>Ga0187861_10004561_pt1 | contig 11530 bp, 3 predicted proteins | sample June2016WEW_10_1_3_FD_132986 | JGI IMG/M metagenome (GOLD analysis project Ga0187861, IMG submission 132986) | Peatland microbial communities from SPRUCE experiment site at the Marcell Experimental Forest, Minnesota, USA - June2016WEW_10_100 | ecosystem: Environmental > Terrestrial > Soil >...
GCCGAGGGCGCCGCGATCGTGAAGACCGAGTCGTTTGTCAGCGAAATTGGTTCGGTCACCGTCGAGCAGCGCGGTCCGGTCCGCGCAGTCGTGAAGATCGAGGGCAGGCACCAGGCCGTGGGCCCTGAGCCTGCCCGCGGTGAGCCTGTCGAATCCGTCGAACGGGGCGCCGGGCGCGCCTGGCTGCCGTTCAGCGTCCGCCTCTACTTTTACGCCGGGGGCGACGCGGTGCGGCTGATGCACTCCTTCGTCTTCGACGGCGATGAGCAGAAGGATTTTATCCGCGGCTTGGGCGTACGTTTCAGCGTGCCGATGAGCGACCAGCTTTATGATCGCCACGTGCGTTTCGTCGGCGAAGGCGGTGGTCTGCTGGCCGAGGCCGTGCGCGGACTCACCGGCCTGCGCCGCGACCCGGGCGAGGCCGTCAAGCAGGCCCAGCTCGCGGGCCGGGCGTGTCCGCCCGTCAGCGCCTGGACCGACAATGGGCAGGTCAGCTCGCGCCTCCAGTACATCCCGGCGTGGGGCGATTACACGCTGTTCCAGTCGGCGGCCAGCGCCTTTGAAATCCGCAAGCGCACCCAGCCCGGCTTCGGCTGGGTCGGCGTCGACCAGGGCGGACGCGCGGCGGGCGTCGGCTACGTTGGCGGCGCCGCGGGCGGCGGTGTGGTCTTCGGCCTGCGCGATTTCTGGCAGCGCCATCCCACCCAGCTTGACATCCGCGGCGCGCATACCGACGCGGCCGAGGTGACCGTGTGGCTATGGTCGCCCGAGGCGCCGGCGATGGACCTCCGGTTCTATCACGACGTGATGGGCATGGAGACCTACGAAAAGCAGACCGACGGCGGGCTTGATATCACCTACGAGGACTACGAGCCGGGTTGGGGCACACCCCACGGCATCGCGCGCACGAGCGAGATCACCCTTTGGGCCCTAGCCACCACGCCGTCGCGCGAGCGGATCATCGAGCTGGCCGGCGTCGTGCGCACCCCGCCCCAGCTCACCTGCGCCCCAGCTCACCTTGCCGGGACCAATGTCTTTGGCGGACTCTGGAATTTGCCCGACCGCTCGACGCCGGCGAAGGCTGCGATCGAGGACCGCCTCGACTGGCAGTTCGACTATTACCGGAGGCAGGTGGAGCAGCGCCACTGGTACGGCTTCTGGAATTACGGCGACGTCATGCACACCTACGATCGCGACCGCCATGTGTGGCGCTACGACGTGGGGGGATTTGCGTGGGACAATTCTGAACTCTCGCCGGACCTTTGGCTGTGGTATGCCTTCCTGCGTTCCGGTCGCGCCGACATCTTCCGTTTTGCCGAGGCCATGACGCGCCACACTGGAGAGGTCGACGTTTATCACCTCGGCCGCTTCGCCGGGTTGGGCTCGCGCCACAACGTGCAGCATTGGGGCTGCAGCGCCAAGCAGGTGCGCATCAGCACCGCGATCTACCGCCGCTTCTATTACTACCTCACGGCCGACGAGCGGGTGGGTGACCTGATGCGCGCCCTTGTCGACTGCGACTACAAGCTCAAGGAGGTCAGCCCGGGCCGGAAGCTGGGGCGCGGTGGCACCCAGAATCCCTATCCCGCCAGCGTCAGCCTCGGCACCGACTGGTGCTCGTTCTGCGCGGCCTGGTTCACGGAATGGGAGCGCACGGGCGACACCAAATACCGCGACAAGATGATCGCCGGCCTGAAGGCGATCGCCGCCGCGCCGCATGGCTGGTTCACGTCCGGCTGGGGCTACGATCCCGACACGGGCGTCCTTTATCCCGCCGGCGACCGGATCGGCGTCTCGCACCTCAACGCGGTTTTTGGCGCGGTCGAGATCAACGCGGAAATGCTGCAGTCGCTCGATGTGCCGGAGTACGAGCGCGCCTGGCTGCAATACTGCGAGCTGTACAATGCGGGCGGCGACGAACAGGAGAAGGTGCTGGGCACGCGTCTGAGCGGCACCGGCCTGCCGCAGGCGCACTCGCGCCTCACCGCCTACGCCGCGTGGAAGAAGCACGATGCGGTGCTGGCCGCACGCGCCTGGAGCGAGTTTGCCCGCAACTTCATGAAACCGAATCTCGAGCTCAAACACCTCGAAGGCCCGGCGGTCCTCAATCCCGTGGATGAGGCGGCCTGGGTTTCCACCAACGACGCCGCGCAATGGGGCCTTGCCGCCATGCAGAATCTCGCACTTATTGGTGGTCAGCTCCCGGCGTAGAATGGCAGCTAGGCGAACAGCCAAGGCGACAATGAACTTACGTCCGCGACTCCCCTTCCGATGTGGCACAGGGGTTTCGCGGAATCTCGTCATGCTCTTTGTCGTCCTGACGGTCCTGGCGGCCGGCTGTTTTCGCGGCCGGACGGGAGGGAGTAGCGTGGCGGCATTGCGCTGCGAACAGGATGCCGATCCGCTCGGCGTGGACGTACCGCACCCGCGGCTGGGCTGGACGCTGCAATCCGCCGAACGCGGCCAGGTCCAGACGGCGTATCAGGTGCTGGCGGCAACCGCGCCGGACCTGCTGACACGCGACGAAGGCGACCTCTGGGACAGCGGGAAGGTGATTTCCGACGAGACGCTGGGCGTTTTGTACACCGGCGAGGCGTTGAAATCTTCGCAGGAGGTGTTCTGGAAAGTGCGGGTATGGGATCGACGAGGCCACGCTTCGGCGTGGAGTGCCGTCGCGACTTGGACCATGGGCGTGCTCGCTCCGACAGGCTGGTCGGCCTGTTGGATCACCGATCCCGAACTGCTCCACTGGCAGCGGCCGCTCCTCGGCTATCACTCGGAAGAAACGACCGACGCCGAAACCAGGAAATGGGTGCAGCTCGACCTCGGCGCACCCCGGACGATTGACGCCGTGCGGCTGCACGCCCTGCGGCACACCGTGAACGAGGCGCTGGGCTTTCCCCGCCGGTTCAAACTCGAGGCCTCCGACGACCCCGCCTTTTATGCGTACACGTTGATCGCCGATTGCGGCGACAAGGATTATCCCAATCCATGGGCCGTGCACATCGAGCTGCCGGCGCAGGGCGTCACCGCCCGTTACGTACGCCTGACCGCCACGCGGCTGCGGGTCACCGAAGGTCAGGCCTGCCTCGCGCTCAGTCAGATCGAGGTGATTTCGGGCGGTCGCAACATCGCGGTCGGCGCCGCGGTGACCGCCAGCGACAGTTGGGAGCGGGCGCCGTGGGCCGCGACCGCACTGGTCGACGGTTTGGGTGCACCGGGCGCGAATCCGCGGGCCAACGACACACTGCTGCTGCGGCGCGAGTTCAGGGTGCGGCCGGGATTGCGCCGTGCCCTCGCGCAGGTTTGCGGGCTCGGCCAGTACGAACTCACGCTCAACGGTGTCCGGGCGAGCGCCGGGCTGCTGGCGCCGGGCTGGACCGATTATGAAAAGACCTGCCTTTACGACACGCTCGACGTCACCGCGCTGCTGCACCCCGGCGCCAACGCCGCCGGGCTCGCGCTCGCCGGCGGCATGTACAACGTGCAGGAGGGCCGTTTCGTGAAGTTCGTCACCCCGTTCCGCCCGCTCACCGCCCTCGGCCAGCTCCGGCTCGAATATGCCGATGGCACGGTGGAGACGGTCGTCACGGACGACCGGTGGCGGGTCGCGCCGGGCCCGGTCACTTTCGCCAACATGTACGGTGGCGAGGATTATGACGCCCGCCTCGAGCCCCGCGGCTGGGACTCGCCGGGCTTTGATGACCGGCAGTGGAGGCGGGCGGTTGTGTTCGGTGGTCCCGGCGGGACATTGCGCGGGCATTCCCATGCCGCGCCGCCGATCCGGCCGTACGAGATATTCAAGCCGGTCAAGGTCACCGACCTCCGTCCGGGGGTGACGGTCTGCGATCTCGGGCAGAACGCCGCCGTGATGCTGCGGCTCAAGCTGCACGGTCCGGCGGGCGCGGTCGTGCGAATCATTCCCGCAGAGCTGCTCGCCGGGGATGGTTCCGTCGACCGGGGTTCGTGTGGCGGACGCGGACCGGCGTGGTGGCAATACACGCTGGCGGGCCGCGGTGAGGAAAACTGGTTCCCACAGATCTTCTATCACGGCTGCCGTTATCTGCAGGTCGAATGCACGGCGCCGGCGGGGCAGGAGCTGCCGGTCGTCGAGTCGCTCGAAGGGGTGGTGGTGCAGGCGGCGGCGCCCGCGGCTGGCGAGTTCGCCTGCTCGAACGAGCTGTTCAACCGCATTCACACGCTCGTGCGCTGGGCCCAGCGCAGCAACATGATGAGCGTGATGACCGACTGCCCGCACCGGGAGCGGCTCGGCTGGCTCGAGCAGAATCATCTCAACGGCCCGGCGCTCCGCTACGAATTCGATCTGGCCCGGCTGATGGCGAAGACGGTGAACGACATGGCCGACAGCCAGCTGGACAGCGGCCTCGTGCCCGACATCGCCCCCGAATATATCAAGTTCGCGGAGGGATTCCGGGATTCCCCCGAGTGGGGCAGCGCCTGCGTGTTGATCCCGTGGCAGCAATATGAATGGACGGGCGACGTGGAGTTGTTGCGGCGCTCCTATGCGAGGATGAGGCGCTACGTGGCCTACCTCGGCGGCAAGGCCACCGGTCACATCCTCTCGCACGGGCTGGGGGATTGGTACGACCTCGGGCCCAATCCGCCCGGTTACGCGCAGCTCACGCCGATCGCGCTGACGGCGACGGCCTTTTATTATTACGACGCGTGGATACTCGCTCGGGTGGCGGCGTTGCTGGGAAGACGCGGCGAGGCCGGCGAATATCGGGAACTGGCCGGCCAGATCCGCGCGGCCTTCAATCAAACCTTCTTCGATCCGGCGGCGGGCTGCTACGCCAAGGGATCGCAATGCGCCAACGCGATCCCGCTGGTGATGAACCTCGTTGAGCCGGCGCGGCGAGCCGGGGTGCTGGCGGCCATTGTCAAGGACGTGCGCGACCGGGGCAACGCGCTGACGGCGGGCGACGTGGGCTACCGCTACCTGCTGCGCGCGCTCGCCGACGGCGGCCGCTCCGAGGTGGTCTTCGACCTGAACAACCAGTCGGACAAGCCCGGTTACGGCTATCAGCTCAAGCACGGCGCCACGAGCCTGACCGAGGCGTGGGACGCCAGTCCGCGGGCGTCGCAGAATCATTTCATGCTCGGGCAGATCAACGAGTGGTTCTACCACGATCTGGCCGGCATCCAGGGCGACCCGACCGGACCGGGCTTCAAGAAGATCATCATCAAGCCCGCGGTCGTTGGCGATCTGACCTGGGTGAAAGCAAGCTACGACTCTGTCCGCGGCCGGATCGTAAGCGCATGGCAGCGTGCGGGCGCACAATTCACGCTCCAGGTGAGCATCCCGGCCAACACGACCGCCACGATTTACGTACCGACCCGGAACGCCAACACGGTGCGGGAAGGCCGGCAGGCCGCCGGGCAGAGCGAAGGTGTCCGTTTCCTGCGCATGGCCGGCCGCTGCGCGGTCTATGAGGTGGACTCCGGTAATTACACGTTTACGGCCGGACTGCCGGTGATGAAACCGGCTGATTGAAAATCACGGGATCGGCTGAATCAGCGGGGACGACACGTTTCACCTCATGCGCCTGTTTCGGTGGCTGCCTTGGATCTCGACGGCGACGCGGCTGGTCCTGCTTTGCATGGTCACCGCCGGTTCCTCCGGACTGCTTCAAGCGCAGTCGCCCGGCGCGCCGTCGGTCACGCCGAACCTGGTGGATCGGATCGGGCGTTCGCTGCGCTACCGGCCTGACGGCACCGATTTCGTCATCGAGAATGGCGCGGAGTTTTTCAACCGCCCGCTCTGCGGCGGGAACACGGCCTTTCGCATCGATGCCGGTGACCGGCCCGAGTTCACGCTCTACCTGCCGGGTCGCGGCGGCAACCTGCGGTTGGGGCTGCGCGCCGCCGCTGGCGCGAAGTGGCTCCACGAGGCGGCCCGCGTCAGTGCGCGTTACCGGCCCGGAGAGATGTTTTATGAAATCCGCGATCCGCTGCTCGGCGGTGGCGGCGTGGTGTGCCTCGCGGTGCTGGCGCTGGACCAGACCGAGGGATTGATCGTGCGGGCCGAGGCGCACGCCGTCGCGGCGGGCGTCGAGCTGGTGTGGGCCTACGGCGGCATCAACGGCGAGCGCGGCCGGCGTGACGGCGACATCGGCACCGAGTCGGTGCCGATCGGCGAGTATTTCCAGCTCCAGTCCGAATTTTGCCGCGACAACCGCTTCGAACTTTCGGACTGCACGTTCACGCTCCACAGCAAAACCGCGACGATTGTCGGCCTGACGCCGGTTGGCGCCGAACTGGCGGTGGCCGACGCGGCGCAGTGGTCATCATGCGCCAGCCTGCTCGCCTCGGCGGGAAAATCAGCGGCGCTGCCGGTCGTGACCGGGCGCGTGGCGCTCGCCAACGATGCGCCGCTGTTCCTCGCGTTGCAGCGCGTGGCCGGAGGCAATGCCGTGACGGCAGAGGAACTCGACACCTATCGTGCGGTTACCGCCGAACGCCCGGGCATCGGCCGCGGGACGGCGGTGGTCTCGCTGCGATCCGCCTACCGGAATGACGAACTGCCGGCGGTGTTTGCGGAGGCGGAGGCCCATTTCGCCGCGCTGCGCAGCCAGGTGGCGGTCGACACGCCCGATCCCTATCTTAGCGCTGCCGTCGCCGCGCTCAACGTGGCGGTTGACGCCGCGTGGGACGAATCGCAGGGCGCGGTGATGCACGGCGCGGTCGCGTGGCGGACCGCGCTGCCCGGCTGGCGCGGGCCGTATGCGCCGGACGCGCTCGGCTGGCACACCCGGGCGCGGCGGCACTTTGCTTACTGGGCGGCACGGCAAAACAACGATCCGGTCCCGACAAAGCTCCCGCCGCCCGACGAGAACGCCAGCCTCGCGCGCAGTGAAGCCGCGTTGCACAGCAACGGCGACATCTCGAACAGCCACTACGACATGAACCTCGTCTACATTGATGCGCTGTTCCGGCACCTATTGTGGACGGGCGATCTCGAATTCGCTCGGCAGGTGTGGCCGGTGATCGAGCGGCACCTCGCGTGGGAGCGACGGCTGTTCCGCCGCGAGTTCGGTCCGGAGAAGCTGCCCCTCTACGAGGCGTACGCCTGCATCTGGGCGAGCGACGACCTGCAGTATCACGGCGGCGGCGTGGCGTACGCCTCGGCCTACAATTACTGGCACAATCGCATGGCGGCACGGCTCGCGCGGCTGTTGGGCCGGGATCCCGCGCCTTATCAACAGGAGGCGGAACTCATCGCCCGCGCCCTGCGCGAATACCTCTGGCTCCCGGACCGCGGCATGTTCGCCGAGTTCAAGGATCTGCTCGGATTGCAGCTCGTGCATCCCAGCGCGGGTTTGTGGACGTTCTACCATACGATGGATTCCGGACTGCCGACACCGACGGAGGCATGGCGGATGACGATGGATGTCGACCGAAGGATCCCGCACCTGCCGGTATGCGGACCCGGCGTGCCCGCGGACGACAATTACCATGTGCTCTCGACGACCGACTGGATGCCGTACACCTGGTCGGTCAACAACGTCGTGATGGGCGAGAACGTGCATGCCGCCCTCGGTTACTGGCAGGCGGGGCGCGCCGACGAGGCCTACCGGCTCATGAAGAGCGCGCTGCTCGCGAGCATGTTCATGGGCATCTGTCCGGGCAACGTCGGCTCGATGAACTACCTCGACGTCTATCGCCGCGAGTCGCAGCGCGACTTCGCCGACGGCGGCGGCGTGCTGGCGCGGGCGTTGGTCGAAGGCCTGTTCGGCGTGAAACCCGATCTGCTGGCCGGCGAACTGGACGTGGCGCCGGGGTTCCCCGCGGCGTGGACGCACGCGAGCCTGCAGCATCCCGACGTGAGTGTCGCCTGGCGCCGGGCGGGCGAGACGGAGGCGTTCACGATCGAGTCGCGCTTCGGAAAACCGCTGGCGCTGCGGCTGCAGCTTGCCGCGCGAGGCGACGACGCGGCCGTCGCGGTCGATGGCCGGCCGGCCGAATGGCGGCGGCTCGATGGATCGGCGCCGCGCTCGTATGTCGAGGTCCGCTGTCCGCTTACTGCCAGGGTGGAAATCGTGGTGACATGGAAGGGCGCGGCGCCGGCCGCGCCGGTCGAAACGGTGGAACCGTGGAGCGCAACAACGGCCTCGTACACCGGCACGGATTGGCGCACGCCTATGCCGGGGGCGGCGAAATTCGAGACCATTGATCTCGCGCCGTACTTCAACGACCGCGTGACAAATATCTTCCAACATGAGTACCGCTCGCCGCGCTCGCCCTATTGCTCCCTGGCGATTCCGAAACAGGGCCTCGGCGGTTGGGCCGGCGAGGTCAACGCCTCGGCCGAGATCGACGACTCCGGCCTGCGCGCCGCCGCCGGCGCCAACGGCGGTCGCCTCGTCCTGCCGAACGGCGTGCCGTTCGCCACGCCGGGCCCGGGCGACGCACCGAACATCGTCTTCACCTCGCAGTGGAACAACTTTCCGCGGGAGGCGACCGTGCCGCTGGGCGGCCGGGCCCGGCACGCGTACCTGCTGCTGGCCGGCTCGACGAACTGGATGCAGAGCCGGCTCGACAACGGCGAGGTCGTCGTGACCTACGCCGACGGCTCGACCGCCCGCCTGGCGCTGCACAACCCGACGACGTGGTGGCCGATCGACCAGGATTACTTCATCGACGATTATCAGTTCCACCGGACCGGACCAATCCCGCCGCGCGTGGATTTGAAAACCGGCAGGGTCCGGTTCCTCACTGAGATTGAGCTCAAGGGCCAGGGGCGCAAAATACCCGGCGGCGCCGCCACGGTGCTCGACCTGCCTCTGCAGCCGGAGAAGGAACTGAAATCGCTTACCGTCCGCACGCTCGCCAATGAAGTCGTCATCGGCCTCATGAGCGTGACCCTCGTGCGATGAAAATCCCCTCCTCATCCCTCATCAGCACACACCTGCGTTTCGCTGCGCCGGCCTGTCGGCGCAACCCGCTTCTCCCGCTCGGACTGGCTGCCGGCCTGGCCCTGGCGCTGGTCCCTGCCGCGCCCGCCGGGGAGACCGCATTGTACAAATTCGATTTCGGTCCCGGGGCGGTCGCGGATGGGTACATTCCGATCCTGCCGGCCACCGTCTATGCCCGCGAATCCGGTTATGGATTTGAGCCCGGCGCAGCCGTCACCGGCATCGACCGGGGAAGCCGCGATCCCCTGCGCGGCGATTTCATCACCAGCGACCGGCCTTTCTTCTTCTCGGTCCGGGTGCCGGCGGAGGGGAACTACCGGGTGACGGTCACGCTGGGCGACGCCGCGGGCGAGACGACCACCACGATCAAGGCCGAGTTGCGGCGGCTGATGGTGGAGAAAGTCCATACGGCGCCCGGGCAGTTCGCGACGGTCAGTTTCATCGTGAACACCCGCACGCCGCAGATCGCCGCCACCGACGACATCCCGGCGGGCGAGGTCAAATTGAAGGCCCCGCGCGAATCGATTCAGGAAGGCTGGGCGTGGGACGACCGGATCACCCTTGAGTTCAACCCCGGCGCAGCGCCGGGGCGGTCCTGCGTCTGCGCCATCGAAATCACGAAGGCGGACGTGCCCACGGTGTTTCTGCTCGGCGACTCCACGGTCTGCGACCAGTCACGCGAGCCGTACGCGAGCTGGGGACAGATGCTGACCCGGTTTTTCAAGCCCGAGGTGGCGGTCGCCAATCACGGGGAGTCGGGCGAAACCTACCGGGACTCCATCGGCCGGCGCCGCCTCGACAAGATCCTGAGCGTGATGCAACCGGGGGACTACCTGATCATGCAGTTCGGCCACAATGATCAGAAGCAGATCGCGGCGGGCACCGGCGGCCCGTTCACCACCTACAAGGCGGAGATCAAGCAGCACGTCGACGCCGTCCGCCGGCGCGGCGGGACTCCCGTGATCGTGTCGCCGATGGAACGGCGCGAATTTGATGAAAACGGCCGCATCAAGCCGACGCTGGCGGATTACGCCGAGGCGGCGCGCCAGGCCGCGCGGGAGCTGAACGTCGCCTTCATCGACCTCAACGCCATGAGCATTCCCTTCTACGAGGCGCTGGGGCCGGAGCAGTCGAAGCTGGCCTTTGCCCGGCCGGCACCGGACAAGGTGGACAACACCCATCACGACAACTACGGCGCCTACGAACTCGCCAAGTGCGTCCTCCAGGGCATCAAGGACGCCAGGCTCGGCATCGCGAAATACATCGCGGACGATTTCCAAGGATTCGACCCGGCCCATCCTGATCCGGTCGCAAGCTTCGCCGTGCCGCCCAGCCCGGTGGTCATGATCGAGAAGCCTTTCGGCAACTGACGAATGTTCGCGTCGCAAATCCAACCCATGGACGGAGCAGATGTCCGTAGCGCAGAGCTTCAGCCTGCGCTGGTGACGAAAGCGCGGTCTGAAAGGCCGCGCTACGGTTCGACGCCGAACGGAGCGCACCCCCACTGCCCGACGCAACCAGATCCTGATTTGACTTCCTTTCGTATGAAACCCCACTGTCCGCACCCGCACCGCAATGGCTGGCTGATGGCCGTTGTCAGTCTTGGTCTGAGCTTCAGTCTTTCCCCGGTCACGCTCCGCGCCGCGGAGATCACGACATGGAAGTTCGCTTTTGGTCCCGGCAGGGTCGCGCCGGGCTACACGCAGGTGCTTCCGGCCACGATCTATTCTCAAGAGACCGGTTACGGATTCGATCTCGGCTCAACGGTCACTGGCATCAATCGGGGAGGGGACGACGCGCTGCACGGGCACTTCTGCACCAGCGACAAGCCGTTCTTCTTCTCGGTCAGTCTGCCGGAGGGGAATTACGACGTGACGGTTACGCTCGGCGACGCCGCCGGCGAATCGGTCACGACAGTGAAGGCCGAATCGCGCCGGCTGATGCTGGAAAAGGTCCGGACCGAGCCCGGCAAATTCGAGGCGCGCACCTTCACGGTCAACATCCGCAACAGCCAGCTTCCGCCGCCGCCGGAGAACGCCCCGGGCGGCGACCGCGTGGACTTGAACCGCCGGGAAAAGGAAAACGGCCCGGACGGGCTGGTCCTCGATTGGGACGACAAGCTCACACTGGAATTCAACCCCGGCGCAGCGCCGGGGCGGTCCTGCGTCTGCGCGCTCGAGATTACCAGGGCGGACGACGTGCCCACGGTGTTTCTCGCGGGCGACTCCACCGTGACCGACCAGCCGCGCGAACCGGGCGCCAGCTGGGGCCAGATGCTGCCGCGCTTTTTCAAACCGGGCGTGGCCGTCGCCAACCACGCCGAGTCCGGCGAGACGCTGAAATCCTTCATCACCGGCCTGCGGCTAGCGAAGATTCTGAGCCAGATGAAAAAGGGCGACTACCTGTTCATCCAGTTCGGCCACAACGACGAGAAGCACAACTGGCCGCAGACCTACGTGGAGGCGCACACTACGTACCAGGCCTATCTCAAGGTCTTCATCGCGGAGGCGCGGCTGCGCGGGGCGACGCCCGTGCTGGTGACCTCGATGCAGCGCCGGCAGTTCGACGCTGGCGGGAAGATCCGCAACTCGCAC
>Ga0187861_10004564_pt1 | contig 11526 bp, 8 predicted proteins | sample June2016WEW_10_1_3_FD_132986 | JGI IMG/M metagenome (GOLD analysis project Ga0187861, IMG submission 132986) | Peatland microbial communities from SPRUCE experiment site at the Marcell Experimental Forest, Minnesota, USA - June2016WEW_10_100 | ecosystem: Environmental > Terrestrial > Soil >...
GACTGCGGTGCGCATTTGTGGACCGGCGAGGTCTCCGTGAAAGGCAATACGGTCAGCTATCGGAACCTCCATTCTGCTGTGGACGGACTTACGGTGGATGCGGTGTTCACGATTGAGCCTGAACGGCTACTCTTGGAATTGACCCAGCATTGCCGCACAGCCATGCCAGTGCTGGAGTTTGAGGCTTGGCGACTGGCCTGGGATATCGGGGCTGCAATCACTGGCGGGGCTGCGATGCCCACCCTACTACCTGGACGCAATGGCGATGTCTCACTGCCTATGTTATGGGCTGCCAGCGAGGTGGGCTGCCTTTCCTGCCGTGTTGTTGACAATCCAAGTGCCGATATTCGCATGCAGGTAGAGAGCTACCGCTTCCAGCAGATGGTGACGGGCGGACTCTACCTGGGGACGCATCCTGACAATGACTCTTGCATGATGATCCCCGCCGGAACTCGGCGGGCCGCACTTGAGTTTGCAATCACCACGCTGGGACCGGCAACCGAGCCAAGCAGCGGAAAACTCGGGCAGGGCATCCTGACCCGCTGGCCTGCGCCATTTGCCTGCTATCGCCCCGAATACCGTGGGTTTTCTAATCACTCGGCTTCGACGAATTGCCATATGAACCAGGCTGAGGCCATAGAAGTCATCTGCTTGACAAGCAAACCCCCGACGGGACCTGACCCGGTTGATATGGCGCGATTCACAATCACGCGGGCGCTCATGGACGGTGGTGGATACGGGTATTTTCGGAACTTCTATCTGGATTCAGACCCGGAACTTTTGAGCGCAGCCGGCCGGATACATCAGGTCCGTCCCGATCTTGCCTGGTTAGAAAAGATCAAGCCAGGCCTGTTGCAAGCTCTTTCGCGCATGCTCGGAACACTGGATGAGGACGGCCTGGTCCGCTGCCGGGATCTGTCAGGCAACACTGGGAGCCACCGGTGGAGCGACAACACTATGGACGTGGTAGGGTTCGGTCACCAGGATGCCTACGTAAACGCGTGGTCCTACCGCGGATTTCGCAACGCAGCAGCGATGCTGGTGGAGTTGGGACAAGGTGTCATGGCCGAAAAATGCCGAAAGGCGGCGGCCGGTATTCACGCAGCTTACTCCAGGACTTTCCTAAACCCTAGAACTGGCCTTGTTGTCGGCTGGCGGAGCCGCGACGAGCAGTTGCACGACTACGCGTTCATATATGTCAATGGCATCGCGATTGCTTTGGGCCTGATTGAGGAGAGCGCCGCTCGTAAGGCGCTTGCAAAACTGGAGCAACTTCGAGAAGCACAAGGTATAGCATCTGCAAGGCTTGGGTTGCCATTGAATCTACTGCCCATTCCTCCTGGCGACCAGCCGGCGACGATTAATGGATTTCCTCGGACCTTTGAATACTACACGGATGGCTCACTGTCGACGGTTGCAAATTACTATCTGCGCGCTTTGTCGCTCTATGGTTTAAGAGACGAGGCACAACGGCTGGCTCGAGATTTGGATGAGGCTTACGCCTACGGTGTTTTCGATGGCGGGAATGGGAGCGGCGTTGAGTTCCACTCCTGGGAAGGCATGACTAACGGCTACGAAGGCACGTTCATATGTAACTTCACGCCGCTTTATGCAATCGCTGTCGAACAAGGTGCGCTGGCGCCATTTGATCCGGAATGGTGGCCTGCCGGCGGGTGAGGCCGATCCCCAACACCATGTCTTGGCCCAGTTTCAGTACTCGCCCCGCCGGGCTCGTTGCTTAAGATCGAGTCGTTCGCGCTGGCATACTAAGCAATACCTTCACCGTGCCAAGGACGATTTGGGCCTGGATCTTTTTGAAGGGAAGTCGTGGCGGAGTGTTCGTCCATCATCACTTGATTCTCTCCGTCCTCGCCTATCTTTTCGTTCTGATTCCCTACGTCTGCGCAAGAAAGCTCCAGGTGTAACGTGGGAACAGATCCTCGGAGGGATCCGGCCGTGGCTAGTCGGGGCGACCGGTTCTTGTAGCTGTGGCAGAATGAAATTCGGCCGCATAGCACTTCGTTCTACATAAAAAGTGATATTACATCTCTATCACCCCGAGCGTCATGCGTTCAACCCACGACGGGCTGTCGACGGTCTGGCGGCCGCAAGACGGCTCGGGGATCCAGCATGACCTTGAGTAGCACCTTAAAGGAGATCGACATAATGGCCAAAGCAATTAATGAGACAACCATTCAGAATCCCAACACCAAAGAGCCGGCAAGCTGTCGGGCTGGGAACGCTTTTGCCGAACTGCGGCAAATCTCTTTGTCGCGAAAGAACCGGCTAAGTCACAGCAACATCCCCTTGCGAGTCATCGGTCACACACGGTTGGCCAAAACACTTTCGGGTATGGTCTTTGTCGCTGTGCTGCTTTCAACTTTCGTGGCCTGGCATATGGCCTTCTCCCAGCAGCCTCATGCCAGATCGTATCCGGCCCCTGATTTCACCGTCGTCGTCCTTCCCGATACCCAGTACTATACAGACGAGATACGGGGAGCCACGATGAGGATGTTTACAGCTCAGACTCAGTGGGTGGCAGACAATAAAACGAGGGAGAACATCAGGGCGGTCATCGGGCTGGGCGACATTGTAGACAACGGAGACGCATCGGCAGAATGGCAAAAGGCCGATTCAGCTTACCGTATCCTGGATAGGGCAGCGGTGCCCTACGCGCCGGTGCTAGGAAATCACGACTACGACACCAATCTAAACGCGGGCAACCGCGCTGCGAGGAACTACAACACCTACTTTGGGCCTTCACGTTTCTTGGGTTACTCGTGGTATGGGGGCGGTTATCCGGCGGGCAGCAATGAGAACTTCTATATCACCTTCACGGCGGGAACCAGAAGCTATCTGGTGATTGCTCTGGAATATTATCCGAGGACAAATGCTGTGCAGTGGGCTCAGAGGGTCGTGGATGGCAATCCGGACAAAGAGGTCATCATTACAACGCATTCTTACCTGGATGACGATGGCAGGCGGATTGTCAAAGGTGGCCGTCACGGACCACAATCTGATGGGCTCGCTTCCGACAACGACAACGACGCCGAGGAGCTGTGGGCGAAGTTCGTCAAGAAGAACAAGAATATCATTCTGGTCGTGAGCGGGCACGTCTGCCAGGGCATCTCGATCATGGCGCGGAGGTCGGATGAGGGTGACAACGGCAACCTCGTCCACCAGTTGCTAGCCGACTACCAATGGCTCCCCAACGGCGGTAATGGATACATGAGGATTATGAAGTTTCGACCCTCAAAACGGATCATTGAGGTTAGGACCTACTCGCCCTATCTCAAAGCCTTTATGAGGGATGCCAGTAATCAATTCACGCTCAAGTACGTGGGGCAAAACCTACACCAACTACCTGCTGGTCGAGTCCCTACACACCCCCAAGGGGCCCCGGCAGCGCATCATTTGCTCGCTCGGCAGCTTGGCCCCGGGACCGCGCGAGCAGTGGCTGAACTTGGCCCGGCGGCTTGAGGCTAGTCTGGGAGGCCAGACATCCCTGCTATCCGGCGAAACGCGGGCGCGGAATCGTTTATGAGTATGTAACAATCACGGGGGGGGCTACGATGGCCTGCCTGACGTGCCTTGATGGGGACTGGCGCATGGTCGCAGCGCGGATTGAGTGTCTGCCCCATGACAAGTTGCCTTCCTCCACGGCTCAACTTTATTTCAGATTCAAAGGCCGGGATTTCAACGAGGCCTACCGGCGCTGGTGCGAGCTTGGCGGTATCAGTCATTTGGGCATAGCCTTCGGCGATCACTGGGAGGGCTTAAAAGCGCCCTGTCGCTACTTGGACGTTGAATTCTGCGGCGTGGAATGACCCGACCGCGCCAGGGCAATGGATAAGGGAGGAGACCATGAAACCCATTCTGCAATTTCTCACCATCATGTCAGACTCGGAACTGGAGAAGATGCAACGCGACGCCCTCGAACTGCTCGATGATCCGGGGATGCGCATCGGCGGAGCCGGGCTGCGCAAGGCCCTTGCACAAAAGGGCGCGGCGGTCGACGAAACCCTCCGGGTGGTGCGCTTCCCCCGTCGAATGATTGAAGAGGTAATCGGGATGGCCGTTGTCGAAGAAAAGGAGCGCCTGTCGCAATGCAAGGGTGACACCGTCCGGGCTGAACGCGCACTGGCCTTCAATTGGCACGTCGCTCCCATGACGCATTCGCCAAAGTTCGATGTCGCTCTTGGCGACAGCTGCCTGATGTACTATGACTTCCAGATACGCAGCGCCCGGTATGGCAGCGAGAACGACCTCATCCGGTTGCTGCATCTTGCTGAGGGCATTCCGGGCAGAAAACATAACGCCTTGCAGGCAGGAAAAGAAGGGCGAAATGAGGTCATTAGTGAAGGCTTTCGCAGTACTGTTCTTGTCTGCTGTGTGTACCAGACCGCTATTTGCACAGTCCGACAGACCGACTATCAATAGAACCGTGAATGATCTGTCTGCCGAAGCGAGTGGGACGAGGGTCGATGGTATCTCTAACTCGTGACAGTCGTTGGATAAGCAAATACTCTTCATTGCGACGAACCGGATATGTTGCTGACATCGCTGCCACGGGGTCAGGTTAAAGGAGTGCGTGTTTACTTAAAAGCAGAGAGCACGCACCGGCACCCCTCATCAGCGTGAGGAAGCTCAGCTCGGAAAGGTCGGAGATGAGTGTGGCTTATTTGATTGGGTTGGGATGGATATTGGTGGCCGGGGTCACGCAAGGCGCTTTTGTGCTGCCCATGAAGTACACGCGCGCCTGGAAGTGGGAGCATCTGTGGTTCTGGTTTTCGGTGATTGCATTCTTTGTTCTTCCTCTCGCAGTCGCTCTGATGACGGTTCCTCACCTTAGGCATGTGTTCGTAGTTGCTCCTCGCAGGCAGCTTCTGGTGACGGCATTATTCGGCCTGGGCTGGGGAGCCGGCTCGGTCTTATTCGGCCTGGGGGTTGACGCGCTCGGGATGGCCCTTGGGTTCTCAATGATGACCGGTCTTTACACGGCCTTGGGAGCACTCATTCCCCTGCTCATTCTCACACCCGACATAGTTTTTCGACGGAACGGTTTGATGATAATCGTGGGCAACATCATCACCGCGGCGGGGGTGGTTGTTTGTGCCGTCGCGGGTGATCAGCGGGATAGGAGTATGGGCAACAAGACCACCGCGGGAATGATCGGACCCAAGCGATCGTTTGCGGTTGCCCTTAGCATCTGCATCCTCTCGGGGATTCTGTCCCCTGCCCTCAACTTCGGTTACGCTTTCGGAGGGGACATCACGAAAGCGGCCGAATCCCTGGGCGCCACGAGGGAGAGCGCGGTCAATGCCATGTGGCTCGTATTGATTCCTGCCGGGGGAATCCTCAACGTTGGCTATTGCCTTCTTTTATTGCAAAAGAACAAATCCTGGCCACGGCTGGTGTCGCAGGCGACGTCGATTGACTGGGTCGGCGCCTGGGTGATGGGAATTCTCTGGACAGGGTCCGTTATTCTCTACGGATGGGGAGCAAACTATCTGGGTCGCCTGGGCCCGTCGCTGGGGTGGTCGTTATGGAACGCCATCCTGATCGCGACAACCTTTGTCTGCGGACTCCTCACGCACGAATGGGACGGCGTTCGCGGGCGGCCCTTGCGGCTGCTGTTTGCAGGGATCGGCCTGCTGATTGTAGGAATGTTCGCTTTGGGTCTGGGCGTTTGATAGTCTTCGGAGAGCGGGCGAAAGCGGGGGCTGGCTAATGGAGCACTGCTGCGATGTCCGGATTCGTCGCCCTGCGGCCCGCTAAGAACGCTCAGTGTTTCTGGCAAATCCAACGAGGGGGAGTCATGAAACCGATTCAACAGTTTGTAATGCTGATGACAAATGACGAGCGGGAAAAGATGCGCCGCGCCGCCCTCGAGCTGCTTGAAAACCCCGGGATGCGAATCGGCGGAGCAGGCCTGCGGAAGGCTTTAGCACATAAGGGAGCCTCTGTCGACGAAGTGACCAGGATTGTGAGCTTCCCCTCTCCGATGATCGAGGAAGTGCTGCAGATGGCCGTGATGGAGGATAAGGTGCGTTTCGAAAAATGCCAGGGCAACACCATTGCAGCGGAGGAGGTGCTAACCTTCAACTGGCATGCGGCCCACATGACTCGTTTTCCCAGATACGACGTGGCCATGGGGGGAGGATGTCCAATGTATTACGACTATCCAACCCTGAGCGCTCGTTATGGCAACGAAGTCGACTTGATACGGCTGCTCCATCTAGCGGAAGGAATTCCAGAAATCAAGAAATGCGGCAATCCCATCCACTGCATAATCGACAAGAACGGCGAGTGGGTGCCTAAGGAATTGATGGCACTGAAAACTGCTGCGATCGTTGCCAAGCATTCCTCCAAGCCGGGAATCACCGCCTTGATGAGCGCTTGGCAATTGCCTTACAGCGTAGCCATGGGCGAAGTAATCATGCACAGTCCGGAAGCCTACCGACAGCATCCCATTTTTATCAACGTTAACGACACCAAACCGCCGCTGGAGTTATCTGAGGTCGAGGGGGACATTATCGAGGCGCTGGCGCGTCGCGGTCTGCCGGTGTTCATCCTGCCCATGCCGCTGATGGGAATTGCCGAGCCCGTGACCGTCTTTTCCTGTGCGGTGACCGCCGTGGCGGAGATACTGGGAGTGTGGGCCTGCGCCAAGGCGGTCAATCCGCAAACGCCATTGGAATGTGCCGTTGTCTCGGGTGTTATGGAACCATCCTCTGGCACTGCATGCTTCGCCGCGCCGGAGGCCATTGCCATCGATTTGGCGGCGGCGCAGTTCTTCCGCTGTCTCGGCCTGCGGTGCGGCACTGGGGTCGGCCTAGTCGACGCCGCTGTTCCGGGTCTAGATGCTGTTTTTGAACGCACACTCAAATCTACTTTGGCTGCCCTATGCGGAGAGAGTACCTACGTGGTGGGCATGCTGGCCGGCGGAAACACATTCTCGCCCGAGCAGATGATGCTGGACCTCGACATCGGTGCCAGCCACCACCAATTCCTGGACCTATTTGACCCAGACGATCTGGGCACGGCTGTTCCGCTCCTGAGGGAACGAGGTATCGGCGGGACCTTTCTGGACACGGAGCACACGGTCCAGAACTTCCGAAAACGCATTTGGCAGCCGCGGATTTTCGAACGCAGTAAGACGAAGGATTTCAAAGAACTATCGGATCCTGTCGCCAGGGCTTATGACCAGTGGAACCATATCATCGCCAGAACCGAGCCCTATCATTTGCCTGAGGACCAAGCCCTAGAGATCGACAGGATTTTGGCGCGGGCGAAGGCGGAGATCCAGAGCCGAGCGTAAACTCCGCGTTTTTCCGCCGGTGGCGGCAATGTTGCACGAACAAAGAGGGATTATGCGCCGAGAAACTATGACTCCCAAGGAGCGTTGGTTGGCGGTCTTGCGGCGGCAGAAACCGGATCGCGTTCCGATGGATTATTGGGCTACGCCCGAAATGGATCAAAAGTTGCTCCGGCATTTCGGCTATGACGACATCTGGGATGTGTTCAGGTTGCTCCACATCGACCGGGCCGTAGTTGTGGCTCCGACGTACGCTGGTCCCCCCCGGCCGGAGAACGCAAACGACTTCGGTGTCATTTTTGAGAAAGCACACTACAGCAGCGGCGTTTACGATGAGGCAGTGTATCACCCGTTGGCCAAGTATAAATCGGTCGCTGAGCTGAAGGCCGACTACGTCTGGCCGCAAGCGGATTGGTTTGACTACAGTTCCCTTCCCTCACAGCTTGCCGGTAAGGAAGAGTATCCGGTCGAGGGTCCTTTTTCCGAGCCCTTCTACCTCTATAAAGATCTGCGGGGCATGGAGCAGTCCTTCGTGGATCTGGCAGAGAATCCGGAGTTCGTTCATTACTGTCTCGATAAGCTCTTTGAATACGAATACGAGCGAATTCTGCGCACCTTTGAGGCGCTATCTGGCAAGGTCACTTATATCGCGGTTGGCGAGGATTTCGGGACGCAGGACGACCTCATGTATTCGCTGCAGCATATCCGAGAATACTTCCTTCCGCAGATGAAGAAAATGATGAAGCTGGTGCATGAGGGCGGAGCATTTGTGATGACCCACAGCGACGGGGCCATCCGGAAGGTCATTCCAGACCTGATAGAAATCGGGATGGACATACTCAACCCAGTGCAGTGGCGCTGTAAAGACATGGAACGTGAGGGCCTCAAGCGCGATTTCGGGGACAAGATTATTTTTCATGGGGCAATGGACAATCAGCAGACCATGCCGTTTGGCTCTTCTGACGACGTTCGCCAGCAAGTCTTGGAAAATCTCCGCATTCTGGGTGCCAGCGGAGGTTACATCCTGGCACCATGCCACAACTTGCAAGTTATAACCCCCGTGGAGAACATTCTGGCCATGTACGAAACTGCATACGCGCAAGGCTGGCAGTGACCGTGTTGCAAACAAATTCACGCAAATATGGGGGCTGGAGATCGGGAGTCACGGGGAAGCAATCCGGGGATCATGGGGGCGAACGAGGGAGACAAGGACTTTTGTAGTTCCGTTAGCTGCTTGGCGTCTGTTGAAGTGTTTCAATCGCAAGCAGCTGGTTCTGCACGTTTCCGAGAATTGTGGCCTCAATGCAGCCGGGAGAGACAACGACGTTGGCCCGGCTGGCAGTGAGCTCATTGAGGAGTTCGTTTTGAGCGCCGCCGCCCACAACGACGAGACGTCCAAGTTTCCTGTTCGTAAGGGCGCGAAGCTCGGCAAGAGCCTGTGCGTAGCTCTCCGCCAATCCCGAGAGTATCGCGCGCGTGAATTCGCCCGGCTGGCGAGGCTCCGGTTGGGCGGTCTCTCGCATAAAAGCCCGAATCGCATCCATCAAACTTTCGGGATAGGTAAATCCCGACCAACCAGGATCTATACGACCCGTATAATCGGTACGCCGGCGCGCTTCGTCAATCAGCGCGGCGTAAGTACACTCGATGCCCCCTCGCTTCCACTCGGCCCGACAACGCTCCAACAACCACATCCCAGGAACATTGTGGACGAGGCGGACTGAACCGTCTGGATTCCCCTCGTAGCCAAAGCGCAGTGGGTCGATGCTGGCAGAAGCCAGCGTTTGAGGGAGGTTCACGCCCAGGATGGACCAGGTGCCGGAACTGAGGATCGCGCAGTCCTGGTCGCCAGAAGCTGCCAGAAAAGCCGCCGCGGTATCATGAGAGGCACCCGTGACTACAGGCACGGGCCCCAGGCCCGTTTCCTCTTGCAGTTTCGGACTCAGGCAGCCCAGCACGGTGCCGGCGCCAAACACCCTGGGGAGCATATGGCAAGGCAGACCGAGCAGAGCCAGCAATTCCTCATCCCAGGCCCTGTGCTGGAGATTGTAAAGCTGCGACCCCGTCGCCAACGTAAAGTCGGTGGCGCACTGGCCGCAAAGCCAGTAGCGGAGCAAGTCAGGTATGAAAAGGAGGGTTGCGGCTTGCTCCAGGATGGCCGGCGTTTGCTTCTTGGCGGCCAGAAGCTGGCACAGCGTCGTAATGTCTTCGGCCATAACCCCCGTACGCTCGAACAAAACGTCGAGTTCGATGCTTGTCGTCAGCTCCTCGAGCTTTCCCTTGTTACGCGGGTCTCGATAGCACCTGGGCAGCTCGAGCAGAACCCCAGCCTCATCAAGAAGGCCATAGTCTACACTCCAGGAATCGATTCCAATCGAAGAAAGGTAGACTCCTCTCCCGGCAACATCCTTCAGAAGTCGCTTGATTCCTCCGAATATTTTTTCAATGTCCCAAAATAGCCCGCTCGCCAGTTCAATCGGTGAGTTTTCTTCCCGGTAGATCTCCTCCAGACGTAAGCCTGCCTCCTCCTGCCAGGCGAGGAAGGCACGCCAACTCGACGCACCCAGGTCAATTGCCAGGCTTGTCCGGGGATTCAAAGGCTCGCCTGTCATAGCTCTTGTTAGCCAATCATGTCCCAAAGCAAACGCATCACTTCCAGATGCTGCCTGCTTCGCAGAAGTCCTTCGACATCGATTTCCATCAGCTTATCAACCATCTGGAGGCACTTGCGGCAGGTCTGCACGGTGCGGCGCAGAACTTCGGTTCCATCATCACGGTAGGGGAAGATATCCGCGTCATACCATCCCTTATAGCCGAGCTTGCGGACCCAGTAGAAGAACTCGATGTGCTCCCAGAAGTTTATCGAGCAGGGAATAAGGTCGTGATCCCAGTCGCGGTAATTGTCGTTCAAATGGATCTGCTGCAAGCGCCCTTCGCGAAGAGCGAGACACGCAGCATTGGCAGCATTTTCCAAAGCGGCCAGGCTGTGGCCCACGTCCAACGTGATTCCCACATGGGGCTTATTGATCTTGTTGACCAGCAACAGGGCTATACCGACGTTGGCAACGTATTCGTTAGCGCGCGGTTCTTTTAATTTGTACTCCAGGCTGATCGGCATCTTGTTGTTATATTCGGCCAGCTCCTGAAGGCCCTCCACAATGAAGTTCCAGGCGTCGGGGTAGTGACCCTGAAAAATGTATTCAAAACCATCTTGACCCAGCCAGAGATTGATGTCGGGCGTCCCTGCCTCGATAGCCGCATCAATAGCCCTTTTGGTGAGGTCGATAGCAGCCCGTCGAATCTTGGGATCGGGATTGGAAAGCGATCCGTTCTTGAATAGCGGATCGGTGTAGATGTCCGTATCCAGCGTACACAGCTTGAGGCCGAAGGAATCGAGCGTCTTCTTCATGGTGGCGCCACTAGGAAATTGACAAGGCCATGACATATCCACACCCATGATGCCATCAACGGCTGCCACCATCTCCAGCTTCTTGTTGAACTCATATTCCTGGGTGTACCCCGCTGTAACAAAGCGGTCCGATGTTCGCGAAAACGGCGTTAAGTTCGTCGCTAGCTTGAATTCGTTATCCATGCCTCTCCTCCTTGTAGTCTGCGTAGCCTACCTGCACTTAAGCGAATCAACTGTCCTCACCATGCGTGTTACCGAACATCTTTCCCCGCTAGTCATTCCGGGTTGAGCGGGCAACGCACGGGTGAGGACCGGCTTGAGCTTATTTGATCACTTATTGCGGCATTGCTTAACGGCCTGCGATTATCACTCAACTCCCCGGCAAAGTTCAAGCCTTAATTATCTGCCCATGCGATTCAGACAGTGGGGCGAGCGCGCGAGGCTGGCAACGGGTGGCGCCAAACGCAAAGGTTGGCATTGGGGGTATTGGCCGTGGCTTCCTGCTGCCTTTACTCGACAAAACATTTCCTAAGGACGTTCCGATTACTGACATGGAGTCGCGCGCTATCTGGACGCCGCTTGGTATCCCGATGCAGCTTTTCGGCGGCATGGGGGAGCGGGAGCGAACCATCGTACCCCGGTTGGATGACGACAGCGGCATGTTTGGGATGCAGTTTAACGTAGGGTTGTATTATAAGGATCGGGTACTGGAAGGGTCGGTGGAGAACGGTGTCGCCGGATTTGCTGGACAGCTCAATCGCCCCCGCGGCATGGAGCAAAACTACCGTTACTTGGCGGA
>Ga0187861_10004567_pt1 | contig 11514 bp, 10 predicted proteins | sample June2016WEW_10_1_3_FD_132986 | JGI IMG/M metagenome (GOLD analysis project Ga0187861, IMG submission 132986) | Peatland microbial communities from SPRUCE experiment site at the Marcell Experimental Forest, Minnesota, USA - June2016WEW_10_100 | ecosystem: Environmental > Terrestrial > Soil >...
ATTAACGCGACTGCTGCAAGCTGCGGAATATGACTAACTGCGGCGACAACGCTGTCGTGTGTCGCAGGATCAATGGTGTAGATACGTGCATCAAGTGAATTGAAAAATTTTGCAATAGTTCGGAGCGATTTTTTATTTGTCGTGCGTGTTGGGGTCAGAATGTAAATTGCGTTCTGAAATAATAAAGGATGTGCCGCATCGATGCCGGAGAATTCTGAACCTGCCATTGGGTGTCCACCGACGAAGTTGCCATCGGGAAAAAGTTCTTGAGCTTGTTTAACTATTGCTCGTTTTACACTTCCTGTGTCGGTAACAATGGCATGAGGTGATATGTTTTTGGCAACGATAGGAAGAATTTTCGCAATTGCGAAAACTGGCGCGGCTATAATAATGAGATCAGCAGAACGTACCGCTCGTTCCACTGAGCTTTCGGCTATGTCGATTACATCTCGTTTCAATGCTCGCTTGAGAATTTGCGGTTTATCGACACCGATAATTTGAACAGGAGGGAAGCGGTGCTTTATGGCAAGTGCTAATGACCCACCAATTAGTCCGACACCGATAATTGTGATGCGCTGAAAGGGAAGCGACTTTTGTTCTATCGTTGGTGAGCTCATTCGATGTTGCGGTTTATGGCTTGAGCAATCATACGCACTTCTTTCATCATCTGTGCAAACTGATCAGGATAGAGCGACTGCGCTCCATCCGATAATGCATGGTCAGGATTGTGATGCACTTCTACGATTATACCATCCGCACCGGCAGCAATGGAGGCGCGCGCCATTGCAATCACTTTATCGCGAATACCAACACCATGCGATGGATCGGCAATGATGGGCAAGTGGCTTTTCTTTTTTATGACCGGAATAGCGCTTATGTCCATAGTATTGCGCGTTGCGGGTTCGAATGTTCGGATGCCGCGTTCGCAGAGAATAACTTTCTCGTTGCCGCCTGCAAGAATATACTCTGCGGACATTAGCCATTCTTCAATAGTTGCGGCAATGCCGCGTTTTAGCATAATCGGTTTTGATGCTTTGCCAAGATCTTTCAAGAACATGTAGTTCTGCATGTTTCGTGCGCCAATCTGCAAAATGTCTGCGTACTTCTCTACGAGATCGATCTGACTTTTGTCCATCGCTTCTGTGATGACTTTCAGTTTGTACTCATCTGCCGCTGAGCGCAGGAGTTTTAAACCATCTTCACCAAGTCCCTGAAAGGAATAAGGCGATGTACGCGGTTTGAACGCGCCGCCGCGCAATATTTTTGCGCCTGAATTCTTGACATATTTTGCAATCTTAAAAATTTGTTCCTCGGTTTCGACAGAGCATGGTCCTGCCATGACAATAACTTCTGGTCCACCGATTTTCACTCCGCCAATATCGAACACGGATCCTTCGCGTTTGAATGCACGACTAGCAAGTTTGAATGGCTCGGTAACGCGCACAACCTCTGCTACGCCATCCAGTAGTTCAATCTGCCTGTGGTCGAACTCTGGATGAACGCCTATAGCGCCTAAAACTGTATGTTGTACGCCAGTGGAGCGATGTATATCAAATCCGTGATCATGCAGAACGCGGATGATTTCTTCAATTTGTTTTTCGGTTGTACCTGTTTCTAAAACAATAATCATAATGTTTGGCGGTTAATGAATGAATATATAGATAATTGATTAAATTGTTATTAGTTATTGGTCATCAATCCCTTATCATTGCTCACTACTAATTGCTATTCGTATCTATCTAATTTAAAGTTCTCTCCAAGATACAATTTCTTTGCTTCAGGATCATTGGCAAGAAATTCCGCTGTGCCGGATTTCAAAATTTTTCCTTCAAACAGTAAATATGAACGATCCGTTATGGAAAGCGTTTCATGCACGTTGTGATCTGTAATGAGTACACCGATATTCTTGTTTTTCAGTTTGATGACGATCTGCATAATGTCTTCTACGGCAATGGGATCGATACCGGCAAATGGTTCATCCAATAAAATAAATTTTGGATCAAGTGCCAGCGAACGAGCGATCTCCGTCCTACGACGTTCACCGCCAGAAAGTATATAACCTTTGCTTTCCGCGATATACGTAAGTCCAAATTCTTCCATCAACCGATTGCACTTCTCTTCCTGCGCTTCACGAGTGAGCGATGTGGTTTGCAGGATAGCCATAAGATTATCCCGCACCGATAATCGTCGAAACACAGATGGCTCTTGCGGTAAATAACTGATGCCGTTCCTAGCTCGCTTATACATCGGCAACTTAGTGATCTCGACTTCATCCATAAATACTTTGCCGGCATTCGGCCGAATCATTCCGACAATCATATAGAATGTTGTCGTTTTACCAGCGCCGTTTGGTCCAAGCAAGCCTACAATTTCTCCCCGCTTCACTTGTATGCTAACCTCATCTACCACCGCGCGTTTTTTGTAACGTTTCACCAATCCATCTGAGCGAAGAACGATTTGGGGAACTATTGGCGCAGTCACGACAGGCGTTGTCAATTGTGGAACTGTAACGATTGAAACTTGACGCGCCCGTTTTACATCTGGTTTTGTTTTATGTGTCTTCGTTATTTGTGATTTATGCCGCACAACAATTTTGTTTTTTGTCGATGCGACAGGCCGCTTTGTTCGTAAAATAGATTTATTGATTTGTTGTGCCATGCTATTCGCCAATGATATGTATGCCCTGCCGAATTGGTCGATTCTCGTACCACCGAAAACCGTCAAGATTGTAATCCTGTTCGTGTTTAGTAATCAGTTTCTCAGGAAGATATTGTCCTTGCACGCCGCCAACAATTTTTATTCGATCCACTTCGCCTGTAACGAAATCGATGAAGATGCGGTCGCCGCTGGACTTGTTGGCGCCGTTCGGTTCCTTGTTGTCAAATAAATAATAAAGACTCGTTGCGTTCTTCTGTACATCCACTTGTTCTAATTTATTTGCACGGAAGTACATTGTCAACTCCCTGCCCGTTAATTGGTTAAAACGGTTGGGCAGAGCTGTGTCTACGCGGGAAATTGCCATGGCCCGGTTTTTAACCCACATACTTCTGATTTGTTTGTCCTCCATCCGGATACGAATGGAATCGCCAGTGATTTGATTTTCGTCGCTCCAAATTATAGGATGTGTTTGAAGTGCGATAAGGTCGTTTTTCACGAAGTATGTTGCTTTGCCGCATCTTGCAGACATATTGCCTTTCACAAAGCGCACACTGTCGATTGCCACAAAACGTTCTGCAGTGTCTTGAATAGATTGCATCTCACGGCTGACCACTACCATAGTGTCAATGATGCCGCTGGCGGAAGTGTCTATCTTCACTAAGCGTGGCTGCTTTAACACGAGAGTAAATTTTTTCTGCTCGATGTGAATAAGCGAATCGCCATAGATATTTACGCCATTAGTATTTTCGAACACATGCACATTGCTGATAGCGACAGACCGAGTCTCCGCCTCAAAATAATGCATCTCATTGCATGTGATTGTTGTAGAAGTGTCTACAAGCATAACATCACCGATAAAGTACGAACGTTTTTCATCCACAAAATATTGTCCGTTCTGTGCAGTGAGAGATGTCTTGCCGCGTTCCAGCTGTACACCCTTTTTTCCTTCCATCATTCTACGTTCAGCATAGTAAACACCTTCTTTCGAGCGGATGGTAATGCTGTCCCGGACGACTTTCACGTTTCCGTACAATTCAATTTTATTCTGTGTCATAAAGCGAAACGCTGTGTCGCACCATACTTTTACTAATCCACCCTCTGAGGGAATTTGGACGAAATGGACGTTACCGATTAATTCTCGCACTTCTTCCTTGTTTATGGTTATGCCATTAAGAATATCGGCATGACGAAGCTCGATGATTTTACTTTGCTGAGCCAGTACCGGAATTATGAAACAAACAATTGTGATGGCAGAATATAAAAGACGGAGACGCATAAACATTATTCCGCTGTTGTCTGCCCGGTGACACGGAAGACGCGGTAATGTTTCAGACTTTGGTCCGATTCAAATCCGTGTCCATTCATTTTTTCTTTCACAGTCTTGATTTGCACATATTCCGGTGTATAGATAAGCTGGCGCTGATTATTCCAAAATAATTGCTCGGTAGTCATGCGCGATGAATCACTGGAAACGACAACGACGTTTTTTCGCGCCTCAAGATTGTTCGTAGCTTCGTCCACGGTTCCTTCGTCACTCGTAAGTATCGAGGTTTGTTTGCCTTCGAGGTTGAAAAAGCGCACTTTCACACCTTGGCTCATTTCTGTTTGTCGGTTCAACTCCAGCACACGAATGTATCCTGCAACGATGATGGCGCTGATGTGGCCTGAATCTGACACAACGATAGTGCTGTTCCAGCTTTCTTGTTGCGGGAGCGTCCGGCTATCAATAGTAGAAATAACAGAAGGCAGAATTTTCTCTTCACAACCAAAGAATGAAAGTGCGACTGCACAGAATACACAAATGCAGAATGATTTCATGTTCCGGGTTCTCCGGCTAATCCTGCTTCAACTAAATCATGAAGATGCAATACGCCAATAGGATGCTGGTATTCGTCCACTACGATCAATTGTGTGATCTTGAATGCTTCCATTACTTTAAGCGCCTGAACAGCGAGAATATTCCGGCGGATGGTTTTAGGATTCTTCGTCATCACTTGGCGAGCGGTGAGATTTATGATGTTCGTGGTTCTTTGAAGCAGACGGCGAAGATCGCCATCGGTGAGGATGCCGCATAGAACGCCTGCGTTATCAACAACACACGTAGCGCCTAATCTTTTGGAACTGATTTCAATAATAGCATCGGAAAGCGAAACGCTTTCTTTGACAATTGGCACATTTGTACCGGTGATCATCATCATCTCGACTTTTAAAAGTAGCCTTTTACCGAGATTGCCACCTGGATGGAACATTGCAAAATCTTCTTGTGTGAAATTACGCTTTTGCAAAAGCGTTATCGCAAGCGCATCGCCCATAACTAGTGCGGCGGTAGTAGAGGATGTCGGTGCAAGATCATACGGACACGCTTCCTCTTTGACACTCGTGTCGAGAACAATGTCACATTGTTTGCTGAGTGCTGAGTTAACGTTGCCAGTGATCGCAATAATTTTCACACCAAGTTGATGAAAGCTCAGCAAAAGCTGCCATAGGTCTACTATATCGCCACTTTTAGAAATGAAGATCACAACATCGTCCGGTGTGACCATCCCCAAATCGCCATGCACGGCATCGGAGGGATGCATAAAGGCGGAAGGTGTGCCGGTAGAGCTTAACGTCGCTGCAATTTTTCTGGCGATGATGCCGGATTTTCCCATGCCGGTAATCACTACACGCCCTTTTGCGTTGAAAATAAGATCAACCGCCGCTGCGAAATTCTCATTGATGCGCGACTCAAGAGCTGCAACTGCTTCAGCTTCTATGCGGATGATTTCTTTTCCCTTTTCAATTGCGGCATTTGCATTCATAGGTTTCTCTCGTTACCTCTGATTCTTTAAAATCAAATCGATGACTTCACGCACAGCGCCATTGCCGCCGCCGCATGTGCAGACATAATGCACTTGTTCCTTCACGACCGGCATAGCATCTGCCGGCGCAGCAGAAAATCCGACGCATTTCAGCACAGCAAGATCAAATTCGTCATCACCGATATACGCTATGTTTGCGTCAGTAAGATCAAATTTCTTTTTGATGGATTTATATGCGTCTATTTTATTTTTAAAATTCTGATATACTTCTGTGATTTCTAATTCTTTTGCTCGTCTTTTAACGATCTTTGATAATCGTCCGGTGATTATACCGACTTTTATGCCGGCTCGCTGAAGTTTAGCTATGCCGTATCCATCCTGGGAGTTGAATCTTTTAAACTCATCTCCTGAGTTGGAAAAATATAATCCTCCGTCTGTCATTACACCATCCACGTCCAGGAGAAGGAGTTTAATATGCTCAAGGTTGAAAGATAATATTTTCTTTGCCATAGTTTCTATTTAATTGCTGTCTGAAAAACAAGGAATGGTCCGTTGAGCAAATGCTTGAGTGTAAAAATATCGAAGTTTTTCAAAAGAGAACCAACGCCAAACTCACTGAAAGCTTGTTTCATTCGTTTACGGTGGAGATTTTCCTCTTCTGTTGAATGACATGGAATTAGGAAATTGAGCGTGTTATCTTTAATCTGAGGATATTTTGTGGAATTGAGGATATTCCCTTCAGCTAAAACCTCAGTCATAATTCGGAACCTGAGACGAACAGAAGCTTTCGTTACTGTCCTAACTTTGCTGAATGTATCTTGATGGCTGAACAACTTTGTGATCTTCTCTTTGAACTCTTGAGAGAATTCTTCTCCCGCTTCTTTCATCCGTTCCTCAAATGCTTGCCGAAAGGAATCAGAGATAAGCATTTCTCCAGGCACAGTCTCGAAGAATTTTCCATGAACTAAACAAATCTTAATGGCTTTCTTTTTCCTTCCCCTGACCAAGTAGAAAACATCACGGATAGGAAGAGATTCAATGTCATCACCGATTTTTTTCATTTGATCTCGGATGATATTGTTTTTACCCATAATAAGGTCGGCAATTGGTTTGCTGCCTGTAGGAATAGTTGAGTTGAACGAAGAAACAGAAAAGCTTGCACTATCTTTTAATTCAACTAATTCGCCACCGGAAAAAATGTTGCCATGTGCATTCAAGCGAATAGCGAGGTCGGGAGATTTACCTTTGCTTTTACAAGAAAGCATCGATGCATCAAAACGAAACTTATCTAGATGCCTGATAGAAGCCAGATCGGTCTTTTGTACAACGAGATGTGAAAAAAAATGATAAATCGAATTATTCATAAACTTGTCTGGCTTTCAAACAGGGTTGTCTGTTTTCTGGATTTTTTCGATCTACTTAGCCCATTTAAACTCAGTTTTGGAAAACTGTTTCCCCAAATATCGTCTAAATCCTTTGTGCAAATGTAGTCTTTATAGAATTTTGTAATGCTGTCGGATTCGCGCTCTTCATCAATTCTACGCTGAATGATCTTAACATTTTTCTTGTCGAGTTCAATTCCAGCGGATAAACGATTTAATCCCTGCGCCGCAACAAGCGTTGTTCCGGTACCGGCAAATGGATCAAGAACAAAATCGTTTGGGTTAGTTGAAGAAAGAATAATTCTTACAAGGAGTTGTAATGGCGTTTGTTGTTTGTGGAGTCGATTGCCATCGGCGTCTCTTAATGCTTCGTCGCCGGCAAAATACCCTGATGTTAATTCGCGTATATCATCCCACACATCAGTTACGTACAAACCATTTTCTCTTTCTATTTTATATCCTTGCGGTAATGGCGGATCAATTCTTAGTCGGTTAAAGACTCGAGGTCGATCTCCTTTTGTCGCAAATGCAATAATCTGATAATGTTTGCCGTAGCGGTTTATTCCTGGAACTGCCGATGTCTTTTTTTTCCAGATAATTAAATTTTGAAATGTCCATCCGGTTTTGCGGAGACATTCCAATACAGATTCTGTTTTCTTTTCGCGCTGCATAAAATAAATTGCACCGCCGTCAGTCGTCAGTGCATGAATTTTTGCACATATATCTGCCATCCATCGCCAGTAATCTTTCTCTGGCATGTCATCATCCCACTCGTTGTATTCTTTGTCTTGATTGAACGGTGGATCAAGGAAAGTTAAATGGATTTCGGACTTTTTCGAGAGCGAAAAGAATGTAGCTCGCTCTAAAAGTGTCGAACAATCTCCTTGAAGAAGAGACGGCGTTCTCATTCAAAATACCCTCACCAAATCATCAATCGCTTTCACTTGTTTTACTAATTCTTCCAGCAGATCTAATTTTAATTGGCTGGCTGAATCGCTTAAAGCTTGTGCAGGATTCGGATGTGTCTCTATAAAAAGTGCATCGCAGCCAGCGGCAACACCGGCACGAGCGATTGGGAAAATAAATTCGGGTTGACCGCCGCTCTGATTCTTTGCGCTTCCCGGTAACTGCAAAGAGTGCGTGGCATCTAGCACTACAGGGTATCCGGATTTTCGCATTATCGGTAAAGATCGCATATCTACCACAAGATTGTGATAGCCAAAAGTTGTACCGCGTTCCGTAAGTAGAATTTTATCATTGCCTGTGGCGGCAACTTTTTCAGCGGCAAGGTGTATGTCATCCGGCGCAATGAATTGGCCTTTCTTGATGTTTACAACTTTACCCGTTCTACCAGCGGCTTCAAGTAATTCTGTTTGTCGGCATAAGAATGCTGGAATTTGTAATACATCTGCAACCTCAGCCGCTATTGCTGCTTCCGCGGGGGAATGGATGTCGGTTAAAATTGGCACACCGAACTCGCGTTTCACTTCCGCAAGAATTTTCAGAGCTTTTTCATCTCCAATTGATGCAAAGGAATTGCTGCTCGCGCGGTTTGCTTTCCTGTAAGAAGACTTGAAGATGAATGGCATCTGATGTCGTTCCGCAATTGTTCGTATAGTCTTTGCCGTTTGAAGAATCATCTCGCGGTTTTCGACAACGCAGGGCCCTGCAATCAGCACCAATGGATGATTGCCGCCGATGCTAATTGTACTGATGATTATCGATTTCGTCTTTGGAGTATTCATACTGTTCAAGCTCGTTTGTTAAAAAACATACGAAAAAATGCCGGAACAATCAAAGAAGCTAATGCTATTCAATACCTTGCATCTGCTCCGTAATTCCGTTATTTTCCTTTGTGCTTACTTTGGTCGCTCACATGTCCGCTGTAGTCCTACCGGGATGCAGTCGTAGGCGAAGATTTTGCAGATTATTTCTTTGCATTGCTGACATTTGATGAAATAAAATGAAACTCCGCGCATACGCAAAAATTAATATCGGGCTTAATGTTCTCGATAAAAGATCGGATGGTTATCACGATCTGGAAACAGTTTTCCACGAAATTGATTGCTTTGATGAAATTGAATTGCAACGGCACGACAAAGTGGCGATGACCGCTGATTCCATTCTTGTTCCAGTCGACGGATCCAATCTTTGCCTTAGTGCTGCAAACCTTCTGCAAAAAGAAAAACATGTTCGACAAGGTGTACTGATTCATTTGAAAAAAAATATTCCTGTTGGCGCTGGACTTGGCGGCGGCAGTAGCGATGCCGCGGCAGTGCTTTGCTGCTTAAACCAATTTTGGGAATTAAAATTATCGAATAATCAATTACGTGTGCTTGCAGCACAAATCGGTTCGGATGTCCCATTTTTCATCAATGGCGGAACTGCGTACGCTACAGGACGCGGAGAAATTTTAGAATTTTTTTCTTTAACGTTACCATTTTGGATTGCGGTTGTTACACCTCTGATTCGTATTTCTACGGCGTGGGCTTATGATCACCTTGTGGTGAAGCGTAATGGAAAAGCAAGCGGATTGCAGATCAAGCTTGTGAAACAAATATCCAATCCTCAAAAATTGGCATCAGTTATTCAAAATGATTTCGAGATATCGGTTTTTAAAATTTACCCTGAACTCAACCGCATCAAAAAGAAGTTAATCGAGATGGGCGCTGTGTTTTCATTGATGAGCGGCAGCGGTTCATCGATGTATGGCTTTTTTGAAAACGATAAGAAAGCGCTCGCTGCACTTTCATCCTTCCCGAAAAATTATCAAACTTCGATTACAGCACCTTCGTTTAAATCAATCCACGAACCTAAAGCCGATTAAATCTTGAAATTCATTATCCGTATTTCTGCACTTGTTATCCTTTTACTCTTTGTTGCTGCACTCGTAGCAGCGCAACGTACCGAAACAAAAACATTGCCTATTTTTCCCCAGACATCTATAGTTAACGCAGATTCAACAAGTCCTAATATCGTCTTAGAGCCGCGGAAGTCTCAATCCATTGTTGACACACTCAAAAAAGGAATCGGTTCAGCATCAACAGCACACGTTGATTCTACAGTTATTGATTCTGTTCGGATTCGCTTCCTTCCTGGAATGGGACAAATCATTGACGAAGTTGATACAACTGACGTTCTTCATCAAAAACAATTCTTGTGGAGCGCTGCAAAGTACGTTGGAGATTTGCTTTGGAAGCTTCCCGGATTTTTCTATCGCGATTTGGGTGAAGCGGGCAAGTGGGGACAACTCAACGCATTTGGTGTTGATGGACGCGGCATCGGAATTTTATTAGATGGACGCCCGATGAACGATCCGGTAACCGGCACATATAATCTTGCAGACTTACCGATGGAATTTATCGACCATACCGAGATTCTTTCCGGCTCAACTTCGATCTTGGCATCTGGCGAAGACGGCACGGCATTGAATTTCGTTTCGCGTTCATACAACAGTTACCGTCCGCTAACGAAACTCCGATTTGTTCAGGATCCAGAGGGAGCTCTTTTAACCGATGGTCTCTTCACACAGAATGTTGCCCGCGGCTTGAACTTGATGATTGGTTTTCAACGAACCGTTACGGTGGGGCGATATGCAAATGCGAGTTTGGATGCATGGAATGTACGCACGCGGCTGCGTTATAATTTCTCTGATCGTTTGAATATTGCGCTTACTGATTTTTATACGAAAGCCGGTAACGGGCTTAATGGTGGAGTGGATCCATCACAATCGGCGTCGCTTTTCGATGAGGCAACTGCAATAGTATTCAATCAATATGCACACGATGAGCGCTCACGTCGCGATGAGACACTTTCAGCAATCGCACGTATATTCTCAGATTCTTCTTCCATCACGCAAGTGAGTTTCTATTACAGCACTCTTGAACGAGAATATTGGAATCCACCAGATTATCAAAATGGACTTTATCAGAATATAGATGATTCGACTAAAGCATCGTTTTGGGGAGTCCGTCTCCAGCAGCACCTTTCATTCAATCCCTTGCATCTGACAGTTGGTGGAAATTTAGAAAGACGGCAGAGCGATTCCACACGAACACTTCCATTCCATATTGAAACTGAAAAATCTCTATTTGCACAAGCGGAATTACAATTGATAAATATTTTCGTTCCGTCAGTTTCTTTGCGCTCAACTTCATTAGATGGCGAAAGAACTTTTAGTTTGGGTGTTGGAGCGAAATCTGTACTTGCTGATTGGCTTACGCTGTTTGTCGACGCATCAAAGTATGACAGATTCCCGACTATACAGGAACGATACTGGAGAGATTCAACGGTTATTCGACCAAATGAAATCGTTAAAGAACAACATTCTTTTCTTCAAGGCGGTGTCAACATAAATGCAGGATCAGATCTTCATTTGAGTCTTACCGCTTTCCACCGAACGGTGAAGAACGCTATTATTTTTCAACCAACAGTAACGATGTACGGTTCATCTGCAATTAGCATTTCGAATATTAATGAAGCTAAATCATTGGGACTCAACGGAAGGATATTGTTTTACTGGCATCATTTTGAAGCGCTCGGCGTGATGACATTGACGCGGTATGAGCAAGCAGATACGGTTAAAACGCTAATACCGAATATTATTCTTACCGGAGAGCTTGGTTATCGGGGCAATATTATCTTCGAGCATTGGGATGGGAAAATTGGATTAC
>Ga0187861_10004569_pt1 | contig 11512 bp, 10 predicted proteins | sample June2016WEW_10_1_3_FD_132986 | JGI IMG/M metagenome (GOLD analysis project Ga0187861, IMG submission 132986) | Peatland microbial communities from SPRUCE experiment site at the Marcell Experimental Forest, Minnesota, USA - June2016WEW_10_100 | ecosystem: Environmental > Terrestrial > Soil >...
ACCACGTGCAGCCAATATCTCAAAAGTCATGCCACCCCTCAGCCTGGCCACCCCACTCGGCGAAACTGGCACGCTGAATGTTAGTAAATTGTCAGGCAGCAGAAATCGAAACAGAATTATGAACAACGAACAAGACGAAGCATTCGAAAAGGTCGTCGTCGCAGTGGTGCGAATCATCTTCGGGGACGATAACTTGACGGACATGAACATTCGTCTGGTGCGCATTGCACTGGAGCGTTACAACGTCCATGAGGTCATTAATTCTCCTGTCGTAGCGTAAGGGGTTATATCATGGACTTATGCCGTCAATTCCGCCCGCGAGGGGAATGCGAAATAGGTTGCACTCAATCACAAGATTGGAGTGCAACGGCCACATTAATTTGACGGGCCTCAAATCCATCGTGCTTGTTCTTTCTTTCCGTAATTGTGAGTTTGCACACTTGGTCGCCGCCATCGAAAACAAAACCAGCAACAACGCAAACAACGTGTTGACCGGTTTTCCGACGCAATACTGCTAGGTGCGCAGTGAAAGCATGGCCTGATGCACCGCCAACCTGGCTTTAACCCGAAGTATCCCGAGCCGGGGAAGCCCCTGTCTCCTGAACGGGCGTTGCCCCCTTCAATATTTCCTTCGGATCAACGAGACCCAAGCCCGGTCCCTTGGGCACGCTGATGGCGCCATCAACAATGCGCAACGGTGGATTGAACCATTGGCCATAGGTTTCCACGCCCTTCTTATATTCCTGCCACGGCCCAATCTTCGGCGTGCAAGAAGCAAAGTGGAGTGAATACACAAATCCAAATCCGCCGGAAAGATGCACGGTGGTGGCAATGCCGGCCGATTCGGCCATGCGCGCCACGCGGCGGGAACGAATCAGACCACCATAGTAATATAGGTCGGGCTGGACGATATCCGCCACGCGGTTGCGGATGCACCATTGGAAACGCCAGTGGCTGGATTCCTGTTCGCCGAAGGCGACGGGAATTGAAAGGGTGTCGGTGACTTTTTTTGTCGCATCAAAATTATCGAAAGGACAGGGTTCTTCGTAGTGGATGGCCTTGATGTCCTCCAGCATCCGGCCCACCCGGATGGCTTCAGGCGGATCGTAGGAACTGTTGGCATCGGCATGAATGACCATTTTATCGCCGAACGCCTTTCGGGAGAGGGGAATCAATTTATCCGTGCGACCCGGCAGGGCGTCCTGATTGCGGCTCATGCGTCCGCCGACGCGGTATTTGATGGCTTTGGCGCCGGTCTTTTCAACCAGGCCTTCCAGGTAATCAATCTCCTGGTCCGGTGTGGTGTCGCGCCGCCCGCTAGCAACGTAAAACGGAACGTCGGTGCGGACGATGCCGCCGAGCATTTCACCCAGAGACTGGTTGCTCATCCGGCCCAGCAGGTCGAGAATGGCGAATTCCACCAGCGCCACCGGACACCAGAAAGCCAGACCCTGCATCTTGTAGTTGCTTTGATAGCGGTACACGCCAAAGAGGTTCTCTTCCATGTCGCGCGCGTCCTTGCCGATGAAATAGGGGATTACCTGTTGATTGAGAATCGGATGAAAAATCTCCATCCGGCCGTCATCCACCGAGACGCCCTCCGCGCCGTCCTTGGAGCGGACCCGCACAAAATGGTCCTTGCCCTTGCGGAGCAGTTCAACGGACTCGATGATGACCGGGTCTTTGAGTCCTTTGAGCTGGAGGACCGGCTCGGCGGCGGCGCGTTTCAGGACCTCGTCGGTAACCGGCCGGGAACCGGACGGCGAATTGGTTGGTCGGGCGAGCAACAGAGCAGCTGCGGCGCCGACGCCGGCGACGGCAGTGGTGCGGAGGAAATTGCGACGGGTGAATTTCATGGCAATGGTTTCAAGTTGCGAAGTTAATGATAGGTGGTGGCGATGATGTCAACTCTGTTCGGGACGAAATCTCACCCGTCAACTTTAAAGATCCGTTGGCGATTCGTTAGCCGCGCCATTGAGCATTGCTATGGCCCGTTTTTCATCAAAGGCTTTTTCCCATCGGGCCACGACGATGGTGGCGAGGCCATTGCCAATCAGGTTGGTCACCGCCCGCGCAGCATTGACAAAGCGGTCAATCCCGACCAGCAACACCAGACCGGCAACGGGTATTTTGTCCATCGAAGCCAGCGTGGCGGCGAGGGCAATAAATCCGGCGCCGGCCACTCCCGCCGAGCCTTTGGACGTGAACAGGCAGACGGCTAGAACGATCAACTGGTCGCTCAGTGTCAATGGCGTGTTAGTGGCCTGTGCGACAAAGATGGCGCCCATCGTCAGGTAGATGGACGAACCATCGGCGTTGAAAGTGTAGCCGGCAGGCAGAACCAGGCCCACGACCGGCTTGGCACACCCCAGTTGCTCCAGCTTGACCATCATCCGCGGCAGCACGGCTTCTGATGAAGCCGTGGCGAAGGTGATCATGATTTCGTCCTTGAAGAACTTGAGATATTTCCAGAGCGAGATACGGTTCATCCAAGCGATGATGCCGAGGACCAGGAAGATAAAGATCGCGCTCGTGAGATAGACGCCGCAAATCAGCTTACCGAAGGAGCCCAAGGTGCCGACGCCGTATTTCCCGATGGTGAAAGCCATGGCCCCGAACGCGGCCAGCGGGGCCAGATACATGACAAAACGCACGATGCCGAACAGACCGTGCAGGACGGAGTCAATCACCTCCACGATTACTTTTCCCCGGTCGGGAAGCTGCGCCAAAGCCAGCCCGAACAGCACCGAAATCAGAATGATCTGCAGCATGTTGCCTTGCACAAAAGCATCCGCAAAGCTGGCCGGAATGATGTTCATGAAAAAACCGACCGCGTCCTGCTGTTTGGCGGCGGCGGTGTAGGTGGTGAGCGACTTGGCGTCCAAGGTGGAAGCATCGATGTTCATCCCGGCACCCGGTTGCATTACGTTCACCACCACCAATCCGATGGCCAGTGCCAGCGTCGAAACGATTTCGAAATAGATCAACGCCTTGATGCCGACCCGGCCCACCTCTTTCAGGTTTCCCATCTTCGCAATGCCGACGACAACCGTGCCGAAGATGATCGGCGCGAGCAGCATCTTGATAAGCTTGATGAAACCGTCACCGAGCGGCTTGAGTGTTTCCGCAAAGCCGGGACACAAATAGCCGACGACGATGCCCAGCACGAAGCCGAGGAGCACCTGAAAGTAAAGCTGGCTTAACAAACTTGTTCTTTTGCCCTTGGCAGTATCCATGGTCGTTTTGGTTTTAGTCGCTGACTGATTTCATCACCTTGAAAAGCTCGGCCTTGGTTTCAAAACCGACACCCGGGACCTTTGGCAAACCCACATACCCATTCTCAACAGCGATGCCGTCGGCGAAGCCGCCAAACGGCTGGAAGACGCCCGGATACGATTCGTTGCCGCCGAGATGCAAACCAGCGGCAATGTTGAGCGACATCTGATGACCGCCGTGCGGCACAACCCGCCGCGTGGACCAGCCATGCTGCTGCAGCACCTCCAGGGTGCGTAGATATTCGACCAGGCCGTAGGACAGCGCACAGTCAAATTGCAGCCAGTCGCGTTCGGGGTTCATGCCGCCGTGGCGAATCAGGTTACGGGCGTCCTGGTGTGAGAAAAGGTTTTCACCCGTGGCCATCGGCAGAGGATAGTGTTTGGAAAGCTCCGCCTGCAACGCATAGTCAAGCGGATCACCGGCCTCTTCATACCAAAACAGCTTGTAAGGTTTCATCGCCTCGCCGTAGGCAATGGCGGTGTCGAGATCGAAACGGCCATTGGCATCCACCGCCAGGAATTTTCCGTCACCCACCACCTCCAACACCGCCTCGATGCGCCGGACATCCTCGTCGAGCGGAGCGCCGCCGATTTTCATTTTCACCACTTGGTAGCCGAGATCGCGATAGTGCTTCATCTCGTTTTTCAGGGCGGTCAGGTCCTTGCCGGGGTAATAATAGCCACCCGCGGCGTAGATCCAGACCTTGTCATCCGCCTTGCCGGCGCGATAACGATCCGCCAACAAACGGTAGAGCGGCTTGCCCGCAATCTTGGCCACGGCGTCCCACACCGCCATGTCAATGGCCCCCACCGCCACCGACCGTTCGCCGTGCCCGCCCGGTTTCTCGTTTTTCATGAGCGTGGTCCAGATGCGGAATGGATCCAGGTTTTCGCCGGTCTCATCCACCAGCGTTTTGGGGTCGGCGGCCATCAGGCGGGGGAAAAACCGCTCACGCATCAACGCGCCCTGGCCGTAGCGGCCATTGGAGTTGAAGCCATAACCCACCACCGGTTTGCCATCGCGCACGACGTCGGTGATCAGCGCAACCACCGAGCACGTCATCTTCGAGAAATCGATGTACGCGTTGGTGATGGCCGAGGCGATGGAAACAGTTTTTTCGCGGAGTTCGACAATGCGAATTTTATTTCTCCGTGATTAAACCGGGTTTAGCAAAAGAAACCCGGCGCACGCGACATCGGATTTTCAAGCCCATGGTCATGCCCCATGAGACACTGCGCCGAAGAAAAAAACAACCAAAGTTTATCCGGCGGTTTCGTCGGGAAACCCTTGTGTGAACAGTGCCTTCGACCGGCGCCGTCCGGCTGGTTACTGGGAACCCGGCGGGGTCACGGCGGGGACACTGTTGGTCCGGCGGATCATTTCGTCTGGCTTCTCGAACAGTTCATCGAGGTGCTTGAGTACGAACTTCTGCAGGTCGCGCGTCTCGGCGGTCAGGACGATGCGTTTGTCTTCAATGTGATGCGCGAGGGCCTTCGGGTTCTTCTCCAGATGTTTTTGCAGCCAATCGAAGTCGAAGAAGGCGAGCTTCAATTCCGGCTCAAGCTGCGGCACGCGGACGAGCAAATGCCCGGGAAACATCGAAGCCGTCACCAAGTCGGCCTGGTTCGTCGCGTAATTGCAGTCGTCCGGGATGAGGTCTAGAAAATACTCCTGCTTGAGCTGGAAGAGATGGGCGTTGAACCTGCCTTGCTTGTCCCCCTTTTCCGTGATGGTCAGTTTGTACATCTTGTTGGTTGTGCCCTCGAATTTCCAGACATCCGGGTTGTCCGATTTGTCTTTTTCCTGCCACTCGCCGAGCAGGCGCGCGTCGAAGACAACGTCCTTGACGGTGTAGAACGGATTGATGGACGGGATGCAGGAGCAGAGCAGCACGGCGGCGCCGGCAATTGCAATGAGGTTGTATTTTTTCATAGGCGTATTTCAGTTCAGTTCAATTTTGCCGGGTGAGCAACCTTAAAAGCGGTTTTTTTCCATCGCCTCGGCATAGGGCTTGCCGTCCACGAAGACTTCCTTGACGCGACCGCGGCCGGAGGCAGGCACGACGACCTGGGCGGTGAGTTTGCCGGTTGGATTGCCCGTGCCTTCGGCGACGTACGAATAAAACAGGATGAGGCGGATTCAACAGGTCCGGCCAACGATTTTGGGAAATCCTCGGCGAAGCGGGCATCAATACCGACACGATCAAGGTGAAGATGGCGGCGCGGATGAGAGTAAAGACCGTGGTGACGTTGGACTGGATTGGGCAGCGATTGCAGATGGATTGTCGGCACACATTGGCCAATTGTTTGAAAGGGTAGTCATTTTCTGCAACAGCCGGGACTGACATCCTCCAGGATGTACCTGTCGTTTCCCGAAAAAATGCTTGACTTCCGATCCCCACCGGGCTTATAAGCCCCATCGAACGAGAAGAAAGGGATATGGATATAGTTCCTGAGCGCCGTGCGAATGAGCTTCTTTGTCGGGAGGCTCAAGCCAAGGGAAGGCGATGCGCTCGGACGCAGGCCGCACCCGACCGGCTCTGTTTAACCCTGTCTCCTTTGAACTCCAAAAGCAATCTCCTATCAGTATCAGCTAACACTTAACCTTTAATTGGAGGGTAACCTTATGATGACAGCAAAACAACTGATATCGACGGCAGCCGGACTTCTGTTGCTCATTGGCTCTGCGCGTGGCGATTGGAACGTGGGCGACCCGTACAAGTACGTGCAACTGCCCAATATGAACGGGTGGGACGTGTCCCCGCAAGATTCAGGGGGTGCGTTTACAATGCTAGCGGATGACTGGGTCTGCTCTGTATCCGGTCCCGTCACGGATATCCATTTATGGTATTCATGGAGTAATGATGTGCCACATAACTTCGGCGTCGAGCTGGCCATCTACTCGAACGTCCCCGGGGTGGGTACCAACGGCTTCAGCCAGCCAGGCAACTCCCTCTGGAGCAGCGTGTTCAACTGGGGTCAATTCTCGACGCGGCCGTACGCGACGAACAGCCAGGGATGGTATGAGCCTAGAACAGGAAGCTGGCTGACGAACACCCACTCCATTATGTGGGAACTGAACATCACGAATATACAAAATCTCAATCAGCAGCAAGGAGTGACCTATTGGCTGGCGGTCGAGTTTACTGGCACCAATACCGATACTATTGGCTGGAAAACCGCCCTCACCTCAACCAACGACGCCGCTGTTTGGCTTACCCCGAGCTGGGTATGGACAAAATTGGTGGACCAGTCCACTAACTCGATGGACCTCGCGTTTGTCATCACCACAATCCCCGAGCCTTCAACGTCTTTGCTCGTGGCCCTCGGCGGTTTGGCCTTGATTGGGCTGCGGCGGCAGGTTGCTCGCCACTGATCGCTGAAAGCTCATAGCTGAAACTTGCGAACTACCAGGATCGCTCTTGCGGCTCGTCCTGTGTCTCTCTACGGGTAAAAATGTGTCGGTCCCGGCTATTGTAGAATCTTGCTCAGCTCCCCCGCTTGCGCTGAGAGCCGGGCTGCATGGCGCGTAAACTGCAAGTGCAATATCCCGGAGCGATGTACCATCACCGCGCCGCTCCCTTCATCACCTCGGCGTAGGGCTTGCCGTCCACGAAGATTTCTTTGACGCGGCCGCGGCCGGACGCGGGCACAACGACCTGCGCCGTGAGTTTTCCTATGGGATTGCCCGTGCCTTCAGCAACATAAAAGCGTTCCAGTCCGTATTCGACGTGGATGGAATTGGTCGCTGCAGTCCACCGCGGCCAGGCGCTTTTGCCTTTCAACAAAACTTCGTCCGTTGCCGGCACAAACTCGTTGGTGCTCGCCTTGACCACAACGTAAAACTGGTTCGTCGCCGGCGCGAGCGCGACGTAGATTTTCGTGTCGTGGGGCAAATCCTTTGTCACCGGCGGTGAAAACAAATTCGTCGGCACGTCGCTGATTTTGTAGTTCAGGATGAGATAATCGCCGCGCAGCAGGTCACGCGGGTCAACGCGCGCAGTCTCCAGCAGGATGACCCTGCCGGTGGCGAGCGCGTGTTCCTGCACGGCCGCGGTACCGAGCAGCCACGCGCTTTGCAACGCAAGAACGAGGATGAGAAGTTTGAGTTTCATGGCGCGCTCCGTTTCTTTGTCAGAAATTTCATTTCAAGCTTCCTGCCAAACGCTTGACGAGCAGTTGGTCGCAGCGGTCGCTGGAAATGACCCCGATGCTCTGGTAATCGGGATGATGCGAGTTCTGCATGTCCACAATCACCCACTCGCCCTTGCGATCGCACACCACGAAATGCACGAATCCCTGCTCCGCGTTTTGCGGATTGAAAACGTAGTCGGCGTAAAGCGCGTAGTCAGCCGCGGGCGGATTGGCCCGGACAAAATTCCGGAACTCGCGCGCCAGATTCCATAACGCCTTCAACTCGTTCGGGTCCGCCAGCGAAGTTTTGAGGAGAACCGTCTGTTCGGCCTGAACGACCTTGCACAAGCCCGCTTGATTGATCAGCCGCACGACGTTGGTCGCGCTGGGGACGCTGATCTTGTCGCCACCAATCCGCGCCGGATAAACCAGCAGCGTCGCGCCGGGCAGCGCTTGTTTCATCGCCTGCTGGCGTTCGGGAAGGGCCGCCCGTTCATTCTCGGGAGGCAGGCCGCTCCGCTGATCCATGATGGCCGCCAGTTTGCCCGGTTTGGCCGCCTTGGCTGTTTCTTCGTTGAGGCTGAGCTGCGGACCCAGCCGTTCGACGAGCAGAACGGACATCGTCATCGGTTCCCGAGCTTCATTTTTCTTGAACGCTTCGTCCTGCGGTGTCTGACGGTCCGTCCAGACGACCGCGCCGGTTTGATCCACGACTACCGCGCGCAGTTCATTCAACCCGGTTTGACGATCGCCATTGTATTCGGCATAAAGCGCGTAACTGGTTGTGATCGGATTGGTCTTAACAAACGCACCGACGGCGGCGGCCAAACTTTCCGAATTCGTCTCAGCCGGCGTGAACGGGGTTTTCCCAAGCTCAATGTTTCTCAATCCCTGCTGTTCGAGCAGCACGCCCACCACCTCGGTCACGCGATCCCACGGTTTGCCTCCCAAGCGCACGGGCAGGATGGTCAGCGAGGTGTCCGGCCCCTTGGACTTCATCAATTCCAGCCGCTTCTGTTGCTCCGGCGCCATGCCGGATTGTGGTTCAGCGGCAACCGGGAAACGACTGACACACACCGCGAGCAGGACCATTGACAACGGCATGGCCACCGCGCGGAACGAACTGTTGGTTGTGATTGGATTTTTCATAGTTTTGCTCCTGTGGTTTGCGATTTAATTTGTTTCATCAATGCGCGACGTTTCTTTTCGAGATAAACGCCGAACACAATCAGGAAAATTCCTGAAATCAAAAACATCACGCCCGTCCGCGCCATGGAGCCGAACAAATCGCAGTAGGCCGCGATGATGTCGAGCGCGATGAAGACGACGCCGAGATTCACGAGAAACGGCGAACGCTCCTGAATGCCAACCTGGATTTGCAGCAGGCAAAAGACGAAGAGCGCGAGCGTGCCAGCGAGGTAACTCCACGATTCGCCCCAGTAAAAGTAGCGCGGGCCAACGGCGTGATTGAGTTGCCAGCAGCCGAACCAGACCGTGGCCATGAAAACCATCATTCCCAAGAGCGCCGCGAACCAGGTCCAGCGCCATTGACTGGTAAGTGCACGCAAATTTCTGATTCCGGCTGCGAGCGGCAAAAGCGCGAACAGGCCTAGCGCGGGGAAAAACCATTGGCGGATTTCGGGATTGTCCCAGCCGAAGAAATCCTTCCACGTCAGCGGATAGGTGAAAATCAGAAACGCGACCAGGCCGAGTTTTTCTGTCACCCCGGCAAATTCAGAAAACGGCGTGCGCCGCAAACAATAACCCGCGCCGAGATAAACCAGCCCCAGCAGCGCGTAGAGCAGGATTTGACGTTGCGACTCGCAATAAATCAGACCGCCGCGCTCGTTGATTTCGAAACCGAACCAGATTCCGAATGCAATCAAGAGCAGGACGTGCTGCGCTTTCGACCGCAGCAGCCACGGCAGGGCGGCGATACCAATCCACCAGAGCAGGAATGCGTTCGGCGGGCGCGAGACGATGTTGTAAATCTGGCCGATGAGCGCGATGTTGGCGAGGAACAGACACGAGCCGATCCAGTGCAACGCCTCGCCGGTCTTCCGGTACTTACCCTGCACTTCGCGCCCGTCCTCCGTAGCAGGGCTACTGCGGAGGGTGGACAGCCACCAGCCGCCTGCGTGGAAACCGAGCATGAGCAAAAGTCCGGTGGCGATTTTCACGCCGCGCGGAATGTCGTTCCAGTGCGCGGCAATCAGCAGCGTGATTCCCGCCGCGATGAGCACGGCGCCGATGAGGGAGACGATGGCGAGGAAATTGCCGCCGCTGTCCTCCTTGAGTTGGAAGTGTTCGACGATTTTTTGCCGCTGCTCATCGGTGATAAGCCCGTCGTCGTGAAGTTTCTGGATGTCAGCGTATTTCATGATTTACCCCAGAGATGACTGGTTTTCGCTCCAAACGGACAAGGAATCAACCCCCGATTTCGCGCCGGTTTTTCCCAGGTGCCGCGAGGCAGGGCAGCCGCCAGCCATCCGTCACACAACGGCAGGCCAAACGCCACCAACACCAGACCGAACCGCGTCATGCCCGTAAATTCGACCGCGGCTTTCAAGTTTTGAAGCGCCAACCAGGCGGAATATCGTTTTGGTTTCATGGCTATAATTTAACTCAATTCGGCCGGCTGGTGTTAATTGATAAAATTTCGACGACCATCGTCTGGGTAAATGCCCGATGGACCAGCAAATCACCCGGTCATGACTTGTTCTTCACGCCGGGCGTGGCGGCCAAAATTCGGCGACGTCTTGAGCATCCGTTTGAATTTGCTCCGGCGTTCATGTGTTTCCTCCGCGGAATAAAGTTGTTTGGCCAGTTTCAAGAAACCGCTTTGCAGTTGTTCAACGGTCATGTTCTTCGGGCGGAAATTGATGTCGAACAACGTGCAGAGTTCCCAGGCCCGGTCGCGGAGGACGCGGCCTTCGCGATTCAGCCGTTCGTGGAGCGGCGTGCCGGGAAACGCGGTCAGGAACGTCACCTGCACCTCGTAAAGTCCGGAGTCCCTCACAAAGTTGAGCACGTCGTTGAAGACTTCCGGCGTGTCGCCGTCGAGACCAAGGATGAAACAGCCGTTGACGGTGATGCCGTAGGATTGGATTTTGGTGATGGCATCCTTGTAAAAATCATGCTGGCGCAATTTCCAATTCGATTTCAACTCGACGCCATCGAGGCTGGCGCGGCGCGGACTTTCGAGGCCGATGAGGACCTGCTGGCAACCGGAGTCGCGCATGATGCCGAGCAATTTGTCGTCCCCGGCCACGCTCAAGTCGGCCTCGGTGAACCAGCGGAGTTTTTCCTTTGCCAACTCGCGCAATAATTTTTTGTAGTGCCCGCGGTGGACAAAGCTGTTGTCGTCGGCGAACTCGATGAACGGGCGCGGCCAGATTTTTTTGATCTCACGGATTTCGGCGATGACCTTCTCCACCGGCTTCACCTTGTAACGCGGCGTGAGCAAAATTGAACTCGCGCAGAATTCGCAGCGGTGCGGGCAGCCGCGGCTCGTTTGGACGGTGAGGCGGTTGTATTTGTCCGGGTCGAGCAAATCAAAGCGTGGCATCGGCGCGTCGGCCAGATCGAATTCCTTCGACTGCGTGTAAAACGGCTTGAGCGCGCCGCGTTCGAAATCACGCAGCACCGCCGGCCAGAGCGGTTCGCCTTCGCCAACGACGACGCTGGTGCAATGTTTCTTCACCTCTTCCGGCAGGGAAGTGACAGTGATACCGCCCATCACCACCGGAATTTTTTTGGCGCGATAAAAATCGGCGACTTCGTACGCCTCGTTGAGTTGCGCGGTAAACGTGCTGACGGCGACGAGATCGAAATCCACCGGGAGTTCGGAAAGTTTTTTGAGGTCGGCAATCTCGTGATACTCCACGTCAAATTTTTTCGGCGTCAGCCCGGCGAGCGTGAGCAGGCCGAGGCTGGGCAGCGAGGCGATGATTTTGTTGCGGTCCACGAAACCGGGCAGCGTGAGACCGAGCTTCGTGAGTTCCGCGTTGTGCGCGCGCACACCGCTCATGGCGATGAATCCAATTTTCATAATTTGATGACCTCCATAAAGGTTAAGACGCCACCGGCAATCAGACTGATCA
>Ga0187861_10004570_pt1 | contig 11511 bp, 8 predicted proteins | sample June2016WEW_10_1_3_FD_132986 | JGI IMG/M metagenome (GOLD analysis project Ga0187861, IMG submission 132986) | Peatland microbial communities from SPRUCE experiment site at the Marcell Experimental Forest, Minnesota, USA - June2016WEW_10_100 | ecosystem: Environmental > Terrestrial > Soil >...
CGCGGTACGCTCTGGGCCACGCATTTACTGACATGCACCCCCGCGCCAGTATCCGAGCCGCGCAAGCAAGCGCAGGGGGAGCGCGGAGCTATGGCACAGCCGCTTGCGGTCGCGGTTCATTCTTCCCGTACTTCCCATTCCTGCCAAGTCTCTCCCTGGGACTAAACCTAACATAACGTATATGATCGGACCTTTCCACTGTAGGGCGACTTGCCAAGTCGCCCTACAGCCAGGCCCTTGGTTCCGGATTCACGCGCGGCTTCAGTGTGGCGTACACGCGCAGAACAGCCGGGACAACGGGCGCGGCGTGAAACTGCTGCCCATTGCTGAGTGTCAAGGTGAGGGCTCCGGCGCGGGCATGGCACGGCCCTTCAGCCAGGATACAATCTTCCGGCAAGTGCACTTGCGCGGCTACTCGTTTGCGCAACGCACTGGGGTTGACACCCGGCGCGGGCACGTCGCCGACGTGGTACAGCGGCGCGTCCTCATCCAGCATCTTGATGTATGCGGCCGCGACGGGCGTGCGCCGCAGGTTCTCGGCCGCGGCCAAATCCGTGCCGGAGAGCAGTTTTACGAGAGCGCCGGTCTGAGCTTGATAAGCATCGAGCGCTCTGCGCAGCAGCGCCGCGCGGCCCAGGAAGCGCGTCCCGCAGGCGACCTGCCAGTTGTGTTGCATTACGAATTTGTAGCGTTCGAGTTGCGGCAGGACTGCGGCCTCCACTACCCAGCCGCGCGGAGTGCGCTTGAAGGCCTTGGCGATCTCCAGGGTGCGGTACACGTGGGTCTGGACGATGCCGTAGCGCATCGCAAAGCGCAGCGCGCTGTCCAGGGTTTCAATGCTGGATTCCCCCATCAGCAGCGGCCCGTAAGGTTCCCGGCCCCTCATGATGGCGGCCACAGCCACAGGGTTGGCGCCGGCCTTGCGGACCAGCGCGGCCAGCGAATCCTCCATAACCAACTGGGCGGCGCGCTCGCCGGCGTTGTAGCCCATCAGGCGCTGTTCCCCCAGGTAAGCGAAGGCGGTCTGGCCGATGCCGCGCAGGAACGCGGCCACGACAAAATCGAGCGTCTGGATCTGGTTCTTCGCGCAAATGCCCAGCGCCAGCCTGGCGAGGCCGCAACTGTGCTCGAACAGCGAGGGGTCGCAGGTCTTGCCGAAGTGCTGGCCGCGCACCCATTGCAGCGGCAGGGCCGCCATGCCCAGGCTTTTGCCCCGCAGCACGTACTTGTGTTGCAGCACCCCGTCCAGTGGCAGACAGTAGCTCTGGTACAGCGGATCCATAACGCTGACGTTTTCGGCCATACCCTTACCCCACCCTCTTCCTCAAGAGACTGCGCATGAATATACTGGCGGTAGGACAGGCTTTCCAGCCTGTCCGGATCCCGACTTGTCGGGAGAAAGGCTGTCCTACCTGTCCGCCATGATCTCGATCTTCGTGCTGCCGGTCAGCCGCAGAATGAGCCACCCGCTTTCCGCCACGAACTGGTGCGCTTGGCCCAGAACGGCATCTTCCTCATTGAGACGCACGCGCGGCTGGGCCTCCAGGCCGCTGACCAGAACATAGTAGGCCTGGTCCAGCGCGCAGCGGACTTTGAAGCTCACTTGGCCCTTGCGTTCCACAACGTCCGATAACTCTCCAGGCACGTGGATGTACCAGCCGTTCTCCCGCGAAGCATGGAAACTGTAGACCGGCGGCTGGCCGTAGAGCCGGACGGCGTTGGCCTGCACCGTGCCGGGATTGATGGCCGGGCCGTCGCTGACTTGTTGGCGCAGGTGGTAGAAGTCCGGCAGCAGACCCTGCCTGTCCTTGTCCTGCTGCGGCCAGGTGAACTGGATGCCGCACGCGGTGATGCCGTCGGCGAGTTGTTTCCAGGGGCCGCCCGGCACGTGGCGCGCCAAACCGTAGAGGGCGTCCGCGTAGACCAGGCCACACCATTGCACCGGCTGCCCAAACCAGACGGGCGCCTGCCAGTTGGTCGCGCCCAGTACAGCGATTGTCGCGTAGGTGCCAACAGGTTTGGGTGTGGGGTTGACCAAGTAGACGAACGGCACGCCCGTCCAGGCCCAGTAGACGGCGCGATCCAGAAACTCCCGTTCGCCGGTCAATTCGTAGCCCAGCGTGTACGCTTTGACCAAGTGGGCCGAAGCCAGGATATCCGGAGTGTGGAGCGGGACTTCCCAGGTTTGAGCGCCGCGCGGGACGGTGTTGTCGAACTTATTCAGCGCGCGCAGCACACGCAGTGCTTCCTTGACCAACTCCCGGTTGCCGCACAACGCCGCGCTTTCCAACAAATGGACCACGTTGCCGGCGGCCAGGCCATTGGCCTCGGGGACCGGACTCGTTTTGGCGTAGTCCGGGCGCCCCGGCGCCTTCTTGTAGCGCACGGAGCCGTCCGGCTCAAATGCGGCCAGCAGCCCGCGCGCGCCGTTCTCAGCGGCTTTGACGTTCTCAGCCACGTGGCCGTAATAGAGCGAAACGGCGGGAAAGCGAACGTGTGAGACTGCAGCCCCATTGTAGTTTTGCGGCGGAACCTTGGCGAGGACCTCAGTCGCCGCGGCCCTGAGCCGCTCGGCAAGTTCGGGGGTTTTCGTTTGTGCGGCGAGCCAGGCCATCCAAAATGCGGCATCGGCGGCGGCCTGGGCTTTGAAACCCGGCCAGACCGCGTGGCGGATCAACCCGTCTTCACGAATCTTGGAATCGAGCCAGCCGCTGGACGCCAGGGACACATAGGGCTGGAAGTCCATCGGATCGTGAACGGGGCCTTTAGGCGGCGACAAGAAGCAGAGCGGAAGCCCGCGCAGAGCAATGTACTGTTGGACCGCAGGCACCATGGACTCGGCGCGTCCGCCGATCAGCGTGGCTTCACAATGCAGGAGGTCCCCCACCCCAACGTTGAACGTCGCTCCCGGGGCCACGTCTCCCGCTCCTTTGAGGAGTTTGGGATAACGCGGCAGCAAACTCCCTTCGGCCCGGTTGCGGCCATCGGAGCCGGGGAAAATCAGGCCCATCACGTGTCCGCCAGAATGAAACAAACGGTCTGGAGAGTCGAAGAGTAAGCTTTTATTTTCGTCCAGGATATTTTTTGCCCCTAACCCAGGCATGAAGCGGCAGCCGCTGATCAGGCCGATGTAGCGGCCCTCGTTCTGGATGGCCATTAGCGGAAACGTGATCTTGACCAGGTCCGGGACCTGTCGCTTTGAGGCAGCGCCAACGATGTCCGCTTCGGAACTGCTCGGCTCATTGTCCAGGTACTCCAAGCCCGCAAAAAGCCCCTGCCCTTTCTTCTCTCCAAAGCTGCCGGCGCCTGGCAGTACCATGAGCAAAGGCAAGTAAGCGATTTGCCGGTCCTGGCTGACTTGGGCCTCTGTCTGTACGTGAATCGCGTCAACCAACTCCTTGTCTTCATCGTTCACAAGAACGGTCTTCGTGCGCGAGAACCATTGGCAGATGACCCAGGCCCCGCCATGCGAGTCCTTGAGTGAGGCTTGAACAGTGAGTGAACTGCTGCCCTTTCCAATAATTGATACTTTGGCCTCCTTGGCCACGTCAATCCAATATTGCTTGCCTTCATGCAGGTAGCCGATCAGCGGGCGCGTGTTGCCGCAGGCCATGTCCTTTCCCTTGACGCGCAACACAAAAGCGCCGAGCGCGCCGGGAGCGTGGGCTAGCTCCAAATCGCCTGACTTGATGGTGAGCGCGTCCTTCTCCACTGCCGGCGGCTCAGGCTTGGGCCACTCCGGTTCCTTCAGCACAGGCATTGCCTTGAACCACAGGCCCCCGATAATCGCCGTGCCTCCGGACCCCGGCGGGTCAATGCGGAGATGATATTTCGGCCCCAGCGGCGGCAGCACAGCCTCCAGTTCTTCCCAATCGCCGGCCTTGGAGGGCATATGCACGGAATTCTCTTCCGTGGCGTTGGTGTTGAAGTAGAAGATCTGCAAATCCCCACCCTGCTCCGATTTGAGCCGCACTTTGAGGAGCAGCATGGCGTCCGCGGGATAATCCCTCGATGGTCCGATAACGTAAGGGTCCCCGCCGCTGATCTGGACCCGCAAGCCTTCCGGCGTGGCCTCCATCTTGCTGATGTCGTGTGCGGCCTGCCAGCCTTCCGTGTCCGCGGGCTTGGTGAAATCGAACGCGGGGATTTCCTGCGCCACGGCAACATTCACCACAGAGACACAGAGGCACAGAGAAAGGACTTTGGATTGCAGAAGCATGGTTTCCCGTCCAGTTCTTGTCCTTCTCTGTGTCTCTGTGCCTCTGTGCCTCTGTGGTGAATCCTTTAGAGTGCTTCCGCGCCGCGTTCCCCCGTGCGGATGCGGACAGCCTCAAGCAGTTCGGAAACAAAGACTTTGCCGTCGCCGATCTTGCCGTCGCCGCTTCGGGCCGCGCTTCTAATCGCCTCCACGACCCTGTCCAGCAGGTTGTCGTTGCAGGCCACTTCGAGCTTGACCTTGCGCACGAATTGGACGCTGTATTCCTGGCCGCGGTAGCGTTCGTTGTGGCCCTTCTGCCGGCCGTAGCCCTGTACGTCCGATACGGTCAAGCCCACAACGCCCATGGCCACCAGCGCCTCGCGGACGCTGTCCAGTCTTTGCGGTTGAACTATGGCGGCAACGTACTTCATGCAATCCCCCAACTCAAAACCCGAAACTCGAAATCCGGTAACTGTTCAGTCTCCGAGCCGCGCGCGTAAGCAAGCGGCAATGCCCGCTCCCTTACGGTCGCGGCTCGGACTGATCGGCAATCCAAAATCGAAAATCGAAAATCCAAAATCATAAGCTTCGTCCCTTCAGGCCCAGCGTTTCCTCCAGGCCGCACATCAGGTTGAGATTCTGCAGCGCCTGGCCCGCCGCGCCTTTGACGAGGTTGTCGAGCGCCGAGGCGGCGACCAATTGCCGGCTGCGCTCGACCACCTGCACCGACACGTCACAGTAGTTGCTCCGCACGACGTTGCTGACGGCGACGTCCCGGAGGCCCTCCAGCACGCGCACGAAGGGCGCGCCGGGCTGGGGATAGAAGGCCCGCGTGGCGGCCAGCGCCTGCTCCGTGGTGACTCCCGGCTTGGGCCGCGCGAAGACGGTGGTGAGGATGCCGCGGTCGAGCGGCGCTAGGTGGGCCACGAAAGTCAGCGTGATGGGCGCGCCCGCGACGTGCGACAGCGCCTGTTCGATCTCCGGCGTGTGGCGGTGCGTGCCCACGTTGTACGCCCGCATGTTCCCGTCAACGTCCACGAAGAGGTTGCTGAGTTTCGGATTGAACTGGCGGCCCGCGCCGCTGAGGCCCGAGTAGGAGTCCACCACGATGCCGTCGTTTTCGATCAGGCCCGCGGCCAGCAGCGGGGCCAGCGCCAGGATGGCCGAGGTGACGTAGCAACCGGGGTTGCCGACGAGGCGCGCGGACTTGATCTGCTCCTTGAAGAGTTCCGGCAAACCGTAGACGGCCTCGCGGAGCAGGTCTTTGCAGGCGTGGGGTTCCTTGTACCAGTGCTCGTAGACCGCGGCGTCCTTGAAGCGGAATTCGCCGCCGATGTCAATCACCTTCGCGCCGCCTTGCAGCAGGCCGGGCACCACGGCGAAGGTCTCGCTGCCTTTCTTGGCGGTGAAGACGATGTCGCTGGCCGCGGCGACCTCCGCCGGCGAAGCGGCGACGGTGGCCAGATCCAGTTCGCCGCGCAGCGCAGGCAAGAGTTCCCCGATCTTCCGGCCCGCGGCGTGTTCGGAGACCAGCAGTGCGAGCTTGCATTGTGGGTGCCCGATTACGGCGCGGATAAGGCATTCGCCCACCAGCCCGGTGGCGCCGATTATGGAAACGCGAATCATCAGTCCTCCTTCAAGAGAGAAGTTACAGAATCCGCCGGGCAGCGCAAGCGAGCATTAGGATGAACGATGAATGGCGGGCGATGAGGCCTGGAGACCACGAGAGACTTGATGCACCGCAGACCGCGGTGTACGTTGTGCATTGAGGGACTAGAGATGACGCGCGGGCACGTTGAGTTGGACGATAACGACGAGATCATGCGGCATTGCCGTCAGGTTCGCGACGAGAGGGATCGGCGCTTCAAGACGGTGGACGCCCTGTGTGATCACATTGAACGCCGGGGAAAAGAAGCTCGCGCGCAACGCGCCGCCGCACGGTCGGCGCCCCGCGCCGCGCCAAAACGCCCCGCCCGCCCTGCCGCCTGCCGTGCGGCCAGCCACGCGCGGTGATCGCTTAATTCCCAAGAACCAAGCGGTGCGTGCCGGGACCCAGTTCGCGCGGTGGTTGTCCATCCGCGGCGGAAAGCTGGGCTATCGTGCCCGGCGGCACAGTCAATTCATCAATCTGCAACGGCTGGTCCGGTGCGGGAAGACGCCAGTGGATTTCGATGTCGCCCTGCGGCGTGGGCACCTTGCCTTGAGCGTATTCAAGGCCCAGCGGCAGCGGCGCGACGAGGAAGCGCTTCCAGCCCGGTTCGAGCGGAGACAGCCCCAACACGTGGCGCGAAAGGAATGTCGTGGGATGGACGGACCAGGCATGGCAGCGCCCGGAACCCGGAAGCAAGGGCAGGCGCTCCCACCACGTCGTGGCGCCCTGATCCAGCATGTAGCCCCAGGTGCGCCGGATGTCCTGGAGCGCCTCTTCTGCGCACCCCAACCGCACCAGCGCCTCGTGGACGAACGCGCGGAAGAAAAGGTTGGCGCGCACAGGGCCGGAAGCCGCGGCGCAGCCGTCGGGCGGCAGGAAGTCGCACAAGACCTGCGCCGCCGGTCCGGTCCGGTCGGATTCGCGCCTGCCCAGCACGTTCTCAAGCACGGCCAAGGCTATGGCCTGCTGGCTCACCTTCTCGCTCGGTTCGCCGGTGTGCAGGTCCACCGCTTCGACCAGCAGGCTGAAGCTGCGCGACGAGAAAATCATCCGGATGCGGTCGTCCAGCGCCGCGGCCTGCCGCGAGCAGTGGCTGGCCAGGCCGGAATCCCCCAAGGCGCGGGCGATGGCGGCAGCGTGGTTCAGAGCGTGCAGGTAGAGGAGATCGAAGGTCGCAATGAGATTGGCGCGGTCCATGGCCGGCTCAGAGTCGAGGAAGAGGGAGTAGCGCGGCGGGGGCCAGAGCAAGCCGCGCTCCCCCGCCAGGATAGCGAAGAAGCCCAGCACCTTCTCCAGAGTGGGCCGGTGCTCCCGCAACGTCTCCAGGTCCCCGGTGAATTGATAATACTCGTCCAGCGAGGCGACCCAGTGCAGGCCGTAGTCCAGGAACAGGCACTCGGGCTGTTCGCTCGGCGCCACGCCGAACAACAAGCCCTCCGGGAGGAGGCTCTGGCTCATCAGGCGCAGCGCCCGCCTATAAAGCGCGCTGTCGCCCAAGGCATGGAAGCAAGCCAGGCCCGCGATGCGCACGGCGGCCCAATCCTGCTGCTGCGCCTTGGCAGGGCAGTCGAGGAAAGTGTCCGCCATGCAGTGCCGCAGAGTGCGGACGCCGGTTTCCCAAATCGCATTCAAGCGGGCGTCGGAACAAGCGAAGCTGCCGCGCTGAGGCGCAGGGTAGCCGGTTTCCACGAGCGCAACTTGTTCAACACTGAGCGGACGGCGCACGTTCCGCGCCACCAGCATCACGTAGCGGCAACCGCGCGCCTGGAGGGTCTCGAAGCAGTTCCTGCCGGGACGGCAGATGAGACGGTCCGCCGGAGTCGTGGGCGGGCAAAGGAGCAGGCCGGATGGCCCGGCCTCCTCGCCATAGAGCAGATCGAAAACTTCGCCCCCGGCAGCTTCCGCAACTTTCAGCACCGGATAGCCGTAGCGGGTTTCGCCGAAGTCCAGCAGCAGCGCGGCCGATTTGCCGGCGGGCACGCGGCGCAACTTGACAGGCTGCGGGGCGGTCTGGCAAAGCAACTCCGCTTGTTCGAAGAACGGCTTGGCCGCCGGCGCAGCGCAAGCCTCCGGCTTGCGACGCAAGCCTCCGGCTTGCGCCACACCTTCCCACTGGCCCACGATGCGCAACGGCGGCTGCAATCGGGTCTCCAGCAACGGAATGCCGCGTTCTACGATGGCGCTCCACGGGAGGATGCCTGGCGCGCCCAGGACTTGAGGCGCCTCCCAAGCGGAGTCGTTATAGGCCAGGGAAGCCCAATCCTCGTGGGGCGACTTGCCAAGTCGCCCTACGAGGCTCTGCGCCGCATCATAGTGCTCCTGGTATCCCAGTTGCGGGCCGCAACGGCCGGCGTGACGGCTGTAACATGCAGCTTCCGTGCAGCACCAAGTGGGGCCGGTGTGCAGTTCAACCTGGGCGCCGCCCTCACAGGCGGCCAGACCCTCCAGGAAGAAACCTGCGCGGCCCCGAAAGACGTTTTGCGCCGTGGAAACACCGAACGACAGGACGTGCGCGGCGAGCACATTGAGGCCGGGGCGCAGGAAAGGGGCAAGGTCCAGTTCATCTGCCGGCACGGCGTGGGGAAAGCCGCGGGCTGGGCCGCGCAGGAGACAAGCGCCGTTGACGAAGAGACGGTAACGGGTGTCCGCCGTGACGCGGATACGGGCGCTAAGCGGCGCGGCGGGCAGCTCGATGCGCTTGCGGAAGCAGACGTGCTGGTTGACGTGGTCGTAGCACGGGGCCCAGATCCAACACGCCGCGCCGTGCGTCACGGCGCTGGATTTGATTGGCTCAGGGTTGGGTGCGGCCACGTTTCACCTTGCGGCGTCACTCGCCGGTTTTCCACTCTACTTTGGGGGCGTCGCCCCAGAGGGACTCCAAAGCGTAGTACTCGCGCAGTGCGGGAGAGAAAACGTGGATGACGCAAGCCCCATAGTCCAGCAGGACCCACTGCCCGCCGGAGCTGCCTTCCAGACCCATTTTGTGAACGCCGCGGGTTTTCAGTTCGCGGGAGATCGTATCGCAGACCGCGCGGCTTTGGGCTTTCGATTGGGCGGTGCTGATGACGAAGAAGTCGGCCACGTCGCTGAGGCCGCGCAGGTCATAGATAACGATGTCCGTGCCCTTCTTCTCGTCGGCAGTCCGGGCGGCATATAAGGCGATTTCCCGGCCGTCCATCAAACCGGCTCCTTTGCCTGGGCCAGCGGAGACAGAGAGACACTTTCCAAACGGCCGCAAACCTTCCCCATGTACCAGTCCCCGCTCCTTCTCCTTCCCCCAAAGCGCATTTCCGCCGCGCCTTCCACCGAAGGATATTCTACCCTGTCTTCCCGCCATGGCAAGTGTAGCGCAGACTTAATTCGCCCGCAAGACGCCCTCCCCCTACCCCCTCCCGCAAGGGGAGGGGAAAAACAGGGCCGGTCAGGGCGCGACGGGCTCGACGAGCGGCGCCTGGAGTTGGGCCTTGATCTGCCTGGCGATGAAATCGTGGTAGCGTTGGAGCAGTTCGGCCAAGGGTTTGTTGTCATTGGGGAAGTAGCTCGCGTAGCGGTCTCGCGCTGCCTGCGCTTTCTTGTCCAATGCAGCGGCCTCAGCGGTCTTGCCCGCCTGGCGCGCCGCCTCCGCGCTGCGTGCGAAGTAATCCATCTGCTGGAACATGCAGCCTTTCAGGTTGTCGCCAATAGTCCTCTCCAGGCTCAGGCCGCGCGCCTCGTTGCGCCGGCGCATTTCCAGCCACCAGTCCTCAGCGCCCCAATCGTCCCAGCCGCGTTCCGCGGCCGGCTTCCTGGGGTTGGACCAGAAATGTCCCTGGTTCTGGACGCAATCGCCATAAAGGCGCTCAGTCCGCACCGGGGTGGGATCGGTGTTGGTGGCCATAGCTTGCCACAAGTAGTAAGCGGCATACCGCAGATGCTCGGTAGGCAGCGGCGGACGCGGTTGGACACCCTCGCGCGCCCAGCGCTCCCGCCGTTCGTCTTCTTTCAGGAAGACCGCGCGGCGCTCTTCGTCCGTCAGGTCGTAGATGTTGGGCAGTTGGCGGCGGTGGAGGTAACCGAAGTCGGTCCTTTTGGCGTCGCCAAAGCGGTCCACGTACATGTAGGCCAGCTCAAACCACAGGCTGTAATTGCGGTAGTTGCGCTCCAGGCCCTTCTCCAACGTGATCAGGCCGGAACGAATCCAGTACCACTTGCCTGCGGGAGTTTCCGCCCGGCGGGCCAGGCTGAAGCACATGGTGTAGGCCTGGTAGGCGTGAATCTGGGTGAAGGTAGGCTGGAGCTTCAGGATCATGTCGCAGAGCAGTTTCAGTTCGTAGTACCGGCCGGTTTCCTGGTGGCGGATGGCGCGGACCCAGAGGATGTCGGCGAGCAGCCCGCGGAACCCCCCGAGGGCCAGGAAGCCGACCTCCAGAGCGTTTTTCTCAGGATCGGACCAGGTCAGGTTGGCCGCGATACGGCGCGCCTCAACATGGTTCTGCACCATGCCGGAAAAGGCCAGCGCCAATGCCGCGACGCCGAGCCAGGCACGGGAGGTGTGGCTGCGGTTATTCCCTGTGCCACAATCCTCCCGGATTGTGGCTGTTCCTCCTGCCGCAATCCGGGAGGATTGCGGCACATTTGGGATTTTGGGTTCGGGATTCTGGGTCTGCATCTGCGTTTATCTCATTTGCCAACTTCGCGGCGCTGGAATAGCCACACCCCGGCCAAGGACCAGCCTAGCACGCGGACCACGCCCATCATCAGCGCGGCGTGCGCCAGGACCCAGCCGGACATGATGTCGCCCTCGACGAAGGCCGCCGGGCCGCCCATGACGCGGAAGTCCGGCAGCAGCTCCAGGCATAAGGTCAGTTGCGCCACGACGGTCTTCTGCAAAGGCGACTCGCCGGCGTCCAGACCCAGGGCCTGGGCGCGCGCCGCTCCGCTTTCCATCAACATCAAGGTCTGCCGGGACATTTCACCGCCCAGAACCAGGATCACGCCCAAAGCCACCGTGACGGGAAAAGAGAGCACGCCGGACCAACTGGCGGTGATCAACGCCAGGGTCCAGCCTTGCAGCGCCAACAGCAGAAAGGCCTTGAACAGGTTCTGGGAGAAATCGTCCACGGGCACGCCCAGCCGCACTGTGACCACCAGTGACGGGGGGTACTCGCCTATCCTGGCCGCAGAGACCGTGACCAGCAGCTTGGTCGCCTTGGCCAGGCACTCAGGTTCCAGGAAGAAGTCCAGGGGCCGGTCTTGGGCCACCGTGTGGCTGCCTTTGAGGAGCGGCTCGGAAGTGCCGTCGCAGGTCACGTCCAGGCCCACGTTTTCAATGTGTGAAGCAAAGGAGCGCGAAGAGGTGAGCTGGAAGCGCGCGGCGAGCGGTTCGTCCCGTCTTTCCCTGGGGTCGAGCGTGAAGACCCATTGCCGCGAGACGCCCGGCTCAATCAGCTTGTACGAGGCCCCAGGCCCGGGTTCGCCGTCCGCGAGGCGGTACTGGCGCGTGGTGAGGGCGTTGCGGCGCAGGTCGGCCCAGGAACCGGTGGAGGCCGGGCCGCCAAGCTCGCGGGTTTCCGGGCGCGCGGGTACCAGGCGCACCAGGACAGCGGTGAGGATGGTCAGGCCCAGGATGAAGAGCAGATCAATGGCCCAGAAGCCGAGCGCCTTGCCGAGCAGAATAGCCCAG
>Ga0187861_10004572_pt1 | contig 11508 bp, 10 predicted proteins | sample June2016WEW_10_1_3_FD_132986 | JGI IMG/M metagenome (GOLD analysis project Ga0187861, IMG submission 132986) | Peatland microbial communities from SPRUCE experiment site at the Marcell Experimental Forest, Minnesota, USA - June2016WEW_10_100 | ecosystem: Environmental > Terrestrial > Soil >...
AGAACGAAGTTCTTACCGAGGAGTACGTCGCGGAAACGGATCGGGGCCGCGAACAGGGTCTGGATTCCGCGCCCGTCGTAGCCGAAGCAGTTATAGGCAGGTCCCATCATGAGCAGCAGGACATAGCCCATGGCCGCCGGGAAGAGCCAATCGCGCGAAAGCGGCATCCCTCCCCGCCCTCCCGAGGAATGGAAATGCATCCCCCGGCTGGAAAACACGAGCACCAACACAAGGGGGATCGCGAGGTTGACGAGGAGGATGCTGTTCCGCCTGAGGTATCGGATTTCCTTCATGACCACTGCGGAGATGGTCGGGGGAAGAAACGCCGTGGTTTCGGGTGAGACAACGGCCCGCTCTTTCCTCTGTGTCGCGGGAGTGGAAGTTTCACTCAAGTCTTCGCCGCGGTATTGCGCCCTGAGCCTTTGCCAGAGGAGCACGCCGAACAGAAGGCCATAGGCGGTGACGCCGGCGAGGCCCAGGGCATACCCGGCGTAGGAGCCGTTGGCGGCGGAAGCGATAGCCTGCCCCGCGAAAGCCGGCGGGAGCGCCTGAAGAATCGGCCGGATGCGCGCAAGCTCCGGCGCCAGCGTCCTTCCCCAGCGCTCTAACAACATTCCGCTGAACTGCAGCGAAACCATCAAGAGAATAAAGATGGCGATCAGGATTTCCCTGGTCCGGCGGCGCGCCAGCAGCCGCGCCAGCCACGAGCCGATGAGGCGCTCGAGCAAGGCATTCATTATTGCGAAGAGGCCACAAGCGAGCAGCATCGCCGGAAGCAGCTCCGCCCGGGCAAGGCTCGCGCCGATAGCGATTGCCGCGAGCCAGGCGACGGCACTCACGGCCATAGGGTCGGCGAGACCGTACGCCAGACTGATGGTATAGAACGCCGAGGGGCTCAGCGGAAACCGTAGGAGGTTGCGAAAATCAAATTGAGTTGAAAAGCCGGCGAAGAAAATGGGCAGAACCTGCCAGCAGACGAACACGGCCCAGAAAAGGAGGGCCAGAAAACCATAATGCCGCGAGGAGACCATGGCGTACGTGCCGGCGCCAAGCCCAAATGCGATTCCCAGGGCGAAGAACGCGCCGAACAGGCTGCTCAGAATCAGCCCGAGCAGCTCCAGCTTCGCTCCGCGCTGGCGAATCGCGTTGCGGAAGATCCGCCAGCGCAGGCGCGCAATCAGGCCGATCTGCTGGCCGATACCGAGCGGATGGACTACATCAGCCACGAAAGCTCCTCGAGTGAAGGCCGCACGGCGCCCTCCTCGCCGACGATCGAAACAAAGATTTCTTCAAGGGTGAGTTTCGCCCCCTCAGCGGCAGGTACACCGGCGCGCAGCTCTTCGAGGGAACCTTGTGCGACCAGCCGGCCCTTATGGATGATGGCGACGTGGCTGCAGAGGCGCTCGACGATTTCGAGGACGTGCGAGGTAAGGAATATCGTGACTCCGCGCTCGGTCATCCTGGCGAGCAGGGCCTTCAGCGCACCCGCAGCCAGCGCGTCCACTCCCTCGAACGGCTCGTCGAGAAAAAGAATCTTCGGCGTGTGGATAACGGCCGCGGCCAGGGCCAGCTTCTTTTGCATGCCGTGAGAGTAATCGGCGATCAGCGATTTGGGGCGGTCCGCTAGCTGCATGAAGTCGAGGAGTTCGGCGGCTCGTTGCGCCGTTGTGGCCGCGTCCAGTCCGTACATTTGCCCGACAAAGTGCAGGTACTCCGCCCCAGTCAGGCGGTCGAACAACCCCATGCCCTCGGGAACGACACCGATCTGGCGTTTTACCGCGAGGGGATGCAGATCGAGGTCCATCCCGAGCAGTTGCATGCGGCCGCTGGTGGGAGCGAGCAAGCCCGTCAGCATCTTGATGGTCGTGGATTTCCCAGCGCCGTTCGGCCCGAGGAAGCCGAAAAACTGTCCGGCCTCCACACGCAAGTCAATCCGGTCCACCGCGACCAGCTCGCCAAAATGGCGCGAGAGACCTTCCGTAACAATCGCTAATCCGTCCATGGCCCTCTCAAGAATTCGAGACAAGATATTTCACTTTATCACGAGGAGGGCCTTGGATTATGGGAGGCCCCTTGCCCACTCTTTTCGGCACTTGCAATCTCCGCCGGTAAGGCTCGCACCGCGCAGTTCTCTTGAGTGGCCTTGCTTCAGAGCTCAGGCTTCATGTCAATCGTCCGCCGCTACGAACTTGCGGGCAGGAGCGGGTTCGGGCTTCTGGCCGTGGCAGGCGCAGGCGCACTCGCCAACGATCCCGCGGTGCACCGAGCACGCATGGCCGTCTGAATAGCGGCCTTCGCAATCGTCGGTGTGGCGAACAGCCCCGCCGCCGTTCCCGCCCGTATCCGTGTCCTTCCCGGAGTTGTGCATGACCATCCACTACCGGGGGTAGGCCACGAGCTGCTTCCAGGTGTCGAAGGCGCCCTTGGCGTCCTTGGCGAGCAGGGTGAACTCGACGACTCCGTAGGCTTGGTGCTCCGCGGTGACAGTGATCGGCTTCTTGTCACTCATTGTCCAAGGCGTCTTGCTCATGGTTGCGCGGCTCCCACTCGGGGAAGGTCTCGTCCTTCCACTCGCGGAAACGATCCAGCGCCTCGTCGGCGGAAGCATGGCTGGCGGGCTTGGCGGGCTTGACGCTCTCCTTCTTCCGCTTGAAGAATTTCTCCAGCATGACCACGTTCTTCTCCTTGGCGAGCAGGGTGTGCGCCGCTTTGGCGGGATTCCTGGAATTGTTCAGCGCGAACGCGTTGCCGGACAGCCAGCCGAGGAACTCGATGTACTCGGGCGGGAAGTCCGCTTGCTCCAGGGTCTCGATCACTTCGGGGTGCAACAGGCTTGGGGGGCTCCACATGATATCCGTCCTCCGTTTCTAGATCCATTCCACTGCTTACTGCGTTCTCTGATAGCACTCAGTAGTCGGTTTTTTGCCCCAACTCCCAACCTGGTTTCCCTGGCAGGTGGTTGGAAGGTTCGTCTTCCAGGTGCGATGGCACCGATGGGGTCCATGCCTGCCCGTAAACGCCTAAAGGCATAAAACCATCGGCGCTTATGCGCCTTAACCCCCCAACCCTTAAACCCCTCAAACCTCAAAACCATTACCACTTCAATCCCTTAAGACTTTAAAGCGTTGAAAGCCTTCTAAGAGGCGCTCTTAGAGCCCTCTAGGAGACTTTCGGGGATCTTGCCGCCCACACCGCGGCGGGGCGCCGGTCTGACTGCTCCCATTCGACGTCGCAGAAAACTCGCTGCTTTGGCTTGAAGGCTATCCTTGTAGCTAGGTAGTCCCGCACTGCGTGTCTTGCGGCACTCAGAGCACTCGATTCTTTCGGCAGTGAGCAGCGGCGGGACTTCCGGGAGGAAAGTAACAGTCGCAGTAACAAGACTCCGGGGGCTTTCCGAAGTCATTGATTTTCGCTTGGTTATTTGAAACTGGCGGAGGAGCCAGTCGCGCGCGAACTTTTCTCTGCCGCCAATTCCCTGCTAACAGGGAAAAATACAGGGAATATAGCGGTCGCCGTCGTAGACTGCAGAGATAAGCCTCCATCGAAGAGTAAGTTAGCGGCGAAACTGGCTCTTCGAAGCAAATCGGAACAGGGGGCGAAGAGGGAATGAACAGGGAATGTCCATTCCCTGTTACGACCGCCTGGCAGCCAGATTTCTCGTAGTTGTCTCTACCAAAAACTCGATCCGCTTGTGGAATCAGCAGGAAGTTGTTTTTCCGAGACTCGGGTTTCGCTGGGATTTGTGCGACATTGTGTTGAGTGTCACCCGGAACGTGGTGAACGGCAGCCGGGCTAACCTTTAAGACTTGGCATGGACGGAATCCCGACAGCCTGATCAGGCCGCGACCCGTTCGTACCGATGGTGCAAGCCGCCCACGTGCGGGATTTCAACGATCCTGCCCTTCCCAACTTGTTGAACCGATCGGCTGACAGGCGTGTCCTTTCCTAGCGATAGGTGAGTTCTGGTTCGTTCATAGTAGGTGACGCTTAGTCCTGCCGGGCATTAGGAAGGAGGCTGCAAGCTCAGTCTTTGCTCCCCGAGTGCAACGAAAGCGGTGTACCATCTCACGCGGACAGCGATTACTGAATCGCTCACCCTTCCCGAATGACCGTTCGCTTCCACAAGTGGGCAGGACGAGTGTGCGGCGTGCCAACGTGGTATGCAAGGCGACTGCCTTAATTCAAAGGAGACAAAGTGAAAAGGATTCTGCTTGAGGTTGTTCTCGCAAGCTCTTTTGCCGCGACTCTGGCCTTCGCACAAGCGCCAACGGCCAGTCAGCCGCCGCCTTCCTCTTCCAATGACTCTTCCCCTGTTCTGGCGGACGCACCATTTCGCAATCCCTCGCTGCCGATTGCGGAACGAGTTGACGACCTTGTCTCGCGCATGACGCTGGAAGAGAAAGTCTCGCAGATGCGGGATCACGCAACCGCCATCCCGCGGCTTGGCGTTCCGAAGTACGACTGGTGGAACGAGGGCCTGCATGGTGTCGCTTTTGCCGGCTACGCGACGAATTTTCCTCAGGTGATCGGGATGGCTGCCACCTGGGACACCGACCTTGTCCACAGGATGGGTGAGACGGTCTCGACGGAGGCGCGCGCCAAGTACAACGAAGCGATGCGCGATGACCAGCACGAAACGTTCTTCGGGCTTACGTTCTGGGCACCGAATATCAACATCTTTCGCGACCCCCGCTGGGGACGCGGCCAGGAGACCTATGGCGAAGACCCGTTCCTGACGAGCCGCATGGGCGTGGCCTTCGTCAGCGGCATGCAGGGAAGCGATCCGCGTTATTTCCGGGTAGTCTCCACTCCGAAGCACTACGCGGTGCACAGTGGCCCCGAGCTGCTGCGGCACGGCTTCAACGTCGACGTCTCGCCGCATGATCTTGAGGACACCTACCTGCCCGGTTTTCGCGCCACCGTGACCGAAGCGCACGCCCAGTCTGTGATGTGCGCCTATAACGCCATTGACGGCGTGCCTGCGTGCGCCAGCACGATGCTGCTGGGCGATCATCTGCGCGACGCGTGGAAGTTCGACGGCTACGTCGTCAGCGACTGCGGTGCCGTGGCTGATGTATACACCGGGCACCACTACTCTGCGGACATGCCACACGCGGCAGCCGGGGCGGTGAAAGCCGGCGCCGATCTGGAATGTGGGTATAAGACGTGGCACGCGTTCCCATCACTCATTGACGCGGTTCATCAGGGCCTGGTCAAGGAAGCCGATCTTGACAGCGCGTTGCGCCGCCTTTTCCGAGCGCGATTCAAGCTCGGCATGTTCGACCCGCTTTCCAGTTATACCTATGGACGGATTCCCGCCAGCGAGGTCAATTCCCCCGAGCATCGGCAACTCTCGCTGCGCGCAGCACGGGAATCCATCGTGCTGCTGAAGAATCAGGGTCACACGCTTCCGCTGCAAGCCGGCATCGCGCGTCTCGCCGTGGTCGGCCCCACCGCGGAGCTCGTCCAGTCCCTGCAAGGCAACTACAACGGACCGCTGCCTTCGCCGGTCTATCCACTCGATGGAATCGAGAAGCGGTTCTCTTCGGCGCGGGTGGCTTATGCGCAGGGCTCCACGCTGGCGGAGGGTTTCGCCATGCCGATCGAGCACACCGCGCTCCATCCTGCCAGTGGTTCCGGCAGCGGACTTACCGGCGAGTACTTTAGCTCGCCGGATCTGAGCGGCGCGCCGGTCCTCACGCGCACCGACCGTAACATCAATTTCAATTGGGACAAGGTTGTTCCCGTAAGCGGCCTGCAGCGCAACAACTACTCGGTGCGCTGGAGCGGCAGCTTCACTCCGCCAGCGCCTGGCGAGTACAAGCTCGGCGTCCGCATGAACTACTGCTATTCCTGCGAGAATGCGGAAAGTTTTCGCCTTTACCTGGACGGGAAGCTGCTGGTGGAAAGCGCCGGCCAGTCGACTGGCGAGCGAGGCGCTGTCCTCGAAGCACCGGTGACGTTTAGCGATACGCAGCCGCACCCGATCCGTCTGGAGTACTTTCACAACACGGGGACTGCCGGCGTTGATCTTACCTGGCAAGCCCCGGCGGCCGTGCTGCGTGATGAGGCGGTCGCGGCTGCTAAGGAGTCGCAGGTAACCATCGCCTTCGTCGGGCTTTCACCCGAGTTGGAGGGCGAGGAGATGCTGGTGAAGCTGGCGGGGTTCAGCGGCGGCGATCGCACTTCGATCGATTTGCCAGCGGCCCAGGAAGAGTTGCTCAAAGCGCTCGGCACCACCGGAAAACCGCTGGTTGTCGTGCTGCAGAACGGCAGCGCGCTGGCCGTCAACTGGGCCGACGAGCATGTTCCCGCGATCCTGGAGGTTTGGTATCCGGGTGAGGAGGGCGGAACGGCCGTGGCCGAAGCATTGGCAGGAGATTTTTCTCCTGGCGGAAAGCTGCCCGTCACTTTTTATAAATCCGTTGACCAGTTGCCGCCATTTGAAAATTACGACATGAAGGGCCACACTTACCGCTACTTTAGCGGCGAGCCGCTGTATCCGTTTGGCTATGGCCTGAGCTATACGAGTTTCGCTTTCAGCAAATTGACGTTCGATAAGAACTCACTGGGTCCTTCCGACGACTTGACCGCAACGGTTAAGGTAAAGAACACGGGGAAGATCCCTGGGGACGAGGTTGTGGAGGTTTATCTGGCGCATCCCGGAATAGACGGCGCGCCGATTCGATGGCTGGCGGGAATGCGCCGGATGAGCCTCAATCCCGGCGAAACCAGGTCGGTGACCATCCAGATTCCGAACCGAAACCTCAGCATCGTTACGCCTGATGGAACCAGAAGAATTATTCCTGGCGAATTGCAGGTCTGGGTCGGTGACGGTCAGCCGGTCACGCGCGCAGGCTTGGCCAAGGCCGCGGGGATTGCTGGATCAGTGACCATTCAGGGCAGCGCGATTCTGCCGAAGTGAAATTACATTCTTCCAGAATATCCTTGAGGACTGGCCGCGATCGCGGCAGCGGCACCCGCACTGGAGCGGGTTGCCTGAGAGCTATTGGAAGCTTCCTAAGACTTCCTGACTTCCTAAGACATCGAGCAAAATCCGAGACATCTGATTCCCTGTTACGAGGTTACAGCGAAGATGGCGGCGTATGTCAGCCTCATTATCTCCGGCCGAGCTTGCCTGCCCGTATGGAAATCAATTGCATCGATCCGCGACAAGAAACAGATGACATTTCTTAGAGGAAGTCGCACCATTGCTTATGGCTACTCAATACTCAGAACAGTCTCACATGATTTGCTCCCGGAACGGTCCCGTAACCCCACGCACAATCAACGAGCAAAATCGACAGTTCTGGAGCGAACAATCCAAATTAATGGAACGACGAATGTCGGACGGGACTATCTCAGAAATCGCGACGACTGATGTGCGTTTGGAGAACGAAAGAAGGCTCCCACTTGCTTGGCAAAAGTCCTTTGAGCAAGCACTGGCTCAGGCCGAGATCACTAAAGGTATCCTTCATAAGAACCTTTCACGGATGGGACGAAAAGCCCGCAAGGGCGATCCCCTTCAGAACCTGATCCTAAGCTTTGTTCGTGAAAACCCTGACATCACCGAACGACAATTGTTTCATAAATTGCGGAGTGAACACAGCGCGGGCATCGTTACTTCTATTGATCGACAGTTTGATCTTCCACCCGGTCACATCGCCATGATTCACTTTGTAGTTCGTTCGGGAGTAGAGAAAACAGCTCCTCTTCGTGGTTTGAAGGACCGTCTATTCAGGGCCAAAGGACAAATAAGCTCGCGCCAGCCCGGCTAGCGCGAGAGAAAGGGGTGTGCCTCGCGTTCTGAACGCGGGCCTTGCACGTATCCTCAAAACTGCATGACAGGAGGATACGTGAAAAACGATAGCCTTTCGGGACTAGCAGTCAGCTACCAACCGGTTGCGACCCTGTTGGCATATTCGGGCAACGCCAGAAAACACTCGCTACACCAGATACGCCAAATTGCTTCCAGCATTAGAGAGTTTGGCTTTATCAACCCTGTTCTGATCGATCGCACAAATACAATCATTGCCGGCCATGGTCGGGTGGCGGCGGCCAAGCAACTGGGCATGGATTGTGTGCCAACAATCCAACTGGAACACCTAACCGAAGATCAAATTCGGGCGTACGTCCTTGCCGATAACCGATTGGCCGAAAAAGCGGGCTGGGACAATTCCATCCTCGCAATTGAGCTGCAACACCTCATGACCATCGGTGGCGATTTCGACGTCACCATTACCGGATTTGATGTTCCCGAGATCGATCTCATCCTTGAGGAAGCAGAGGGGAAGAAACAAGACGAGGATGATGTCTTCGCTATCGATGAAAAAGCTAAAGCTGTCACCCAATCGGGTGATCTGTGGCTTCTAGGCAAGCATCGCGTCCTCTGCGGCAGTTCACTTGAAGAAAAGTCGTATCGGGCGTTGATGAGGACCCGACGTGCCAACGTCGTGTTCGTGGACCCTCCTTACAACGTCGCGATACAGGGCAACGTCTGTGGCAATGGCTCTGTTCATCATCGCGAGTTTGCGATGGCATCTGGGGAGATGAACGAGGCCGAGTTCGTAGCTTTTCTCACCACCAGTCTGCGCTTGCTGGTGCGACATAGCACGAGCGGCTCGGTTCACTTCGTCTGCATGGACTGGCGACATGCAGCCGAGTTGCTTGCCGCTGGCAAACAGATTTATGAATCTCTCCTTAACCTCTGCGTGTGGGTCAAGAACAACGGTGGGATGGGATCATTCTACCGGTCTCGCCATGAGTTGGTCTTCGTATTCAGAAACGGCAAAGGCCCCCATCGCAACAATGTGAAGCTCGGCGAGTATGGGCGCAACAGAACAAATGTCTGGGAATATCCGGGTATAAGCACGCTCTCCAAACAAGGCGAGGAAGGCAATCTGCTTGCCCTACATCCGACTGTTAAACCTGTCGCACTTGTAGCTGATGCCCTGCTCGACTGCTCTGCGCGCAAAGATATTGTTCTCGACTCTTTTCTAGGGTCGGGGAGCACGCTGCTGGCGGCTGAACGCGTTGGCCGTGTCGCTTTGGGAATCGAGATCGATCCGCTCTACGTCGATGTCGCGATTCGCCGCTGGCAACGGCATACGGGGGATCGCGCCATCCACGAAATCACAGGTAAGTACTTCGACGATCTTGCTGCCAGTCTGGAGGGGAACCATGACCAATAAAAACGGCTCCGACGAAGTCGGATACGGGAAGCCGCCCAAACGCACACGGTTCGTCAAAGGAAAGTCGGGAAATCCAAAGGGACGGCCAAAGGGATCGCAAAACATCGCAAGGCTTCTCGATGAGGCTGGTCGGGAGCGTGTCAACGTGACCGCGAACGGCAAAACAAAATCTATCACCAAATCCAAAGCCAGCGTCACGCAACTCGCGAACAAGGCCGCCTCAGGTGACATCAAAGCAATTGATCGCTATTTGTACTGGAGCAACGTGCTAGCAACTGCTGGCCAGGTTGCTCTTCCTCCGCCGGTTACCGATGAAAACGACCGTGCCGTGATGGCAGCCTTAGTCGAGAGGATCCGGCGATCAGAAAGCCTCTCGCCAGATGAAGAAATCCATCCCACAGCTACAGATCCAACTCAGACGGAGGAGTAAGAATGCAACTTTCCTCAGCTGAGTACGAATTCATTTTGCGTCAGGATCTGATGGGTTTCATTCACCGTTCCTTCTATGAGCTCAATCCGCAGACCATTCTTGTGAATAACCCTCACCTCGAAGTTGTTGCGTCCCGGCTTGAGGCTTGCCGCCTAGGCAAAACCAAGCGTCTGATCGTCAATCTTCCGCCGCGTTCCCTGAAGTCCCATACCGTCAGCGTAGCCTTCGTGGCGTGGCTGCTGGGTCATAATCCGGCCTCGCAGATCATCTGCGCCAGCTACGGCCAGGATCTAGCCGATAAACACGCCAGGGATTGTCGAACACTGATGGCGAGCAACTTCTATCGCAGGCTCTTCCCTCGGACACGGCTTTCTACGGACAAGCAGTCCGTCAACGAGTTCCTGACAACGGCACAAGGCTTCCGGATGTCGACTTCCGTGGGTGGGGTCTTAACCGGTCGGGGAGCGGATCTCATCATCCTCGACGACCCGTTGAAACCCGATGATGCTCTGTCCGAAACCAGGCGAAACAGTGTCAACAAGTGGTACGACAACACCCTCGTAAGCCGATTAAACAGCAAGGAATCCGGTGTCATCATCATCGTCATGCAAAGGCTGCATCAGGACGACTTGGTCGGCCATGTCATGGATCAGGAAGAGTGGGAAGTCTTGTCGTTCCCCGCCATTGCTGAAGAAGATGAGTTTCATCTCATCGAGAGTCCTTTGGGTCGGCGACGATTCCAGCGCAAGGCTGGTGAGGTCCTGGAACCCGACCGTGAAACAAGATCCACGCTCGCGGCCATCCGCCGGACGATAGGTGAGTACAACTTCGCAAGTCAGTACCAGCAGAATCCGATGCCTCTGGGCGGGGCGATCGTCAAGACCGAGTGGCTCAAGTACTACACGCCTGGTGACCTCCCCTCAAGGTTCAGCTGCGTCCTTCAAAGCTGGGACACCGCGAACAAGAGCGGCGAACTCAACGATTTCAGCGTCTGCACTACTTGGGGCGCCGTCTCTGATCGCTACTACCTACTTGCTGTATTTCGGCAACGCCTCGACTATCCCGACCTCGAGCGCGCGATGCGCGAGCAGGCCCGCCAACACCACGCCAATATTGTCTTGATCGAAGACAAGGCATCGGGAACACAGCTGATCCAAGATCTGAAGGCCGCAGGGATGTGTGGCATCGAACCGTATGACCCTCCCCCTGGATCTGACAAGATTCTGCGTCTCTATTCCCAAACGGTGGAATTTGAGAGCGGTCGGGTGCTTCTGCCACTCTCAGCTCCGTGGTTAGACGAATACGTCCATGAGCTAACGTCCTTCCCTGGCGGCAAATATGACGATCAGGTGGATTCAACGACCCAGGCGTTGGATCACCTGAAACACAAGGCATCCATTCTAGTCTGGGCAAGACTCTGACGATCCGCCCAAAACGCCATCTCATAAATTGGTTTTCTTCTCCCAAGGGGTGGAGTTTCGCTTGACTGTTTGCCCTTACAGAGCGGGAATGTGCCGATGTTCAGAAGGAGAAAATGGGCGCAAACATCCGCGGCCAGATCGCAAAACTACACACCTTGCCCCGGCAGCAGTTACTCAGCCTTTGGCGGAAGCACTACGGGAGAGCCGCCCCACAGGGAATCAGAAGGGAGCTAATCGTTCCCTTCCTCGCTTACAGGATGCAGGAAAGCGTCTATGGAAGTCTCAAACCCTCGACCCGCTCCGAACTCCGCCGCATTGCCCGAGGCCTTGAAAAACGCACAGGGTCAATCAGGCTGAGAATGCTGCGCAGAACTAAACCCGGGACCCGCTTCTTTCGCCAGTGGCGCGGGAAAACACACGAGGTCGTAGCAACAGAATCGGGTTATGAATACTGCGGGACCACCTA
>Ga0187861_10004575_pt1 | contig 11504 bp, 10 predicted proteins | sample June2016WEW_10_1_3_FD_132986 | JGI IMG/M metagenome (GOLD analysis project Ga0187861, IMG submission 132986) | Peatland microbial communities from SPRUCE experiment site at the Marcell Experimental Forest, Minnesota, USA - June2016WEW_10_100 | ecosystem: Environmental > Terrestrial > Soil >...
ACTCTGCGGCAGCGTGCAACCGTTGGTGAGGTTGTCCTTCAGGACATTGGTCGTCGTCGAGGAATTGACAGAAACGCCGAGCAGGTTGACATAGGCAGGGTTCCCGGAGCTGATATCCACGCAGGACGTTCCCTGTACTCCACCCAGATTAAGGCAATGGACATTGTTGAGCGTGGCGCTATAGACCGAATGGTTCTTGGCGATCTCCACCCCTACCGCCGCCTGCTCGATGTGCACGCCGTCCAGATTGATGTAGCTTCCGTCAATCTGAATCCCGGCCGCCGTGAGTTGGCCGGAGTTATTGTTGTTCCCGGTGCAGATAAGATTATGAACTCCATAGAGTGGGTAGGTCTGCGCCGCCGTGGAACCGTAACGGAAGCACACCGCAGTGCTATCTGCGCTGCCACTGACAGCAACCTTGATATTGTTCCAGGGACCTCCATTGATGGCCGGAGACCCACCACCACCATTTTCGATGTCGACTCCAACTTCGCATCCATAGACCGTAATGTAGTCCGCGCCAGAGTTCTCCTGCGCGTAGAGGTCCTGGACGCCGATGCTAGTTCCGCTGAAGCTGCCACCGGGGGGAATGCAGGAGACGCCCAAGTTTCGAAGGCGAATTCCGAGCTGCGGAGTCGCCTGGCTAACACCGTACTGGACGACCGGCGTGCTCGCTGGAAAGCTGTTGGACTGAACGACCATGGTGCCAACGTTCGTAGCTAATTGCGGCGGAGCCTCTGCCCGCAATGAACCGCCGTTCCAGAGCAGCCCGTTGGGCAGCACCTGGCTTACAGAGCTGACGATCTCGGTGCTCTGGGTCAGGAGCGTGCCGTTGAAAGTCTGATTGTCAGGAAAATTATTGAAGCAAGAGCCTGCGACGTTCTGTGTTCCCGTGATACCGCGAGCGTCCACTGTACCACTGCTCAGGCCGAGCGCCAGGAGGTAGGCCCAGCCGTTCGATATTTGGGCGCACATATCGCTGCCGGGCAGTTGCGAGGCATGAACTACACCATCCTCATAGACCGGAACGAATGACCCCGAGGCCGAGGCAACGGCGCTGGCATTGACAGGAAAGTTGCCACTCGGTGTATTAGCCCCACTGTCCGTCATGGAGTGGGTCGAGCCGGAATGGACGCATGAAATCAGTTGCTCCCCACCCGAGGATGCCCGCCCCATTAAGCAATACCCAGTAGCTCCCGTGACCCCGCTGTAGGGTATGGTCGCCGTGTAGGTGTTTCCCACGGCGCCCGTCGTGACCGAACCCTCCGCGGACGCCGGACCGATGCCGGATGCGGTGAGAGGCACGACCGTGTAGTAAAAGGTGGTCGTGGCATTCAGAGATCCGCTTCCCGCGGCGGCCGTTATGGTTCCGAGCGTCGTGGCCGCCAGCGCCGGCACGCTGGAAAGCGAGGAGTTGGTCAGACTGGAAGCGCTGCTCGCGACGGGAAGTAGGTTCGTGGTCAAGCCACCCAGGGTTCCCGACGGCACCCCGCAATTGGCGTTTCCACTGGCGGTGATCCCCGTGGCGAATTGGCTGGCGGAGCATTGGTTCGGCGTCGAGGCCAGGGCCGTCGCCGTAGCGGCGTTGCCACTTGTGCTGCTGGTGATCGAGGCAGGAAGGTCCGCCGCCGCCAAGGCGCGGAAGCTCGGCGCGCCGGCAGTCCCGTTGGGCGCCGCCAAAACCTGATTGGCGTTCTGGCTGGCGAAGCTGGCGTTCAACGTGCCACTGCTGGTCACGGGGGAGCCTGACACTGAAAACACCGCCAGTGGCAGCGAGAGGCCAACGCTCGAGACCGTTCCGCCACCTCCTCCGTTCGACGCCACGCAGGTCCAGCTCGTGCCCGTCCATTGGGGAAACTGATTAGCAGCGCAGCCCGAGGGCGGATTCAACTGCGCGAAAGGCAACATGACGCCTGGCGAGGGTGGCGAGGCGGTGCGCACCGCGGCCAGGTTCACGGGCGAGGTCGAAATCGGGACAATCCAGATTTCCGTCACCACGCGGCTATTGGCGGTGTACTGCACCTGGTAGGTGCTGCCGCCCGGGCTCGCGCCGGCATTAGGGATAAGGTTGACAGTGAAGCTGCCGTTCGCCGCGAGGGTGACGCTCGTCTTGCTCTGGGCGAGAACCGAGTAGCCGTCCGCCGACACAAACGTGCGCGGGCAGGTGACCACGAACGACCCTGCCACCGGCGCGCCATCGGGGCCCAGCAGCGTGTCCGCCACCGTGGTCTTGACCTGGGCAAGGAGAACAGTAGGCAGTAGGCAGAAGGCAGTAAGCAGCAAGAGAAGGATTCCGGCACGATGCCTTCCGCTTTCCGCTTTCCGCTTTTCGCCTTCCGCCTTCCGTCTTCCGAACCTCATGTTGCCCCCCCGCTCCCGCGTGCTGCCCCTGTTCATCCGATCACCCGATCTCCCGATCACCCGATTATTTGTAGATCATCGTCGCCGTCACCGGGGCACTGGTTCCGTAAGCGCTGCAAGCAAACACGTATTCCGTATACGCGCCGAACCCCATGGCGGCGGAGCTGCTCGGCGTGGTGACCGTCACGCTGGTTGCGGAGGGCGCTTGCTGGTAAATGTCCCAGGCGGTGAGGGTCCCGGTCGTGACGGTGAGCGCGGCAGCGCTTCCGAGCGTCAGCCAGTTGGCGCCGTCATAGCTGGTTTTCGCCTGCATCGTGCAGCCGGTGTAAGTTCCGGTAACGGTACCGAAAACCCACTGAACGTGCGCGGAGGTGACGCCGGTCGTCGAGTGATACGACGACGTGGCACTGCCGGTGGCGATGGAAATTGTGGGATTCGCAGTGATAAAGCCAAAGGGCGGCATGCGTTGGCCGCCGGCAAACTGCGCGCTCGCCGCGGGCGGCACAAAAACCGCCGGAAGCGCCAGGGTCAAGATGACCGCAACGCAAATCGAGATCACGAACGTGATCTTTTCCTTTTTCATGCCATCTCCCGTGCGTGAGCCATGGCGGGTTGTCCGCAGCAACGGGCCACTGACCACGGGCGGGCCGGCCTGCGGGTCCACTGCTGAACTGGCGCTCGGTCGATTGCTTTGGGTTGGGCTAGTCATCATTGTTACCGTCCTTCTCCTTTTTGCCATTGGTCTTTCGCCTTTTACCCAGGCCGGGGGCGGGGGCCGCGGCGACCCCTACGGTTCGCGGTCTCCTGTCACCCGGACCGGCTCTCCGCCCGGCGCGGGAATATCCCCGGCCGGCGCGCCGATTCTTTCACCGCGGATCGCGACCACATCGTCCTCCGCGAGGTCCGTGAAGCCGAGCTCGTGCCGCGTCTGGTTCAGGCTGGCGCGGTCGGAAATCCACGCCCCGGCCTGCGCGAGTTGCGCGATGATGGCGGCCATGGTCTCGATCGAGCGTGCCTGCACGTTGGCGGGGACGAGGTACGGCACGGGCGCGTCGGGGCCAAAATTCCAATGCGTCAGCCGGCGGATCGTGGAGTGGCGAATCCGGGAAGCGATGTAGTCCGCAGTATTCTGGGTCGCCAGCAGAAAGAAATCGGTCTGGGATTCGCCCAGGGCGCGCGAGCCGGTATGCGACTGGCCGAGTTCCATGAACATGGCCAGGCAAGACGTGGCGATCTGCTGCTTGTGGTACTGGAGCGACGGCAGGATTTCGCGGATACGTCCCTCGATCCCCACCAGCTTGAACTCCGCGTCGTGGGGCAGTGCCAACCCTGTCTTTTCGTGCGCGGCCAGTTGCGTGACCCACTGCTGGGCGGCGTGCACGTCCTGCTTGGAGGGATTGGGCGGCAGCAGAATCATGGGCACGCCCAGCGAGTTGCGCTCGCAGGCAATCGCATCGATTCTTTCCAGGTGTTTCTTGATGTACCAATGCGGGTACATGGCGCGGGTAAGCGGAATGCCCCAAAAGTTCGCGCCTTCCTGGTCGTGCGTGAAGATGCAGGCCTTGTCGGTGGGCAGCAGCACATATTCGAAGCGGTTGGAGCGGTAGCCCCATTGCTCCAGCGCATAGAGCGTTTCGCCGTCGTCATAAATGAACGGCGCCAGCGTGGGATCGACCGAGTGCGGGTCCGTGTGCCAGCGATAGAAGGTGAGCGCCTGACGGTCGGCCATCCGCCGCACCCGGATCTTGTCGCCGTCGATGGCCATCACTTCTTCGTAGCAGGCCGCCCCGAAATCCTGCATGCGCAGGGCGAAGCGCACCACATCTTTCCAGCTCTGCGTGATCCAGCTTCCCGTGTGGGTTTGCCACTCGAGGCCCCCGAACAGATTCTCCTGGATGAAGCGCGCCACCTCTTTGGCCTTGGCGGCGCTCTGGCCACTTTTCAGTTCGGCGTCGGGAGGCGGCTGCACTTGCCACTGCGCCGAAAGGATGGGCAATTTGCAGGCGCGCAGCGTGCCGGCCACCTGGGCATCGCCGCGCCGCATTTCCTGGTAAGTCCAGATGGCGTTCAGGCCTTCCAGCTTGGGGTTGTATTCCCCCAGTTCGCGCAGGAAGCCGGCGGTGATGGGGGTGCCGGGCAAACCCAAAACGGACACCCAACCCTGCTGAACTCGCGCCGTGTAGTCGGACATGGAAATGGCTTCCGGCGCGGGCGTGGGTGGAACTGCCCGCGTGGGCGCCACGGGCAGGCCGCCAGGACTAACGGGGCCCGGGACACGGGATACGGGACTCGGGGCTAAAGGCAAAGCCTCGCTGGGGCCGTGCGCGGCGCCGGGCATTTGGATGGTCGGGCCGAACGACGCGGAAAATCCTTCCCGTGTCCCGAGCCCCGAGTCCCGTATCCCGATCTCCCGGTCGGCCAGCTTCACCGCTGTATCGATCTGGGCTTGGAGCGCTTTGGAAACCGATTTGCCTTCGCGAATGAGGTGCCGCATCTGATTGCCGTTTCCCGAGCTGTGTGAGTTGGACATAAGCTATCAGCTCTCAGCTTTCAGCGATCAGCTAGAGCCTTGACTGAACGCTGACCGCCAGTTCTTGCTGACTGCTAAAGCAGCAGCTTTTCAAATCCCGCCATCACCGGCTGGCCGGTCAGGAACGCCTGCTCGCTGAAATTCGCGGGCGGGTGGGTGGCGGCGTTCACGACCATGGCGAGGGCCCAGAAGCGGTCGGCGTGGCCGCGATCCGTATGCTCGGCGTCGAAGCGCACATTGCCGGCAGGCGTCACAAAGCGTTTCACGGAGTTGAGATCGGCCCGCACCTCGCGGTTATCGGGAATGCGCACGGTGCGGTCTTCAAACGCCTGTTTCACCATGGGCGCCAGCCGCTCCTTCAATTGCGCCGTAAAGGTGGTGGGCTCAACTCGCTCGCCGTACTTCTGCACGGCGTGTTCGGCCAGCATCATGCCCAGGCCGGAAGCGTCGATGCCCGCTCGCCGCACGCCCAAATCCAGCAGGCTGAAAATGATTTTTTCCTGCTCGTCGAAGGTCACACCTTTCAAGGTGAGCAGGACGCGAGACCAAAGTACGTCGCCGACCTTTTCAAACAACCAAGCGATGGTCAGGTCGTGCTTGCGCCCGATATCGATGCCCAGATAGAGATCTCGTCCAGAGTCAATAGTTGAAGGTCGAAGGTTAGAGGCTTTCGACTTCTGACCGTCGACTGTTGACAGCTCCTGCCATTCCGTAGTGGCCTCCTCACTGACACACGTCGAGATCAACTCGATGGGGATGTAATTCGCCGCGTCGGATACGAATTGGCAGCCGTATTCCTGCAGCCAGGTCTCTTCGTCATCGCACCCCGCGCGCAGCAGGTCGATATTCGCCGGCAGCCCCTGGCGGATGGCGTCGTAGATATCGACGCGGTGGCCGGACCAGATCCCGGATCGGTTCATCGGTCCATCGGTTGAGCGGTTCATCGGTTGATCAGCCTTCTGCTCTTCCGATGGTCCGATGGACCGATGATCCGATGGACCGATCAATCCCGCTTGCTTCGCAATCTCGTAGAACTTCCCTGCGGTGCCATTCGGTGTCGAGATGACTTCGATGGAATAACCCCGGGTGATAATAGGGAAGCAGGCAGCATAGATCTTATGCGCGTCGCCGTGAAAGGCGAACTCATCCAGCACGATGTGCCCTGTGTAACCGCGCGCCGTGTCCGGATTGGCCGGGAGTCCGATGATGCGCGAGCGGTTGTGCGGGAAGTAGACTTCCATGGTTTTCTCTTCCGACTCCGTGACCTCGGCAAATCCCGGCAACATCTTCAATTCCTTGAAGACCAGGCAGAAGTCCTTGACCTTCTCCATGAACAGGCGCGACTGGCGTTCGCCCTTGGAGAGGATGATGTATTGCGTGCGCTTTTGCAGGCACTTGAGCGTGGCGCGCAGCGCCGCCGCAAAGCTCTTGCCCGTCTGCCGGCTCCAAACGGCGACCTTCAATTGCGAGTCGTCCCGAATCCAGCGATCTTGATAGGGAAGGACGGGAATCGCCGTTTTCAGCAGAGTCCGAAGCACGGAGTCCGAGGTCCGAAGCTCTCCATCCAGCAATCCGGTGATCGGGAGATCCGGCGACTCCGATCGGGTGATCGGGAGATTCGGTGATCGGTTGCTCGACGAATGTGGCCTTTTGCCTTTTGCCATTTGCGCTTTGCCTTTTGCCTTGCTCTTGAGCTATCGGTTCATCGGTTCATCGGGCCATCGGGCCATCGGCTCATCGGTTCATCGGTTCATCGGGCCATCGGGCCATCGGGCCATTTATCACATGCATAATTCATAATGCATTAGTTCCATCGGCGGCAACCGCCTCCGGTGACGGTGATTCTTCCGCCGGGCCGAGGAGCGCCTGGTCGGGCGGCTCAATTGACGCCGGCCCGATCCCGAAGATTTCCCGAATCCGTTCCACCACTTTCTGGGCCTCGGCGAAATCAGCCGCGCCATCTTCCCGGGGCGAACCGTCCGGGCTCGAGGTTTTCCCGCGGCGATCTTTCCGCATCTTCAGGCGCAGCGCTTCGGCGTGGAGCGCGAACTGCTCCTTCGCCAGCTCGGTCTTCTGGTGGTTGTCCAGGGCCCGCTGGAGGGCGATCAACTGAGGCGGCGTCATGGTCTGGAGAGCTTGCCAGAGCAAGGCCATCACGCCGGCGCTCAAACCGTCTTCGCCAACGAGCTGGGCGATGGCCTTCATGGCCGCTTTCTGCTCCCGGATCCTGTTTTTCTGCACCTTCCAGTGCCTTGTCTTGTAGGTGAGGACGGCGCCGCAGGACAGCTTTTCATGGTATTTGCGCTCGATCATCTCCTGGACTTGCTGGAGAGTGGCAAACTTGTCGAACATCTTGTCCACGGCCAGCAACAATCCGTCGTGCTTGGCGCTGAGGATCTGGATTTTCGATGCACGGTCTCGGGGCACTTAGGTTCGCTCCTCGCGGCCTACAAAATCTGGTGAGCCCGTCCTCGCGGAGCGGGGTTACGTGAACCGATGACCGGATGCAAGGGCCATCGGGTGGCGGCACGGCGGAACGAATGCTTGCCGCCATCCCGCATTCAGGTTTTCACCGCGGGCCGCTGAGCAACTGCGTCCGCCGGTCATATTCATCCACGCCGTCCGCGGTGATGCGCGCCCAGAGCACGGCTGCGGGCTGGCCGACTCGCTTCTCGATGCACAGCTCGACCCATTTCCGGTCGTGCAAGTAGCGCAGGTGGAACTCGATGCTCTCCAGGCTCACAGGGCGAAGGCAATCGTCCAGATAGACCATGATGCTCCGCGGCGTGACGGGCTGAAGCCCGCATTCGTTCAGGTAGCGGAGAATTTCCGTTCGGTCGAGCTCGTATTCAACCTTGCTCTTCATCTTCGGCATAGCAACTGAAGCCCCCAATCTTCCGTGACATGATCCGCAGTTCCCGGCCAATCTCCTGGCGTTCCAACATAACTTTCTGGATATCGTCGCGCGTCGCCGTCATCAGACCCTTAAGCTCCACGACCATGGCGCCGACCGCGTTGTGCATCTCGGCGGCCTTGACGGAGCGTTCCAGCGCGTCGGCCCCCCTTTCCAGGCTGGCGGGAATCCTCATGATGCCGCGCGAGGCTCCCGCGAAAAACCGATACGCGCCAAGGCCTGCCACGCTGGTGCCCACGAAGCCCCCCGCTCCGAGCAACAGCGCTTGAATTTCACCGGCGGAAACCATAAGCAGCTTTCAGCTATCAGCTCTCAGCTATCAGCTTTCCTCGCCCCCCTCCCGGACCGAAGGGCCGGGGCGGGCCGATCTCAACACGCGGCTGTCCACACTCAGGTTTGAGCTAAGGGTGTGGCTGACGGCTGAGAGCTGAGAGCTGATGGCTGATTGCTCATTTTCGCCATCAGCGCCGTCTTCTCCGCCGAACCGGCCGAGCTGCCGAAGTAGTAAGCCACGATGGAGAGCCACGCGGTTCCGAGCGAGCCCAGCATGATGTCGAAGATCCGCTGGTTTGAATCCGGAATCGTGCTGTGGCAAAGAAACCAGAGCAGCAGAAAGAAACCCACCGTCACGGCCAGCGCGAGCAGGCTGGGCACGAAATCCTTTACGGCCGCCTGGCGGGCTCGCGCGCTGGCCATGTCCTGCTCGGTGAGGGCGGCGATTTTTTCGGCATGGTCGTACTCGGCCTTTTGCAATTCTCCCTGCGCCGCGAAAGCGGCAGCTTCCATTTGGGCCTTTACGGCGGGGTCAAGGCGGTCCGCCAGGGCTTTCAGAATCGTGTTGGTCAGCGGCGTGAGGGCCCCGCCCGTGACGGCGTTCGCGGCCACGGCGCCCGCCGTGACGGCGCCCAGGCCGATATTCCCAAGAATGCTTTTTACATCGATGGCCATTGCCTATGCTCCATTCGGTTCATCGCTCGAAACCCCTGTAGCGCCGGTGTCCCCACCGGCGACCGGCGATGAGGACATCGCCGCTACAAGGACGAATCGCCGACAACCCTACAGCTTGCTGGCCCACGCCTGGAGGCGCCCGGCTGCGGCATGCCCGGCCGTCTCAACTTCCTTCTTGAACCAGGCCGGCACGTACGCCACCTCGCCACGCACCCACAGTTTCAGGGCGTGGTACTCGCTCAGGGTCTTGGCGCGATAGAGATAGTCAGCCGCCACACCCACCGCGAAACCCGTCATGAGAAATCCGAGTTCTTTCACAAGACCCCCTTTTCAGTTCCGAGCTTCGATAGCCTGCAATCGTCTGTAGGGGCAGGCCTTGTGCCTGCCCTGGGCGACCACGAGGGTCGCCCCTACGATGGCTGCCCCCGGGCCGCGGATTGCTGCAGGCTGAGAGCTGCTCCCGGATCTTTCCCGCTTTCCAACCACTCGAGCAGGCGCGGATCGTCCAACCGATACACTCGCACCAGGCTGGCTAAAAGTGCGGAGTAGCTGGGGTTTGTGGAATATCCACAATGGTCGGGGTCATGCTCCGACCTTCTGGGTCCCAGCTTCTCCGCAAACTGTTTCCAATCGTGGCGGACTTCGTACGCCCGCCGGTAACGGGGCGAGCGCAGCAGGCGCGCGTGGGCCCGAAAGGCCTCGGCTAAACTGGGGAAACGTTGGAACTGAGCGGGGGCCTGCTCCTTCACCCCGTTGACGACTTCCCAGGTCGAGGCCTCCACGAAGCCACTGTCCTCTTCCACCTCTTCGCCCTTTTCGGCTTGCGGACCGGTGGGCGGAGTCGAAGAAGGTGAGACAGTCGAACGATGAGAATATTTAATACCAAATGGGTTATTAGCCAGACGGAAAAGAGAGGAGCTGCCCCACCCGAATTGGGGCGTGGAGCTCTCCAGGATGGCCTGCGCGATGGTGATGCAGGCGGGGATCCCGTATTCGCGCTCGCTTTCGAGCGCCGGGGGCGCCACCCGCAGCAGGAACGAAAGCTGGGGCCCGCTCAGCCGGGGCCGGGCGCTGGGCGCGGAGGAGAGGGCGCTCGCGGCCGGGGGCTTGGGACTCTGCGGCGCGGCCGGCGCAGGCTGTCCGAACCCCGGAATGACTTTCCCTGTTTCTGGTGTTCGATGTTCGGCAGGCTGTTTTTCCGTCATTTTGGGCAGCGGCAGCGTGTGCACCCGCCGCCGCCCTCGCTCCGTACCGTGGGGTACGGGGCTCGCTCACACTGATCAGGCGCAAGCGTAAAGTTCGTAGGAGCGAGCTCGGGACTCGCCCCTACGTCTCACCGCAGACCTCGCAAGGGCGCAGCAGGGCAATTCCGCCGTCGGAATTCCGCCTGCATTACTTCTCTGCGTCTTGGGGTCTCTGCGGTTCATAACTTTCCACCATCCGGTCCGGCGACGTTCCTTCCTGGTACGTCGCTTCTTACATAGGCATCTTACCATTAAGTAATAGGGGGTTGTCAAGTGGGTAACTAACGATTTTGCCTACCGGTAGGCAGAAAGTGAGCCCCGGAGGGCACTTTTGTCCCCTTCGCGGGTGCTGGCCGGCGCCCGCCCGCACGGCGCGCAAGCGGGGAGGAGCTGGTTTCCGTACCCTGCAAGGGCACAAGGTAGTATCACGCCCCCGGAAAGCGCGACGTTCGACCTTTCGACCCTGGGTCGTACTACCCTGGGTCGCGACACGCAAGACCGGCGTGACGCCACCCGGATTCGACCCTTTCAGGGTCGGGCCTGCTGGAGGGGGCGTTTTCCGGGGGCGTTGCCCCCGGCTACTGTATCGATCCCCTGCGGGGATCAAGGACGGGCAGTGCAGAGGACGTTCTGGGCGCGCTAAAGGCAGGTCAGACGCCTTCGGGTCCGCTGGGCCTATATTGGGCGTTAACATAGTTGACCAAGTCTCGTAAAGTGGGTATCTTCACCTTCAGGCTCCAAATTGAGATTTAGGAGCCTAAATCTATCGATGCATGGACAAGAAAATGAGCGACCCAGAGAAACAGCAGACCGATGACCAGCCTAATGACAGCGGGAATCCACCGCCGTCCGCCCCGTCCGGTGGACATACTCAGGATGGAAAACGTTCCGAGAATCCCAAACGTGATGCTCAGAATATTCAGGATAATGGAACCGGCACTCGTCATGTTTTTGGCCTCAAGCGATATGAACTAATCAGCGCGATTCTGCTTTTTCTTCTCCTATATGTCAATTGGCAGTATTCGGAATATGCCAAAAAACAGTGGGAAACCATGGAAGGGCAACTCCGGATTTATTATGCTCAACTCATGGTTTCGAAAAACACATTGGAACATATGAAAACCAGCAGCGCGGAATCTTCTCAGCAGACTGACAGAATAATCCACCAAGCCGAACATATTGGCGGAGCAATGGATGGTAGCAATGCCCAGAATCGACACTCCCTGGAGGCCTCCCTTAACGAAACCGAAAAATCTCTCACTGCGAGCATCAGCACTGCGCGCTTGGATCAGAGAGCGTGGCTGGGTATCGGATTCTTTAAGATCGATCAATTCGAAAAAGATAAGAGTTTCAAGGCAAGCGTTGACATATTTAATAGCGGCAATGACCTGCCCCCCGAAAACTGTACCAGTGTAAAGGAGAGTTCTCCCAGGGTATAAAAGCCTGAAGGAGGACAGGAGATGAGGCAGAGCCGTTACACGGAGGAGCAGATTATTGGGGTATTGAA
>Ga0187861_10004580_pt1 | contig 11494 bp, 17 predicted proteins | sample June2016WEW_10_1_3_FD_132986 | JGI IMG/M metagenome (GOLD analysis project Ga0187861, IMG submission 132986) | Peatland microbial communities from SPRUCE experiment site at the Marcell Experimental Forest, Minnesota, USA - June2016WEW_10_100 | ecosystem: Environmental > Terrestrial > Soil >...
ACGGCCCCTCGATGGGCAGATGGTTGATCACCGGCCGCAGCTTAGCCTTTAAAGGTTTATATTCCAGGCCAAGGATATCGGTGGCCACTTTCTGCAGCGGCACCTCTCGCCAGTTGACCGGATTCTTGTCCAGTTGATCATCGAAACAGCCGACGGTATAAACGGCATAAATATCTTTTACCTGCTCGCCCGGCTTCACAAACTCAATCTCGGGATAATCGAAAATTTCCTGCCACCAGCCGGAGCAAACGACATGGCAACCGTGTTTTTTCCGGAACTCATCGATGTAGGGAATCCACGCAATCGTATCACCGACAGCTTTAGATCCAAAACTGATCAGTACACGCTTATCTTTCAGATCCAGTTTGCAGTTAAAAACTTCCTTGCCGTCCAAAGTAGCTGTTATTTCCCACGGCAAATAGAATTTCGGAGATGCCTGGCTCCACATTCCAACAGCTTGCTCCAGAGAATAAATGTTCTTGTTGCCGGCATTATAAGAAACGCGATATTTTCTCTTGGATATTCCAGCAATGGATAAGCCGGCGCCATCGGTAAAATTAACATTTATGATATCGTTCTCCCAAACCTCCCTGTCCACCTGATCAAATCTGTTATGGGTATCGATTTTCACAAAATTGATGTTGTTCTCACCGATTTTATCGAAAAAATACTTTTCCAGCGGGAATTCTTTATCAACATCTTTCATGCTGGCGACGTATTCTTCCCACGATTCAACATTTTTTAAATTATCCCAAAGAAATTCCGTTTCCGCTGCCCAAATGTCAGTTTTAACCCATCGTTGTTCATTAGAGGCAACATACCTGACACCGGTAAAAGGCTTGTTCGTATTAAACGCGGCTTTTACCAGATCATCAATATCAACCTCACAATCATATTCAAGGTAAAGCATCCGGGCAAATTTTGGATAGCAAAAATCCACCGCGTTACAGATTGCGTTGAGGCACGCCACTCCATGATACGGTATGGAAGATTTTTTTGATTCCTTTATCTTGCCGGGAACCCATCTTAAATACGTTGGCGTCCAGTCACCGGAAAGAACATTTTTCTTCTCGTAAATGACGTAATCAACCATTTCGACAATCTCGGGAGGCAGAGCAAAATGAGTGGAAATCAATACGGGAAGTCCATACGCCTTTACCTGTGTGATTGTTTCCTTGAGGGCATCCATCTTTTCCGGCGAATTCGGCCAGGTTCCAATGACAAAGACAGACTTTGATTTGCTCATTTCTTGGATCTCGAAACCGTGCATTGCGGCGTAATAGCGCACATCCGCCTCCGGATTTGCCGGCACAAGTTTTGCCACGGATTTTGTCGCCGATTCTGTCACAAAAGCTGTCCGCCTAAAAGTGTCCGCATGTAGCTGTTCTAGCACATCAAATGCTTTGTTCGCCGCAGCTTCCCACGAGAATTTGACATGGATTTTGTCCGAAGTTTTGAGCGCTTCTTGCTTAAAACGACCATACTCTTTTTTAACCTGAATCATCATTTCCCGCAGGAAATTATAATCCGGCTCGCACCATTGGCCCGGAACGTCCCAGTTGCCGTAAATCCCGAAAGGCTTGATCAGTTTAGAAATAGGGATCCGAATAGCATCTCCGGCATACTCAGTAGATCCGCCCCAATCTGCCACGATGGTAGGTATTCCACATGCCATTGCTTCGATGATAGGGAGTCCCCAACCCTCTCCACGAGAACAGGACACAAAACAATCCGCTTGTTGAAGCCGCCGGATATAATCATCTCTTTCTTCAAAGTGGACGACGCTAATTCTGGAATCCTCGATGCCAGAAGCTTTTAACCTCTCTTCGGTGGATTTGTATTCATCTGACGGGAAAAGCGTATCTACTGACAACTCCAACCTTACATGTGCCGATTCGATTCGTTCCTCCAGATTCCTGTGATTATTTGGGAAAGCCTTCAAAAACGCCTGGATAATTTCCAGCGTAGATTTCCTCGGCTGCCACTGGCCAACATGAACAAAAGTAAAAGGCTTTGCATCCATACGACGGGCAAGCGATATTGCCACCTCTGCCTGATTGCTCTTGTCGGCCGTAAAGGTTTCAACATCAACGCCCTCAGGTACGACCTTCACAAATTCTTCCGGTATTCCCTGTGCTATTGAGCACGACCTCTGCCATTCGGATGGCACCCACAACTGATCATAAAGCGGCAGTTTTTCCATAAAATCTGCCGGATATTCAGTCGATTCCCATACCGTGAAAAGAATGGACGGCGCCGGATGGCGTACTGTCGTGTGCGCAGCCGTTACCACGTCCAACAACGATATATGAACTTCTCCAGTCCCCCGATTTTTAGACACTAATTCCTCAAGCTTCGGGAAAAACCGTGAGGCATGGATCCCGTAGCCCGTCCTCTCGTTAAAATTAGCATGTACGATCACTTTTTCGAACATAATATTCTCTCCCTCAAATTTCATTCCCTCAGGTTAAAGCCGGACGGTAAGACTCTGAGGGTGGAGTCGCGGGCCATGGAACCCGCCCGTCCGGCTATGGGTTTTTAAAGCATCGCTTTAATCTTCTCGACATCGGCTTCGCCGGCCTTAACAGCGGCGATAACTGCATTTACTTTTACAGTTAGCGCGGCGTCCGCGGCTGCAGCCTCGGCTTTCAGCTTGGCGGCTAAAGCAGCTGCCTGCTTCTGATTATTCTGGATGATGAAAAATGTTGCCACACCACCGATAATCGCGCCAACGATCAGCCCTGCTATAAAAATCAAAAACTGCTCGACCGTCATATAGCTATCCCTCCTTTTCTTTGTCTTTACATGGTTCCGGATTCTCGGCAAAGCGTTGCACGGCCTTGCCACCTATTATCGCTATAAAGACACCAACGACACCGCTCGGGATATCCTGCATTTTCCAGCTTTTAATGCAATCGATTGTCCAGACTCCCATGATATCCAAAACGACAACGGCGGTGAGTACCCGCATTAAAGATATTCCACCGTGCCTGAAAGTATCTCTTAAAAAAGTGTTAATTAGATTCATAACACGCCTCTGTTTTTTCAAGCTGTAACGTATAATCGATCAAGGTCAAGTAATTCTGGACTATTTGCTTGACGGTGTATCGTTGTTTGACGGGATTACCAGTATTGGGCGCACCGGCTTTGGACACACCCGTTGCACCGGTTTCTGCACCACCACCGGCTGTTTGCACAGGGAGCAGCACCCCGCCAGCATTGTTAAAATCATTAGTAATACTATCAATCGTATTCTCATCATCCCCTCCTATGACGCAGTTCGCAGTTATTTTGTTCGCCTTGGCCAACAGGGTAGCCGTGTTATTGGCGATCACCTGTTGTTCAGCCTGGGCCTTCTTTATGGCGGCTAAATTTGCCTGATAATCGGCAATCTGCCCATTCAGATCCGCGATGCTTTTATCCTTTGCCACTATGTCAGCCGCCTGTTTTGCAATCGTTGTGTTTTTCGCATTTACTTCCGCACGCTCCCAAAGAAAAAGACCGCCGCATACGATGAACAAAAGCGCAAACGCTATGAGCAGTAAGTTCTTTGGATTCAAGTACCAAGCCATGATTATCCCCCCTTTATAATAAATGTTTCCAGAGATTTAACTCTGTTTTCCCACCCTGTCAGATACTTATCCAAATTCGGATTTGCATTTGCCAGGGCAACATAATGCTGCCGGCGCATTGCCGTTACATCTTCCCATGTAATGCACGTCGGCAGCCATTTTAAAACCGTAGGCACTCCACAGTTCACGGCGCTGTCGAAAGCGGCCATGTCCATATCATCATCCTTGCCTTGGGCAACGTGATCCCAATAACGCTGCTGGTAAATACCCATTGCCTGTTCTTCGGTCAAGTTCTGAACATCAATATCCGGATTTTCTTTTTGGGAAATCCCGTATTTTGTACCGCCGCCCGGATCATCGGAGTCGTTGGTATATTTACTTCCGCCCTCCCATTGCATTGTAAACTGAAATATTTTTTCAAATGACATTGCTAAAATCTCCCCCTATGATCCATCAATGATTCTTCTATCGTGAAGAATGACACCATCCGTTTCCGGTTTACATATCTTTGCATTGCATTTTATTTTATGGTCATGGTCTTTAATTTGGGCAAAAGCTTCCCGAAAAGTTCTCTGGACTTGTTTTTCGTCGGCCTTTGTTGATATGCAGTCTAATTTTCCTTCAAAGCGTTTAAACTCTCGTTTAACAAACCACCCGAGAAGAAATAAAAGAACCATTATTATTATTCTCACGACATCGAATTGCTGAAGCCAACTCCAACCGAGTTCTGGTGATGGTACTTGTGGTACTGTCATGCTTTTTCTCCTTTACTTAAATTCGCTCCGCCGTTCTTGTAATTTATATATCAATAAATCAAGGATCCTCAGCGCGACTATTTTATTATGAATACAACGAAGCAAAGTGATGATCATATTTGCCAAATTCTCGCTTACAACCTTGTTTTTCGTTCGCCTTGTTTTAATATCGTCCGGCAAACCAGCACGATTTTTGTCAACCATATATCCCTCACTTGATCATAAGTTTTTCTTTTTGAATACTGAGGAGCCAATTTTTCCGATTCCATAATTTACCTATCCATGAAATACAAAAAGTCCGCCTTTTTTAGTAAGAACTCCATAAGTAACCTCGGCCCAAAGTTGGTAACAGGTACAATTAGCATAATTATCTTTATCCGTGTACGTTGCATAGAGATTATCTCCGGCTGCCAACGCATCGATATCCGCCCACGTCCAGGCCACGCCCGTATAGGGATTTAACGCCCAAACAGCATTATATAAAGTATCCGCGAATGTTACATTAATTGTTCCTCCATAATAAACCGTCCCTCCAATTTTAATAGCTAACTTTGCTTGAATTCCTCGTCAATATCAATATGTTTCTCCATCATCTAAGCCTCCGTTCACCCGTGAAATGTAAAAAGTCCCACTGAAACAGCCGCGGCGGCGGCTGACGAACCATAAAGCACCGGACACGTTCCGCCATGATCCATATAATTTGTCAGGGGCGTAACAAATCCATCTGCGGCCGATGAAACTTCTGCGCCCGTTGCCAAATGCGAATTTAAACTTCCAGCCGTGTTATAATGACCTATAAAATCACCCGAAGTCACCGCTATATTCAATCCGGTATAAGTATGAGCTCCTACCGTGGCGGATCCAATGGTCGTGTAATCCCGATTCGTATAATTACTGCCGCTTGTTTGATAAAAAGTTCCTACTTTTAATCCGGAAATGGCAGCATGGACATTCAGGGTAATGCTGTTTAGATAACCGGTGCCAGAGGCAGCTGAACCGCTATAAATAGTGATACAGGTATATCCCGAAGTCCAATAATCATTAATGCTTAGATTCTCGCCTATGTTGATCGTCACTTACTTCACCGAATATTTTGCTACCGTTTTAGCTTTGGTAAAATCCGCCGTTCCGATATGTTTTTTGAGAACGTCCGCACGGATAATTTTTGAATTTTCCTTCTGTGTTTTATAACGTTCAACTCTTGCTAAAAAATCAATATCCTGATTTACAATCTGCCCTCCCTTTTGACAATGAAGGTCGTCAATGAGATAATTTTTGTGTGTAATTCCCAAAGCCCATTCACAACACCAGAGGATAGCCTCTTTGGATTCCTCCGTCAGCCCATTATCGTCAAAAGAAAGCATATCAGCATCGAACTGCATGAAATGTTCACAAAAAGGATTCAGCTCACCCTCGGAATTTAATGATCCCTCCGGAGAGTTATATTTAGCCCAACCCTCATCGCCCTCTTCAAGATAGAAATCCACTTTAACATCCACCATTCCAAGTGCTATATATCGCGGATCTCCCAATGTTATTTTAAAATACATATTCCCTCTTTATCCGTTCACATAACTGGCCATGTAAACGCTATTTACATACCAAATAGTCACAACGTCACGCTTGCCGGCTGCGGTTGATAGTGTGCCGGCGGTGCCGCCGTTGAGCCAAAATCCATTGGTCCCGTCCATTTGAGTCCAACTGGCAATCGTTGCTGTGCCGGCAGTTCCCTGGCGGATCTGAAAACGATAAACACCGCCTTCTGTCGGATTTGAAAATGCAACCACCATCGCCGAAAGGTTCGCCGTGCCGTAGAAACCTCCTGCCTGAGAGAAATCAAGCGTAAATGTACCGGACGTACCTACTAAGGCCTGAGTCGCGCCTTTAAGGAAAGCCCCCGATGAAGCATAGGCGGCTGTGCCGGCAATACCAGCTGTCCCTGCTTGCGCTGCCGACGTGGCTAAATAGGCTGTACCGGCTTGATTGGCCGAGGAAGCTAAAAAGGCCGTCCCTGCCGCACCTGCCGAGGTAGCTAACAAAGCCGTGCCCGCTTGCCCTGCTGACGTAGCGAAATAGCTTGTGCCCGCCTGGTTAGCAGAGGTAGCCAAGTAAGCTGTTCCTGCAGCTCCCGCGCTGGTGGCCAATAATGCGGTGCCGGCTTGTCCGGCTGATGAGGCGTAAGTAGCTGTGCCAGCAAATCCGGAAGTGCCATCCGTGCCAGGGCTAGTGCCAGAGGTACCAGAGGTGCAAACTGGCGACGTTCCGCTGGTTCCGCTTGTGCCCGAAGTACAGACTGGCGAAGTACCTGATGTGCCGCTTGTGGGGCTCGTCCCTGACGTGCCTGAGGTGCATACAGGACTTGTGCCCGAAGTACCGGAAGTACCCGAAGTGCCGGGATCGCCTTTTATAGAAGTTCCGCTCGTTCCGGACGTACCCGAAGTTGAAACAGGGCTAGTGCCTGATGAGCCGGGAGTACCGCTTGTCCCTGAGGTGCAAACGGGAGAAGTACCGGACGTGCCCGAGGTGGCAGGCGGCGGTGACGTGCCGGACGTACCGCTTGTACCGGAGGTTGAAACCGGACTGGTTCCCGACGTTCCAGAAGTGCCTGGATTTCCTTGAATACTGATTCCGCTCGTGCCGCTAGTGCCAGAGGTGCCGGAAGTAGACACCGGCGATGTACCACTCGTGCCAGAGGTGGTGATCGGCGAAGTGCCGCTCGTTCCCGAAGTGCCGTTTGATCCTATTCCAGACGTTCCGGAAGTGCCCGAAGTGCCGCCAGAACCCATGCCGCCGCTTCCATAATCACCCATAATGGGATTAGTAAAAGTAACAACGATGGTTTCGCCCGGCGTTATTTTTACAAATATGTCCTGATTATTCATGGAGCAGTCCCCGCAGTTCCCGCCGTTCGCGTAACGTCATACAAAAGATCGAGTTTGCCCTTCAAGACCGTGAAATTTTCACTGGCCGCGGTGCAGACTGCAATATCGAAATCGTATTCCCCGGGATCCAAAGTGGCAGTATCGGCCGGCAGGATCGAAATGACCGCAACGCCAGACGTTCCACCGGTAGAATCGGAAAATGAAGTGATAACCTTTTGCAGGGACGCTTCCGAATCGGGAAGATCAATATTGGTTTTGAGGGTAAAGAAAACAGTCCAGTTTTTCAGGCAATACGGTTGCAGAAGCTTATTCTGAAACAGCAGCGTATAAAGCTGGGTATCCCCGCGAGTAAAAGACAATCTTTTTAGAGCCATAGCGCACCATCCTTTTATCTCACGTTGAGTAATGCTGTCACATTTGCAGAACCGTTTGTCCCCACATTAACATTGATTTTCATGAAAGGTATTACCGGAGGAGTGAATGTTATGAAATCGCTTCCGCCAGTGCCTACCGCAACTGTCCCGAACGTGCCGCCAGTCGGCGTGATATACGTTCCGTCCCACCAAGGAGCTCCCTGATAGGAAAGAACAGCAGATCCGCAGGTCGCATTCGTACCGCACGGGCCAACGGAAATATAAAGGCTGAATTGCCCCTGCTTGGAATAGTCCCGAAGATCGATAGCCTGAGAGAGCCCGTTGGATCCGGCGCCGACGGCCTGATTTTTGAATAGATTGATAACGTGTATTCTTCGTTCCATAATTCGCTCCTTATACAGGGAGAGGGATTTCGAGCCCTCTCCCTGTGTTTAAAGGTTAGGTTAAGAGAGTACCGGCCGTACCAGCTGCACGCTGAGCAGTTCCGGCATAAGCAGCGGAAGATGCAAAGAACGCAGTACCCGATGCACCGGCAGAAGTCGCCAACATAGCTGTACCGGCCACGCCCGCGGAAGTTGCTTTCATAGCCGTACCGGCTGCGCCGGCAGAGGTGGCATAGGCAGCGGTGCCCGAATCCACACCCGCGGTCTGTGCATAAGCAACCGCCGAACTGAGCACCTGAGTCGTGTTGTTCTCCAGATCCTCAACAAGTTTTTTGATCTTTAAGATCGCCATTTTAAAATCCTCCTTTAGAGGGATATGTATAACTCTACTGTTATTTAACTGCCGAATTCCCTCGGCCTCATGCGGCTCTTTTGAGACAAAACCTTTCTCATGCGTTCCGAATAAGCGTCGGGTAGCGGCCCGAATTTGGCTGTAAAACTCGCCTCATATTCCTTGGCGAGAGCTGGGTTTGATGTTTCTGAATCGTTTTTGCTAAAGGCCAGATGTGCCGCCCAATCACACAGATCAATGTGCCATTTTTCGTCGATTTCCGGAGAGGTTTCCAAGGTAAAGGGAAGCAAGGGCAAACGCGAAACGATAAGCCATGCCGTGTCATTCATTGAAGGAGCACGGACAAAGGTTATCTGGTTTCCCGGCTCATTGAGAAAAAAATCGGGATAGCCGTTAGTGTCGGACAAAGATACAGTTCCGGCGGTGCCAAACCAATCAGGCATCCACTCGTTGTCCAAAGCGTTATAGCTTATCGGACCGCTGAGAGGAAAAGCCATAGATTGAAGCTGGCAACGGCGAATCTGGAGAATCTTTGAACTGAGAGTATAAACAGCCTGATTTGCCTTGACAGTAACATTGCAGAGAGCCTGTTGGCCTGCGGTACTAGCCGTTCCGGCTGTGCCCGCGTCCATCTGCGACGTGGCATCTATAATTAAATGCGCGCGCCGGCAAGCTTGGACTTCGGCGTAATTCAAGAACCTCAGCAACTCTTTATCTTCCCACAAATAGGGAATAACGATATCGTCAAGAACACTACTCCGCAAATGCCATACGAGTTCTTTACCGATCATTTTGTCGACCTCTTACTTCGGTGCAGGATTCCCTCCTGGATTCCCTGCTTTCGCTAATTCGTCCGCATTTACCCCTTCTTTGACCAAGGTGTAGGTAATCCTCGGTATATCGCGAGTAAATGTCTTCATCGCGCCTAGATTATCTTCGGATTGAGTGGTGTCTGTCCTTATCCGGCGATCCAACATAAGCCGGACTGGACGGGGGATATCTATCTCTACGCCAGGCTTGGCCAGAAAAGCATACCCATTGAGAGAGATAAACTGTCCCTCTTTGGGAATTTCCGGACTTTGGTTTATAATAATACGATCACGGATATGTCCTTCCGGACCGTTAAAATAGTTTTCTGGATGAAGTTGCTCATCAGTTAACTTTTGCTTTGGCTGCGTCATGATAAATATCCTCCCTCAATGGTTAAGGAGCGCCCGTCGCCGGGCACTCCCGTTGGTTAAAATGATTAGATACCGACAGGCATATTGAACAAATCCGTATATGCCACGGTACCCATTGTCGACAACGTTCCCGTCTGGATAACAGCTTTTGCCGCCACAGGCGTGTTGAGCTGGAGATATCCAAGAGCCACAGAATAATCCGGCAGATCGGGGAGTTTTGCATCCAAGGCCGCTGCCGCAGCATTCGCGTAATTCTTAATGGTATCGCCCTTGTCAACGATATTACCCTGTGCAACAAACGCAGATCCGCTTGTACCCGCATAAATAAGATACTTACAGACGGTATTCGTGCCCTGAGTCCCCTGCACGATCTGGTTAACGCCTTGCGTGGTGCCGCTCGTAGGCATGGGAATATTGTTCTGCGCGGTAATCGTATAGGCCACGCCGTCAATCTTGACGATAACGGGATTGGCCGTCTGAACACCGCTGGAAGAACCGCCTTCGCAACCGGCGGTAACATAACCGGTACCGGCGGTGCCGCCGAGAACTTCATTCATAACGCCCATGATCGCGGAGCGCATTACCGCAAAATCGAATGCACCGGATATCTTGCTACCAGACTGATCCACTTTAGGATTGGGATCATCAAATTTCTTGTACATGTTTTTCTCCTTATAAAAAGTTGTGTTGTCCTAGACTTTTAAAACCTCTGACGCACCGGCTAGGATGGGCGGCGCGAATGTATTAAGCATTCCAGACCAACTCTATCCGGAATATTAGTTCGTTGCCGCGCACTCGTATACCGCCATCCATGCGTCATTCAGGATAACGGTAGTCTGCATCGTCTTCCACGATACGGAACCTCTCTGGCCCAACGGATCGGACTTGCTGGGGACAGGGTTAATGACGATCGGAGTGATCGCATATTTGCCTTTGAGGGCGATAAAGCCGTAGGCATCTTTCCCGAAATACATCACGGGATAAACATCGCAGTTTCCGCCCGTACTCAGCATGGTCGAGGTGGAAGCGCCTATGCCGGCATAAGGAGTGAAAATGGTGGATTTAAGATAACGGCAATCTTCACAAGCTCCGACTTCGGTTTCCCACGCGGATATTTTGCCGTAGTCTGCAACGGAGGTGAATCCGCTCATGCCACGGATATCGGCGGTCAGGTCAACATGCGTCACACCGACATAGGCCGGCAGGATCGATTCCGTGTTGAACTGAGGTGTGGATTTCACGATGGAGGTGATGAACTGTGCTTCCTGGCGCTCCAAGGCACGAACGATCTTCCTCTGATCGGAACGGGTGATAGGGGTAGCGATGCTCGCTTCAAGAGAGACACCGGCCGCATAAAATACGTTGGTGCATGCCTTCAACACATTGTAACGCAAGGTTTCAACGGTCTTGGCAGCCTGCTCGCTCGATACTGCGGTTGCTTCCTGCAGGATCGGATCTTCATGGGTATCTTCGATAACGTCGGTGATTTCAACCAAACCGCCGTACTGCTGGAGAGTGGCCGTAATATCGGTCGCGGTCAGCTTCTCGGATGAAGGGGTTACGCCTTCGACAAGAGGCGTTAAGCGCAAGCCCAGCGAATTATAACGCCGGAACTTCATCGACTGGGTTTTATTCCCGGGCAACGTCTTAGCCTGTCCGAATTTCTCCAGACAGAGATAAGGCATAGCCCTCTTCAATAACTCCACCGCTACATAAGCGGCTGTTCTAGGCTGGATATCGCCGTAAGTGGTCATTGCCATAGTAGTACATCTCCTTTACTGTAGTTTTGCGGTTGCCTCATCAAATGCGCCTTCAAAATCATTGGCTACCGTCATGCTTGCATTTACGGCTCCCCTGCGTGTAACGGGAGGCGTAAGCGCCGCTTTGCGTTCAGCCTTTTTTTGATTGAGGTTCACGACATTCGATGGTTTGATATTGTTCTCGGCTTTGAAATCATCCAAAAGCTCAACAATATCTTCGGCCGTACCCTTGGAA
>Ga0187861_10004582_pt1 | contig 11492 bp, 6 predicted proteins | sample June2016WEW_10_1_3_FD_132986 | JGI IMG/M metagenome (GOLD analysis project Ga0187861, IMG submission 132986) | Peatland microbial communities from SPRUCE experiment site at the Marcell Experimental Forest, Minnesota, USA - June2016WEW_10_100 | ecosystem: Environmental > Terrestrial > Soil >...
CTCAGTGCGCTCGCCCGCAAAGACCTTCCACGGGCTGCCGCCGGCGCGCGTGGGCACCAGCGCGAGCGAGGTCTGGAAGTTGTACGAGCAACTGCAACCGCTGCTGCCTTCGGCCAAGACCATGACCCCGTTGGCGGGGATCATGGTGATGGAACACCCTGGGCGCACGCCGGCGAACGTGGTGGTGCCATCCGTCGCAAAGTCGTAGAAGCCCGCCGTTCCGGAGCGGAAGAAGAGCATCTCCCGGCAGCCCGCGATCGGCCCGCACCCGTAGGCCCGGCTGAATTTCCACGGCCGTAGCTGGCCGGTGAGCGCGTCGGTCACAAGGCGCGGCTCGCCGGTCTTGAGGTCATAGGCTTGAGGCTGGGAGATGATCCAATTGTCGTGGATGACCGGGAACCCCTCCAGGTTGACCTTGCGCTCCCAGAGCTTCTTCCCCGAGGACGCCTCGTAGCCCGCGTTGGCGCCCACGACCACGACCCCTTTGGCGTATTGGACGAAGCGCTCCATCATGTGCAGTTCGCGGTTGCTCATCGCGGCCGGGACCTGATTCTGCCGCCAGAGTTCCGCCCCAGTCTTGAGGTCCAGCGCCACGAGCGCCAGCTCCCTCGTGCCTCGCTCCTTGGTCGCAAAAAGCAGCGACGGGGCGGTCCCGTCCAGCAGATAGAGGCGGCCGTCGCCGAAAGCGATGCTCAAGTTGAGCACGGACTTGTGCGCTTTGTATTCCCAGCGCACTGAGCCGTCATTCTTATCGAGCGCGAAGACGGCGCTGGGTTCCGGCTCAGGCTGCGTTACCCCGCCGGGGATGCGGCTGCCCAGGACCAGGCCGCCCGCCACGGACAGATAGCCCCACCGGGGCAACAGGTGCGCCGCAGGCACGCCCCTCAGGCTGCGCTGGTACTTCGCGCCGCCTGCGGAACACAGGCACCAGCCGCGGCTGCCGGCCTTCACCAGCACTGCCAGCACGTGCCGGCCTGGAGTCGCATCGGCGGAGAAAACGTGGTTCGTCACGCTGTAAGGCGCCATATCGTTTCCGTCCTTCAGCGTGTCGTAAATGGGCTTGCCATCGAGGAACCACTGCATCCACCAATCGGCGCCGGCGCCAATGATGAGTTTGCCCGAGGAGGCGCATTCGATCTCGGCGAAGAGGCAAGCGAGGCTCTGCTCCGAGACGAAGTCCGTCTCCCCCTCCGCCCGCGGATGGTCCTCAGGCTTCTCGCCCGGCTCCAGCGGCTTGAAGCCGTAGCCGCCGTAGTAGTAAGAGAGGTCTATCTTCCCCTTTACCGGGCGCACGGCCAGCGCGCTGTACGTCTTTCCGCCGGCACTCAGTTCCTCGGGGACCGCTTTCAGCGCGGCCTCCGGAAGTGGGGGCGAATTCTTGGGCAAGGGCCCGAACAACTTCCAGACGGCAGGCCACGCGACGTCCACCGCCGCTGGCTCGGACACGGGCGAGACGCCACTGGTGCTTTCGGGCAGGCGGTAGACGGCCACGGTCTTGCCGGTGGCCTGGTCGAGCTTGTGGCATTCGGCGCCGACTGCGGCAAAAAGGCTCGTGTCGTCCGCCATGAAGTTGGAGGACCTGAAGTCCGCAAACTGCCGTCCGACGTTGTGCAGTTCCCTGCACCAGAACTCGCGGCCGTTATAGGCGTCAAAGGCCATGACGTGATGCTGCCCGGCCACGAAAACGCGGCCGGCGACTGAGAGCGGCGCGGAGGCCCCCCAGTGCCGGCTCATCATCCTGTCCGGACCGGGGCCGCCGAACCAGAGCAGATCGAAGGGCGGGTGCACCAGGCTCTCCTCGCCGCTGCCCGTGTTGCCGCCGTCCGCACGCTGGCAGCGCCACTCCCCGGCGCCCGGCAGGCGGCCGCGGACTAGCATCCGCAGACTGCCGGCGGATCTGGTTTCGTCGCGTGGGCCTGACACTTCCGCCAGCATGAGGTCGCTTTCTTCCTTGCTCATCCCTGAGAAGCACAACACTCCGCCGCAGGGACGCACGACCCGGTACAACTCCTCCCCTGACAGACCTTCTACGCCGCCTGTCACGACGACAAGATCGGCAAAGTAGGGCGCGTACGGTAATTCCCCTTTCCCCTTGCGGGAGAGGGTAGGGTGAGGGGGCGCTTGAACCACGACGCGCGAACCGTAAAGCGGGCTGGCAAGGAGGCGCTGCTGCTCGGCAGCCAAGTCTCCTTCCGGAGGCAGCAGCGCAATGACGTGCAGGTCCGTCCGGGAAGCCAGGGCAGTTGCCAAGCGGCTGTCGCGCTCCCCGACGACCAGCGCGTAACCTTGCGATACTCCACTTTCCTTGACTATCTTGGCGGCGGCGTCCACATGCGGGCCCGGCGCGCTCACCGCGTGTGAGGCTGTCTCGCCCACGGTGAGCGGCGGCAGGCTGATCTCATGCGGCTCGTAGCAGACCAGGCTCCCTTTGTTCGTCGCGGCCACGACCCGCCCGCCGGCCACGGCAAGGCCCCGCACTTGGCCGTCAATCTCCGCGGACCAGAGGCGCTTGCCCGTCGCGGCGTCGAAAGCGTTGAGCGCGTTGCGGCCGCCGGCGAGGAGCGTCGCGCCCGCCAACGCCAGGCAGTACGCGCGCGGTTGCTCGGTTTTCCATTTGATGCAGCCGGCGTCGAACTTCTTCTTTTCGCGGCAGGCCTTCAGGTCAATGGCCTGGAGTTCGTTCTTGCCCACGGTGTAGAGTTCGTCGCCGGCAGCCAGGGCGCAGTATCTATCGGGAAGATTAAGTTCCCGCAGGCCGGTGGCGAGAGAGTAGACGACGACGCCGTCGCCTTTGCGGGGTTCCGCCTCGCCCACGTGGGAATCCAGTTCCGGCGCGCCGGGGTCGTGCATGCCACACAAGAAGGAGTCGCCTGCAATTGTCGCCCACCAGCCGCCGTTCCCGCGGTTGCCCCAGCCTTCGGGGCTGTAGGGGACTGAGTACAGGTAAGGCTGGTAGTACGCCAGCTTGCCGGTCCTGAGATCGAAAGCCGCCGGGGTGGTGCGCCCCGAGGGCGCCAGCAGCAGGCCGCCCGCGGCGAGCATATAGCCTTGCGGGCACACACCTGCAAAGGACGAGGCGCCCTGGTGAGGCTGGAGGCGGTACATGCTGGCGCTGGAATCGTTGCACCAAATCTGGGTGCCGCTGTGCGCGTCCACGGCGTAGACGTAGATGCCGTGCGCCGGCCACATGCCCGCCGCAAAGTAGACCTTTCCGTCCAGGGCGACGGGCCCGCTGCGTATCGGCCAGCGCGAAATCATGCGCCCGTTGCCCAGGACCTGGTCGTCGCGCGGCGCGCCGTGGAAGCGCCAGACCAGCGTTCCCGTGGCAGCGTCCAAAGCGTACAGCCAGCCGTCATCTGAGGCGGCGAAGGCCCTGCCGTCCGCGAGCGCCGGAGCGAAGCGCACGGGTCCGCCGGTGGTGAAGCGCCACTTGACCTGGCCTGTCGCGGCATCCAGCGCCCGCACCGTATCGTCGCTGGAGGAGCCGAAGCAGACGAGGCCGTTGGCGATCACGGGCTGAGGAGCGTAGTCGAAATCCAGCCGGTGGAGTTCCTTGCCCGGCTCCGGCCACGCGGGTTGCGGCGGCTGAGCGGGCAGGTACGTCCAGGCTGCTTCCAGCGGGAACTTAAGCGTCTCATTCGTCCTGCCTGAGCGGGCCGCGTCGGCGCCGTAGACGGGCCAATCCGCCGCCTGGCCCCCCAGACAACACGCTGCAAAGACCACACAGCACAACAATGCTCTTGCCATGATTCGCTGCTCCCCCTGAGACCACACTGCGGGGGAGTTTACGGGGGGCTGAAGAGACCGCCAATGAATTCTGGGTCTTTCCGCGCGCCAACCTATAGCCGCCCAGCGAACTCCAGCACCCAGTTGCGCTGTTCGTTCGTCTCCGGCACGTCAAAGTAACCGCGCGCGGCGCCGATGCGTGCAAAGGCGTCCTCAGGTTTCGTGCCGTTGAGGACCATGACGCACGCTGCAATAACCACGGACCTGCCTATCCCCGCGCGGCAGTGGACGAACACTGATTTTTCGCGCGCCAGCAGGCCTTGCAGCCGCAGCGCGAACGCGCGGGTGTCGCGCATGGACTGCGGCACGCTGTGGTCGGGCACGGGGAAAGCCAGGAACTCCATGCCGTGGGCCGCGCACAGTTCCGCCTCGCGCTCCAGGCCCAGTTCCACGATCTCAGACGGGCAGAGCAGCGAGGCGACGCAGTGCACGCCGGACTGTTGCCAGGAAATAACAGTTTCCTCAAGGTGCCTGCCGAGCGGGCAGCGCCCAACGGCCAGGCGGCCGGGCGCCAAGCCTTCAATCCATCGCACTGGCGCGTTCATTGGAAGTCCGATGGGAGTTATGGGAGGCAGGAGAATTATGACACGGCGCAACACGCGCCCCTCGCCCCTCACCCCTCACCCCTCACCCCTCCGTGTCATTCGGGTTTGCGCAACGCGGCAAACAAGGCTTTGAAGCACTTCGCGGAGCCGGGCGAATCGCCGGCTTCCTTCTCTCCATAATAAGCGTTGGCAAACTTCGCAAAGGGGACCCAGGTGGTCTGGAGCATGCCCAGGGGCTGTCCGGGGTTCTTTTCCGCGGTGAGCGCGCGCATGAGCTCCATCTGGCTCAGGGCCACGGCCTCGTTCTTCCACGGGCAGGCCACGACGGAGAAGCCCTTGGAGGCAAAATGCCGCGGCGTCTCAGGCGCTTTATCGTAATGCCAGTCACAGATGACAATGTCCTTAGGCACCAGGTCAATGGCGGGATGCGTGCCCGTTTCGCTGGCCTCCCACTTGCCGATGTGCGTGGCCTTGCCGTCGAGGAACCTGTCGCCCCACATCCACATGGTCCGCTTTTTCTCCGACAGATGATCGTGCAGCAGCTTGACTTCGCCGGCGAAGAGCTGCGCCTTGTCCTTGCCCGCGCAACGCGGGCACTTGGGGTCGCCGAGCAGGAAGACTTCATCCATCCCGCAGTGAAAGGCTTCGGCCTCGCAGGCGTCAGCCAGCTCGTCCATCAGGGCAAAGACAATCTTGTGCAGGTCCGGGTGCAGGGGACACCATTCGCGGCAGTAGATGCCTTTGTTGTCGGCGGGCACGTAAGGGGTTTCATCGAACTCAGGGTGTTTCTTGAGCAGCGCGGCCGTGTTCTTCGCCCAGGACTGGTGGCCCAGGCAATTGAGCTGCGGGATCAGCTTCACGCCGGACTCACGGCAGGCCTTGAGCAACTGCTTGACGGCCCCTGCATCCAGGGCGTTGGCATCGCCAAGTTCCGGGTGGGATTGGTACGCGAAGCTGTAGTTGAATTCCAGGACCAGGTGCGTGACGCCTTCCTGGGGCAGCACTTCGCGGATGAATTTCTCGGCGAGTGCGAGTTCGCCTTTCGCCGGCGCGAAGGAGTGGAGTCCGCGGACGGGGAGCATGGCGCCTCCTGCGGGTTCAGCGGCGCCGGCGAGCGTGCAACTCAGCGCCGCGCCGGCAGCCCAACTCAGCATGGTTTGTAATGTTCTCATGGGTTGGAAAGGCTAAACCATGCGGGAGTTGGTTGCAAGGCAGGAACAAGCGCTTGATTTTGCGGTGCAGGCAAGGCAAAGTCCCTTTGCCACCGTGTGGCATGGTTCGTAGCAAACGCCGCCGCTGAACCGGAAGGTCAGGAGGAAACAGAAAACATGACCAGCGACCACCGGCTTCCAACCTGGGCGCCGCGTGTGTCGCAGGATGAGATCCGCCGGTTCTATGAGAGCGACGCGCAGGGCATCTACGACGAAGACCTGATCAACGAAGTGGGTTGCGGTCTTTTTGCGCGCTGCGAGAGTTTCATCATTGCGAGCGTAGCAGTACAAGGTGAGTTGCCTTGTCCTCAATGCGCTCAGATTGTGCGGCGGGAAAAGATCCTGCGTTGTCCGTGCGGCTGGGAACTCCCTTGGGCAGATTATTTCAAGACCATTCACCACAAGCAACTTAGCAGGGCGGAACCGGTCCTCAAGCAGTTCCGGGAGTTCGTCAACGCGCTTCCTCTAGCCCGCACGCCAAAAGATAAAGTTCTGCTCATTGACCGCCTGATCCACGGCTTCCATTGGTACTACAAGACCAACGGCCCCACGCGGCCCGTCGCCGTCAACCTGATTGAAGGACACATGGGCGAAGTGGTCGCCTTTTTGGACAGCCTCAGCTACGGCGAGAAGAATACGCCAGGGCTGGAAGAGAACAGGGCGGACTGGAATAGGAACATCGAAGTGAACCGAGAGTGGTTTCCTTCCCGACGCAGAACCAAGGCCCGAGAGAATTGAGAACTGCAAATTGGAAATTGTCCATGCTACAATAGCCGCATGAGAAAAAGCCCACACGACGATGAACCTCCGGTGCTGCCTCAGGCGGGCGACACGCTGCCGCTGGTCTCGCTGCGCACGCGGCACGGTTCGCTGCACCCATGGATTTACAGGCGCATGATGGCCGAGACATACGATGAGCTGGCGCCGGGCACGCTGGTGGAAGTAGAAGACAAGGCCGAGCAGTTCGTGGGGCGCGGGTTCTACAATCCCCATTCCGAAATTGCCGTGCGCCTGCTCACCCTGGACCGCGGCGTGTTCCCCGAGCGCCGCTGGTTCATCGGCGCCATCACGCGCGCGGTGCGGTTGCGGCATGAAGTGCTGCGTTTGTCCGGATGCTGCGACGCTTACCGCGTCGTCCATTCCGAAGGCGACGGCCTTTCGGGGCTGGTCGTGGACAAGTACGGCAAGTGCCTGGTGCTGGAACTTGCCAGCGCCGGCATGCACCGCCATCTGGAATGGGTCAAGCAGGGGCTGGCCGAGCATTTTCCCGGCCACGAAATCATCGTGCGCAGCGATTATCGCACCGAGAAGCTCGAAGGCCTGAAAATGGACGGCCCGCCGCCCGTGACGCGCGAGCTTGAAATTCACGAACACAACCTGAAGCTCCACGTGGACCTGCGGCGCGGACACAAGACCGGCTACTTCCTCGATCAGCGCGACAACAGGCAGCGCGTCGCGAGTCTGTGCGCGGGCGCGGACGTCTTCGACGGCTTCTGTTACACCGGCGGCTTCGCGCTCGCGGCAGCCCTGGGCGGGGCGAAAACCGTCGAGGCCGTGGACCTGGACGAGAAAGCCATCGCCGTGGCCGAGCGGAACCGCGAGCTCAACGCGCTCAGCCCCGAACAAGCGGCTTTTCGGCACGGCAACGTCTTCGATTTCCTGCGCGACCGCCGCGCTTCCGGCAAACGCTACACCCGGATCATTCTGGACCCGGCGAAGCTGGCGCAAGCCCGTGAGGAAGTCAGCAAGGCGCTCTCGGCCTACGCGGACATGAACCGCCTGGCCATGCAGTGCCTGGAACCGGGCGGCATACTGGTGAGCTGCTCCTGCACGGGCCTGGTTGGCGAAGCAGACTTCCTCCTGGCCTTGCGCGCGGCAGCCGCGGAAGCCGGGATGGAGCTGCAGGTTTTCGCCATCCACGGCGCGGCGCCGGACCATCCGTGGGCGATCCGCATGCCGGAAGGACGCTATCTGAAGGTGGTCTTTAGCCGAGTGCTGCCGCTGCGGTAAGTGGTGGTAGGACAGCCTTTCCAGGCTGTCCGGACAGGCTGGAAAGCCTGTCCTACTACTGGAGCTTGAAGACGATCGGCACTCGTATCTGTGCCGCGATGGGGTGGCCATCTGCCACCGCGGGAGCAAAAGTCCAGCGCCGGGCAGCCGCGCTGGCGGCACGGTCGAGATCGTGGCTGCCTGAGCTTTGCGCCACGGCTATCCCGCCTACTTTGCCGTCAGCGAGGACCTCCAGGCTCAATACCACAGTCCCCTGGATGCCCGCTTTCTGGGCTTCGATAGGATACTTGGCGCCGTCCAAACGTTTTGGTTTGGGCGGAGTCGCCTGGCCGTAATTCCCGTGTGCATCGCCCTCTTCGGCGGCGGCAAGGCCCGCACGGCCTCCGCCTTCGCCGGCGCCGCCAAAGCCGTTGCCCGTTCCAGACCCGCGGCCGTTGCCGCTTCCGGTTCCCGTGCCTTCGCCGGCCGGGCCGCCGCGCCCAATGGGTGAGGCGGCGCCGTCCGAGGCGGAGCCTGCTTCGCCTGCGCCGGAACCTGCGTCGCCTGAACTTGAGGCGAGCGCGCCCGCTGTTGGCGACGGATGAGCGCGGATGAGCGCGAAGTCGGCCGTGATGTTGACATCGCTGCTGCTCGCCGGGCTGTGGTCCACTGCGGTGCTCGCCGGCGGGGGCGGAGTGGGGGAGGGGAGTTCATCAGCAAGCTGAGGCGGAAGCCTAAGATCTCCTTCTGGCTGGACAAGGGTTGCCAGGGCCGCGTTGAAGCGCTCCTCCAAGTCCTCGGCAAAGCAGGGCGGCACGAAATCCGGCGGCTCAGCCACGGGAGGCCCTGCCAAGGCATCTGGTGCGGCGGCAGGCGCCTCAAGGGCTGGTGAGAGAACGGACAACACCACGGGCGGCGCGTTGGTTACTACGGGCAGACAGCTTTCGCCCAAGTTCACCACCGGGGTGAGTGAGGCGAGGGCCAGGACCACGCCAAGGTGCAACAGCCCGGACAAGAACCAAGCTGACATCAGTCCAGTCCTGCCGCGTCCCTGTGTTTTAGCATCTCTCTGCATCGGCACCCGCTGACAGTGTAGCAAACGCCATGCTGTTTTCTATTTTGGATTCTAGATTCTGGATTGGTCCGGTGTGCGAACCGCCCAGTTCCTCTTCTCCTTTGTGTCTCTGTAGCGGGAAAGCCCAAAGCCTGAAGTACATCTCTCCTACAGTGTTGCTGCGAAGATGTACAAGCTGGCCCTTGGCCGCTTGCTTACGCGCGCGGCTCGGTATGGGGACAAGCGAAAGCCCTGCTCTTTGGCCCGCACATTGCACATACAGTGTCTCGCATTTTGCCAGAATTTCGGGCGAGGTAGCCAAACAGGAGGGAATGGGAGATGAACCGCAGCACCAGCCTTGCAGTCTTGTTCGCCATGCTGGCCAGCCCAGGATTGATTCCCGCGGGCGAAGCGGCCCCGGACGTTGACGCCCGCCTTCAGGACATGCAGCAGCGCATGGCGGCCATGACCCAGGAGCTGGAGAGCCAGCGGCGCACCATAGGGGAACAGCAGAGAGCCATCAGGCAACTCTCGGACGCGCAGAGGGCGATCGCAACCAACCCGGGCATAGAGAGTTTGAAGAACCCGGCGAATCCTCAGATACCCAAAACCACGGAGGGCGAAGAGGCCGGGAAAACGGAGGCCAAGCCGCGCCATTCCTGGGATCTGCCTGCGATCACCGTGACCGGCGAGGCCGGGGCCTTGCGCGAGGAGGAGAAAATAGGGAGCTACGATCAGCCGCGCTGGACCGCGCGCCGCAGGTTCTCCGAGACACGCGCTTATGTCATGCCTGAGAATGAATTTGAGCTTGAGTACTGGAGCATCCTGGAACTTCCGCGCCACGGCGCACCGTCAAACATCGAGACCAAGTATGAGGTCGAGATGGGTTTGCCCCATCGGCTCCAGTTGGACCTGTATGGGATCACGAATCAAACAGGCCATAACGGGCCGTTGAAATTCGATGAGCAGGACCTGGAAGTGCGCTATGCGTTCGCCAACTGGGGCAAACTGCCCGCTAACCCGACCATGTACGTCGAATACAAAGCCCTGGACTCAGCCGCGCCGCACTACGAGTGCAAGCTGCTCTTTGCAGACGAGACCTCCATAAAGGGCTTGCACTGGTCTGCGAACACGGTCTTCGAGCATGAGATGGGCGGATCGCAAGATACCAGAGATACTTTGGGCGGATCGCAGGAGAACAGCTACGAAATCACCGGCGGCGTGAGCTACACGATCGTTGACCAGAAGTTCTCGGTCGGTGGCGAGACCAAGATAGACTGTGTGGACACCCGGTCTGATCGCGGGCTGCGCAAGCCGGAAGTGCTGCTGGGGCCCAGCTTCCAGATTTCGCCGCTCAAGCAGATGCACATCAACATCGCACCTCTCGCCGGCCTGACTCGCAACTCGCTGGCATTCAAGAGCTTGCTCATCGTGGGCTGGGAGTTCTGATTCGTCTGTAAAAGGCCCTCCCCCTACCCCCTCCCGCAAGGGGAGGGGGAACACAAAAGCGGAACGCACAACGCCCCGGAGAAGTGTATTCCCGATAGACGGATGGTGGATGGTGCCTTACCGGACTTGTGCCACGGATGTGGCCGCGCCGGCTGTTTGGCGCGGCCACATCCGTGCCAGCGGGCAGCACGGATAAGCCGCCGCGTTGCGGCGGCATATCCGTGGCACAAGTCCGGTTGTGCACCCGATAGTGGAGGGCCGAGATGCTTTGCGCGATCAATACCGCGGCGTTCGCAGGGGAACAGAAGGCGGCGAGTCCGACATCCGCCGAGGTCGAGCGGCACGTGCGCGAACTGGCCGCGCGTCATCCGGCGCTGCTGCGGGTCGAGACGGCAGGCGAGACCGGCGAACAGCGGCCTATCCTCGCCGTCACGGCCACGGACCCGCAGGCCGGCAGAGATGACCGGCAGCATGTCCTGATCGTGGCCGGACAGCATGGCGAAGAAGAAAGCGGGCGTATGCTGGCGCTGGGGCTCTTGGACTGGCTGGCCACAGCCGAAGCCGCGCCGACGCGCGCCCGTCAGAAGATCGTGGTCATGCCCAATGTCAACCCGGATGGCGCGGAGCGGAACGCGCACAGCACGCCTCTGGGCATCCAGCCGAACCTGGACCATTCGCGGGCAGGCCCCAAGTCCCCCGAAGGCCGCGCCGTCGAGAAGGTTGCGTTTGAACTCCAGCCGGAACTCTTCGTGGATATGCACGCGCGCGGGGGCGCCGGTTGCAGCTACGGCATGGTCCTGTACCCGCGGCCGCGCGTCTACACCGAGGACGACAATCTGCTCCACGCCCTCGCCGCGGAAATGGCCGCGGCGGGCGAACAGGCCGGCCTGCCGCACGCCACCCATCCGCTCACCTGGCCCGGCTGGGGCGGCGACGTCGCGGAGGAGGCGAGCACGACGCTCTTCGCCTACCGCAACTTCAAATCGCTTGTCTTCATCACCGAGACGCCCGAAAGCGATACGCACTGCCTGCCCGCCGAACTGCGCGTCCGCAGCGGCCTGGCGCTGCTCAAGACGCTGCTCGCGCACGGCAATCGCCGGCACGCCTTCAGCCGCTACGACGGCTATCCTTGCGGCCTGATGGGCATGAATTACGCTGGGATCGCTGCCGTGGGAAAGACCGCGGCTGCGCGGCGGGCGAGCCGCGTGGCCTTGTGGAAAAACGCGGACGGTTTTGAGGGGTTGAGATTTGTTGGACCCGAGGAACGCACCAGCAAGCGTTTCTCGTTTGTGTACCGCGGGCCGCCTGTGGTTGAAGGCGCGGGCCTGCAGGTGCGCGCAGCCGGCCGGATGGATGTGGAAGCCGTGACGCTCGATGGCCGCGCGCTCGCTCCGTCCGAGACAGATGGCTACGGCGCGTGGCAGGATGGCTGCTCCACTTTCGTCGTGGTGGTTCTGC
>Ga0187861_10004583_pt1 | contig 11491 bp, 10 predicted proteins | sample June2016WEW_10_1_3_FD_132986 | JGI IMG/M metagenome (GOLD analysis project Ga0187861, IMG submission 132986) | Peatland microbial communities from SPRUCE experiment site at the Marcell Experimental Forest, Minnesota, USA - June2016WEW_10_100 | ecosystem: Environmental > Terrestrial > Soil >...
ACCCAAACGAACCTCGCAGATCCCTGCGGATCAGCCCAAAACGGCCAGCGATCAGCTCGCCAGAGAACCGGAAAGCAAAAAACCAGCGTTTTTCCGCAGCCTGTAAAGCCCCGCCCTTCCAATTCCGTGGTGAGAAATCCGGGTTAACTGTGTGTCTCCCTCCAGGGGACAACCCCAAATGGAATGGCATCCAAGTGGGGTCAGAGCGCAACTTCCTGCCGGAGGTAACACGATGATAAATCGCGGATTCAGCCGCTGGTTATTTCCACTCATCCTCTTACTGCTCTTAAATCGCGCCGCCGTTCAGGCCGACGAGACTCCTGTCAAGGTGGCGGTGGACTGGAACAAGGTCCTGCGAGTGTCCAGAACCACTCCCACGCTCCAGGTGGTGGTGACTCCCGCGATGCGGCCAGGCCACGCGATGCACGATTCGGCTTTCCGCGCCCTGCATGAGCTGGGCTGCGACATGGTCCGCTACGTTCCCTGGCTGCCCTACCCGAAGCTGTCCGTCGCAGAGCTCGAGCCGCCGAAGGACGGCAAGACCTCCTGGGACTTTTCCTTGATCGATCCCATGACCGCTGACTTCATGGAGGCGACGGCCGGGCATTCCGTGCTGATGAATTTCAGCGCGCCTCCCCAATGGGTTTGGAAAACCGAGAAGCCCGTGCCCTATCCGGCGGACCCCGACGAGGTCACCTGGACCTACGAGCAGGGGACCGAGCTGCGTGATCCCAGCATGAAGGAATTGGCCGATTATTACGCGCGCCTCGTGAGCTGGTATACGCAAGGCGGTTTCAAAGATGAGTTCGGTGTCTGGCACAAGTCGGACCACCATTACAAGATCGATTACTGGGAGGTGTTCAACGAAGTCGATGACGAGCATTCCATGACCCCCAAGCAGTACACTGCCTACTACGACGCCATCGTAGAAGCCATTCTGCGCGTGGCGCCGCACATGAAGTTTGCGGGCATGGCTCTGGACAACACCTCGCGGCGTCCTGACTATTTCGAGTACTTTCTCAATCACCGCCACCACAAGCCCGGGATTCCCCTGGACATCATCACTTACCATTTCTACGCCAACGCCACGTCGGACCAGCCGCCGGAAGTGCAGCAGTACACTTTCTTTGAACGGGCCGACCACTTTCTCGACGCCGTGCGCTACATCGAAGTCATCCGCCAGCGTCTCTCCCCTCAGACGCAGACGGACGTCGACGAGCTCGGGTCGAATGTAGACGACGGCACGGGAAGGGCGCCGGGGTACGTTCCCCCACCACTGCCGCACGGTTACTGGAACCTCTCCGGCGCGGTGTACGCTTACGTTTATGCCGAGCTGGCGAAGCTCGGGATTGAGTATGCGGGCGAGTCGCAATTGGTCGGCTACCCCACGCAGTGGCCTTCGGTCACCATGGTGGACTGGGAAACCGGCCAGCCCAACGCTCGTTACTGGGTGCTCAAATTGATTCATGGAAATTTCGGCCCCGGTGACAAACTGATTGAAGCCAAGATGGACACGCCCGCGGTTTATGCTCTGGGCTTCATCACTCGCGACGGCCAGCGCAAGGTGCTGTTGGTGAATAAGCACGACCGAACTCTCGTCGCATCCCTTCCCGGCGCCGCCGGAGGCCGACTCGAGGTGGTTGACCAGCAGACAGCACTTCAGCCACCCGCCGTGAGCCAACTCCCGGGCGACGACGTGACCCTGAGCGGGCTGGCCGTGGCCGTGGTGACTTTGCCAAAGTAGGGCCAAGGGTGTGAATCCGCGAGAGCCGTCGGATGGGCGGGAAGGGCACTGAGATCAGCTTGGCGGCACAGGGAAATGAGATAAAGATGAAACACCTGAATCGCAGGGATCTGTTGAGGAACTCTCTATCCGTAGGGGTCGCGGCACTGGTGGGAGGGCAACTCGCGAAGCGAGCTGCGGCGCGTGGGGGCACCGCGACGCCGCCCATTGTTGAAACGCAGTACGGGAAAGTTCGGGGCGTCGACTGGCGAGGCGTCCGTGTCTTCAGGGGCATCCCTTATGGAGGCTTGACCGAGGGAACGGCACGGTTTCTGCCGCCTGCCAGGCCCGACCCGTGGGCGGGCATTCGCGAGGCGACGGAGAACGGGCCGCGTTGCGTTCAGGGATCGGGGAGTATATTCCTGAACCCGGTGATCGGTGAGTACTTCAGAGGATCGACAGGCCGGACCGAACTGGTCGAGGAGAAGAACAGCGAAAACTGTCTGGTGCTGAATGTTCTCACCCCGGGCCTGAAAGGCAAGCGTCCGGTGATGATCTACATTCACGGGGGAGGATTCAGCAACTTGTCGAGCCAGATCACGGTCTTCGCCGATGCTTTACCCCGTGAAGAGGACGTGGTTCTGGTCGGCATCAACCATCGTCTGAGCGCATTCGGCTATCTGTACCTGGGCGGCTTGAGCGAAAAGTACGCGGTCGGCAATGTTGGGCAACTGGATCTGATCGCGGCGCTGGAGTGGGTGCGCGACAACATCGCGCATTTCGGCGGCGACCCGAGGAACGTCACGCTCTTCGGCGTTTCCGGCGGCGGTGGAAAGCTTAACACCTTAATGGCCATGCCGGCGGCCAAAGGACTATTCCACCGGGCGATCATCGAAAGCGGCTCCCTACTGCGCGCTGACGACAAAGAAACCGCCACCCAAACCGCTAAGGTGGTGCTGTCAAAACTGGGACTGGCAGAAAACCAGGTTGACGAGCTGCAGAGCATTCCCGCCGACAAGTTGTATGCGGCTGCCGAAGCGGGGGGTTCGAGGAGCGTGGGTCCGGTGGTGGACGGCCACTCCGTGCCCCGGCAAATCTGGGACCCCACGGCGCCTGAGATTTCCGCCGACATCCCTCTGATCATCGGCAATTGCAAGGATGAGGCCACGCTGTTCTCGACGGAGGATGAGGCGCTGTTTCATCTCGATGAGGCGGGGTTGCGCGATCGTCTTGTGAAGGCCGGCATCCCCGCATCCAGTGTCGCCCCACTGCTCGCTGCCTACCACCGCGATCACCCGAGGGACACGCCGAGCGACATCTACTTCCGCATATCCACGGACCGGGGAGCGCGCTGGAACGCGGTCAGGCAGGCGGAACTCAAAATCGCGCAGGGCAAGGCTAATGTTTATCTGTATTACTTTGCGTGGGATGCCCCCCCTGGCGGGCGGCAAGTTCAAAGCTTTTCACACGGCCGAGCATCCGCTGGCCTTGCGGATTGTCCGCTATCCAGAAGCGGAGCAGTTATCCCAGCAGATCAGCGGCGCGTGGGTGGCTTTTGCCCGGCACGGCAGTCCCCATCGACGGGGGTTACCAGACTGGCCCGCCTATTTAACCACCGCGAGAGCAACCATGATTTTCGACGCTCGCCAGAGCGAGGCAATGAACGATCCTGACCGTGAAGAGCGGCTGATGCTGCTGGACTGGCCGTCACGCCGTCTGCTGTGATTTCGGTTGTGGCAAGAGTTTAATGAGCGAGCCCGGAGGGGTGCGTGGGCGACAGAGTCTGTGTGAAAACCTTTCCTTGTAGCGGCGGTCTATGACCGCCGGTCTTGAGAATCAATGAATTCGGCGCTCATAGAGCGCCGCTACAGCGCCGGAAGTCACGTTTTCACAAAGACTCTAAAGCCCCGCCCTTCCAATTCCGTGGTGAGAAACCCGGGTTAGCTGGCGGGGACAACGGGACTCGAACCCGCGACCTCATGCGTGACAGCGAGCAGCAAGGACATGTTGGTGAGATCCGCGGCTCTTACCCGGAAAGATCCCTACGACGAAAAACCTTAGACCCGAAAAACCAAGTCTGCGCTGTTCATCATTTATTCACCTGCTGCAACAGGCGCTCGTAATTCTGCTTATGGGTCGCGTTCTTGGGGTCAAGCAGGTAGGCCGCGCGGTATTCCTCGAGAGCTCCCCGCAGGTCGCCTTTCCGCTCCAGCGCCTCCCCCAGGTTGTAGTGCGCCGCGGAGTCGTTGGGGGCCAAGCGCAGCGCCTCGCGATACTCCGCGAGCGCACCGTCCAGGTCACCCTTGTCTTCGAGCGCGGCGCCGAGGTTGTTGTGCGCGGCCGCGTACTTCGGATTTAGGCGCAGTACCTCGCGATACTCCGCGATCGCGCCGTCCGGGTCGCCCTTCTTGGTGAGCGCGGAGCCGAGATTGTAATGCATCATGTATTCAGTGGGGTTCAAGCGCAGCGCCTCACGGTATTCCGCGATCGCACCGTCTAGGTCACCCTTGTTTTCGAGCGCGGCGCCGAGGTTGACGTGCGCGCCCGCGTCCTTCGGATTTAGGCGCAGGGCCTCACGGTATTCCGCGATCGCACCATCCAAGTCCTTCTTGCTGGCAAGCGCGTTACCGAGCCTGACGTGCGCCCATTCATTATGGGGGTCCAAGCGCAGCGCCTCACGGTATTCCGCGAACGCACCGTCCAGGTCACCCTTGTTTTTGAGCGCGCCGCCGAGGTTGACGTGCGCGTCCGGGTACTTCGGATTTAGGCGCAGCGCCTCACGGTATTCCGCGATCGCACCGTCCAGGTCACCCTTGTCTTCGAGCGCGCCGCCGAGGTTGACGTGCGCGTCCGCGTACTTCGGATTCAGGCGCAGGGCCTCACGGTATTCCGCGATCGCGCCGTCCAGGTCGCCCTTGTCTCCGAGCGTTACGCCGAGGTTGAAGTGTGCCGTGTCATTCTTAGGATTTAAGCGCAGCGCTTCACGGTATTCCGCGATCGCACCATCGAGGTCGTCCTTGCTGAGAAGCGAGTTACCGAGGTTGACGTGCGCCGTGTCATCCTTAGGATCTAAGCGCAGCGCCGCACGGTATTCCGCGATCGCACCGTCCAGGTCGCCCTTTTTCTCAAGTGCGAGGCCGAGGTTGAGGTGCGCCTTCGCGTACTTTGGGTTCAGGCGTAGCGCTTCGCGGGATTCCGCGATCGCGCCGTCCAGGTCGCCCTTCTTTCTGAGATCGATTCCGAGATTGTTATGCGCCATGTCATTAGTGGGGTTCAAGCGCAGCGCCTCGCGCTCTTCCCGGATCGCGCCGTCCGGGTCGCCCTTCTTTGCGAGTGCGGCGCCGAGGTTATTGTGCACCGTGTCATTATTGGGGTTTAAGCGCAGCGCCTCGCGATACTCCGCGATCTCACCGTCCCGGTCGCCCTTGTCTCCGAGCGCGACGCCCAGGTTGAAGTGCACCGAATCATCATTGGGGTTCAGGCGCAGCGCCGCGCGGTATTCCTGCTCAGCCTCCGCATATTGGCCTTTATGATAGAGTTCCGCTCCGCGCGCCACGTGTTGCAGCACCTCGGCCTGCCGAGCCTGCGCTGCCGGTTCAACGGTCGCGGACTTCGTCACCTTGGCGCTCTTGAGCGCGCTAATCAGTTCGTCCTCGCCGCCAGCCAAGCGGACTTGCTGGAGGTAGCCATGCGTGGGCTCAAAATCGATTCCGCGTTCCTGGACCAGCATGGTGACTCGGGGGCTCGACACTTGGCCCACCAGCAAGGCGAAAACCTGTTCCTGCTTCAGCGGCTTCTTCGCACTCGCGGGCTCGGGGTGCTTCGCCGCGAGTAGCGCCTTAAGAAATGCCTGGCTCGCGCCCGCGGCCTTGAGGCTTTGGAGAAAATCCTCCGCCGGCGCGAAATCAATCCCGCGCTGCTCAATCAGCTTTGCGCCGGATTCGTCTGCGAGCCCGCTCCGCACCAGGCTCTGTACCTGGTCTTGCGTCAAAGGCTTTTGCTGCGCCCATGCAGACAGGGCAAAGACCAACTCCGTCGCCATTATGAGAAGAGTCAGCGTTTTGCGGAATCTCATTGCCACCTCGCGCGGCTGTCGTAAACTAAGAAGAAACTAGGGGGAGATTCTACCGCAAATGAGGGGAATTGCTACCTCATTGGGGTTTAGCAGGCTGCGGAAAAACCCTCCAATGCTGTCATCCTGAGCGGAGCGAAGGATCTCGCTCTGTGTATTTTCAAGGCAATGCGAGATTCTTCGTCGCCTGCGGCTCCTCAGAATGACAGTGCCGACGAGTTTCTTCTCAGCCGGTTAGGTAGCAAACGTAGCGGCGACCCGACCGCGACACACCGCGAGCCGGTAGCGCAGAGTTGGTTTGTAACTCTGCGGCTTTACATCGTCGTTCATTCAGATCCTTGCGCGTTCATCGGCCGGCAGGCGCACGCGATCAATGGACAGCGGTGGGAAACCGAAAGGGGTGCGCAGGCGCTCGGCTGATACTCATGCACACTCGACCACTTCCACTGTTCTGGTTTCAGGACCAAGGCCCGCCGCACCGGGGGCGGTGCCGACATCGCATTCAATGTAAGCGACTGTGGCCGTGGACGGCGTGAGCTCGCCAGTTCTCTCCAGGGTAAACCCAGGGTAAACCGGAACGCCGGACGGCTCCCGCGAGCCTCAGAGAAAGGGTGTTTTTTGCCAGGAAATGCTGGCGGGGACGACGGGACTCGAACCCGCGACCTCATGCGTGACAGGCATGCGTTCTAACCAGCTGAACTACGTCCCCGCTGAAAACCAGTAGGTGCCAGGCAGTAAGCAGTAGGTCGTCGGCAGTCATCGCATTCTCCCGGAGCGCTGAACGCACCGTCGGCCTTCTGCCTGCTTGAGTCTGGTGGGCGGTATCCGGCTCGAACGGATGACCTCCTGCTTGTAAGGCAGGCGCTCTGACCGGCTGAGCTAACCGCCCGGCTCCGATTCGAACCGGGGCTGAAATCTTTCGCCAACCCTCAGCACACGAATCTTGACAGTTCCAATCTATGGAATATACACTAGCTGGTTTGGAGCGTCAAGGAAGAGTGCTTAAGGTGCTATGCAGTTTCAGCGTGAATACGTGGCCTACATGGCCAAGCAGGTTCTCAAGCGCCTCGCCACGGCCGGCCTGATTCAGTTCGACCAGCCTGAGTACGTCACCGAGGTCATGATCCAAGTGATGCTCGACGAATTGAGTGTTGAGGATCGTATTCATGACGAAGTGCGGAAAATCCTGGAAGAGCATGGCGACGCGATGAAGCAGTTGGGCGCCACATACGAAGACGCCTTCAAAGCCATCAAGAAACAGCTTGTGCGCGATCGGAAAGTTATTCTCTGACGGGGTGAGTGCGCTGCACCGATGAAACTGAGCCATGAAAAAATGATCCAGATCTCTCACCGAGCGATGGACGCGATTGAGGCTCTGGATGAAGTGGAAATCTTTGAGGAGCCCAACACTATTCGCCAGGAGATCATCAAGATCCTGACCGACCTGATGCATGGGGAAGAGAAGATCGACGAGGCCGTCAAGGCCCGCATCAGTTCTCAGAAGCGAACCATTCCCGAAGGCAGCGGGGAGTGGGAAATTCTCTACCGGAAATACTACACCGACGAACTGCGTAAGCTGGGCATTGCCTTCAATGCCCCCAACCATTTTTAACCCTGTCAGTCTCCTGTGATTCCCTGAAACCCCGTCGCGGCTCGGGCAGTTCAATCCCACCTGGTGATCCCGAGTCGTGCCTGAGATCGAGTATTCACTTTGCCAGGGAAGCGGTCCGGAGGATTTGAGGCGGATTTCCGGAAAGAACCTCATGAACAGCAAGGGCGCCCGCTGGCAGGGGCGCCCCAGGTTACTGTGGTAGTTAATTGCGGTTAGTCGCGACGCTTCAGCACCGGAGGCTGGTCGTCGCCTTGATCGGTTTTCTGTTGTCCGGACGGCGTCTGCGCAGTCGTCTGGTCCGTAGTGGATTCGCGCTTGCGCAGCGTGGGCCCGGAATCGCCCTTTTGCTTCTTGTGCTGGCTGATGACGGTTTGCAGGCGGGCCTTGATATCGTCAAACTCCGAGGTCGATACCAGGTACTGGTCGCGCGCGGGGAGAATCTTCTGGATTTCCTGTTCGGAGGCGACGATGCGATCGCCGGTGGGTGGATGGCTGGCGAAGACCTGTGACATACTTCCAGGGCTGCGGCGTTCCTCATCCATCACCTTGCCGAAAAAGCCGACGTAGGAATTCGGGTCGTAGCCTGCCTTGAACATGTACTGCAGACCCAGGAAGTCAGCCTCCTGCTCGTCCTTGCGGCTGAACCTCAGGAAGGCGAGCGGCACACCGTTCATGTAAGCTTCCAGGATGCCATAATAGACCGCTGCGGACATGGGCACGATCATCATGGGAATCATCGCAAATTGCAGCAGCGTGGCCTTGGTCATGGTGCTGGCCCAGTGTCGCGCCGCCGCGTGGCCGATCTCATGCGCGATGACCCCCGCCAACTGGTCTTCCTCGTCCGCCGCCAACAGCACGCCCGTGTTGACGTAGATGAACCCGCCGGGCAAGGTGAAGGCATTGATGGAGGGATCATCAATCACTTTTATGGTCAGCGGGATGGTAAGGTCGGAGTTGCGCGCGAGGTTCTGGGATACCCGGTTTACAAATTCGTTGACCACCGGATCGGAGAGGATCTTTGCCTGGTGGTCAATCTGATCCGCGTATTGCTTTCCGATGGCGACTTCTTTTTCCTGGGAGATGATGCTGCGGTGCGCAACCTTGCGATTGCCAATCTCGTCGACGTCGTCCTTCTTATCGTCGGCGCGGCCGGGAAGTGAGGCCCAGCAGAGCATCAACACCAGCAACAGCGCTGTGGAACGCGTCTTCCTCATGGCATAGCTCCTCAATGTCCATTATACCATTGCAAGTGGACCCGGCCGTGGTTTCGTCGTTCCTTCCCCCGCGCTTGATCCTGCGTCGCCCTGGTGCTGGCACTCCTCGTCGGCCTTCGTCCCGCCGGAAGCAGGGCGGTGCACCCCCCAGCTCCACCCGTAGGTTGGATTGCGCGGAGGGCGGGGAGGTTGCACGTCACCCTGCCCAAGGCGGGATATTCCCGTGTTCAGGCAGGGGCACGGCTTCCGTGCCCAGAATCAAATGAACCACCCGGCGCCGTGGGGGCGCGGTTGGCCTCGCCGCAGGCTCTGGAGGGGCAAAGCGGCGCTTGGCGTCCACCAGCATCTGCAGCTTGCCGGCAAACTCAGCCGTCGAGGGGGCGCTGCGGCAAGCCGTATCGCTATTGACTCCGCCTCGCAGGACAGATAGATTAGCCCATCGGTCTCCAGCCGAAGTTTCTTGTTCCCGTTTCCCGAGGCGGTGTACCATCCCCGGGCAGAGGAGTGTGAGGTTTTGGCTCTTTCCATGATTCAATCGGGACAGGTTTGGCGGTTGGAAGAGACAGGCGCCAACTGGCTGGTTACCAAGGTCTATGCGGAGGTTTTTACCTCCTACGCCATCCTCAGGAAGGTGGGCGGAACGGATGCGGAGGTCCGCCGGGTGAAGGTCGAGAAGTTGGCGGAGGGTGTTTCGCTCCCTGGTTTCGTCTTCACCCAGGAGGCGGAGGCTTTCTAGCGGCTCACAAGCCTGCCGGGCACTTCCATCTAGTGAGTTGGGGTGAACCGAGTTCCTGGCCTCCCCAGAACAACATTTCCTATGGTTTCTGCTCTCCTCGAATTCCTCGCAGCCTTCATCATCTCCGTGATTTCCCGAAGCGGCTACCTCGGGATCATCCTGCTGATGGGGATCGAATCGGCCTGCATTCCACTGCCTTCGGAAGTCATCATGCCGTTCTCGGGCTATTTGGTTTTCACGGGCCGCTTCCGGCTGGCCTGGGTGGCGCTGGCCGGGGCGTTGGGATGCAATCTGGGGTCGCTGGTGGCCTATTACGTGGGGTCCGTGGGCGGGCGGCCCCTGGTAGAAAAGTATGGGCGCTGGCTGCTGGTGACTCACCACGATTTGGAGATGGCGGACCGCTTTTTTGCGCGTTACGGGGATTGGGCCGTCTTCATCGCGCGCCTTCTGCCTGTGGTTCGGACGTTTATCGCTTTCCCGGCGGGCGTCTCGCGCATGAACGTGGCCCGCTTCCACCTCTACACCTTCCTGGGATCTCTGCCCTGGTGCTGGGCGCTGGCCTATGCCGGCCTGAAGCTGGGCGAGCGCTGGATGACCCTGCGCGAGTATTTCCACCGCTTCGATGCGGTTTTGGGCGTCTTGATCGTTCTGGGTGTGGCTTGGTTCATCCACAACCGCTGGAAGAATCGCTTGCGCGTGGCATGAGCCGGGCGCGGCTCCCCTAACAGCTTGGAGATTGCAGACCGGGAGATCGGGCGATTGACGATCTTCGAACTCAGTAAACTGGCTCATCTTCACACCTACCTCTGCCGATATCCGATGCGGGGAAGTGTGTCACGGGCGCAGGGGGGATCGGGAGATCGAGTGATCGGGTCATCGGGTGGCCGGGCCAGCGAGTGATCGGGACATCGGGCGATTGACGATTTTCGAACTCAGTAAACTGGCTCATCTTTACACCTACCTCTGCCGATTATCGATCTGGGGAAGTGTGTCACGGGCGGATCGGGTCATCGGGCCATTGATTCGTCGCGCCATGGGGAGAAGTTCGATCAACCGATCACCGGATCATCCGATCACCTGTTGCCTCTTCCCGTCCCCAGCCCCGAGCCCCCAGTCCCTACTCTTGAGATCCCGGACTCGCTCTCACTGCTCCAGCCCTCGGTCGCCGCGGCTGAAAGTCCGCCGATCTTAATGGCAGGCGACCAGTCCAAGGGTGAGGGGCTTTGCTCGTCACTCGGCACTCGCCACTTGTCACTGCTTCTGAGGGCCGCATGCGCCACCCGTGGGAATGCCCATTTTTCGAAAGAAATCCCACTCCAAGTGACACCAGCTCCCGACCTCGCCGCTATCTCCTTTCCTTTCAACAACATTCTTGCTTCGTCCCGATTATCGATTAACATGTGTGTTTTCATCAACATAGTTGGATCGATCCCTTTTCATTTTCTCTGTTCCTTTGTTTTCATACATATAGTCGGGTCGATCTTCATTTTTAACATCTCTTTGGATCAGCGCCCCGTTTCGGATCTTGAAAAGCACATTCGTGAGCCGCCACCATTGGCGCAGGCGGGAATCTTCCATTATTTGCAGGACCATCGCGTTTTCGTCGTCCGGAGCCATCAGGATGGTGTCATCCTCGAGTGACCAATTGATCGGGACACGCCTCAGGCCGAGCCCCGATAGCACGTTCTTTCCAAATTGACCATCGGGGCCGAGCCCTGTTCGGCCACAGGACATACCCCTGCAGGCTAGCACCATACCTGGTGATTGTCAATACAGTTATTGCCTGCGTCGCCTACGCGTAGGCAGAATCTTTTTGAAACGTGCCTATTTGTCCGAATTATTCCCCTCCTGGTTCAGGAGGGGGTCAGGGGGTGGTCAAGCCAGCCTAGCGTACCGGGTAGGGGCGCTTCGCGAAGCGCCCTCGCGGAAACGCGCGGGATTGGTGACGGGGGCGGTTCGCGAACCGCCCCTACAAAAACGTGCGCGATTGTGGCCCGGGTGGGAGCCAGCATAGCGCGGACCTCCGCAGTGTGAGGTCCGCGGCTTTTCGCGCCGGCCTGGCAACAGCGGTGGTAGAATGCCCACCAATCGTCGCAGTGATTCCCGCTTTCCGGAGGTGCCGATGCGGCGGGGA
>Ga0187861_10004584_pt1 | contig 11491 bp, 4 predicted proteins | sample June2016WEW_10_1_3_FD_132986 | JGI IMG/M metagenome (GOLD analysis project Ga0187861, IMG submission 132986) | Peatland microbial communities from SPRUCE experiment site at the Marcell Experimental Forest, Minnesota, USA - June2016WEW_10_100 | ecosystem: Environmental > Terrestrial > Soil >...
CGCGAGACCGGCGAGATGGCCGAGGGCAAGCCTTTCGACCCGATGAAGGATGCGCTTGGTTTCGTCAAGATGGACATTCCGACGCCGGAATTCGAGTCGCCGAAGTACGAAATGAAGCTGCCGGAGTACCGCCGCGCCATCAAGAGCGAAGAGGCGAAGGAACTGCGCGAAGAAGCCCAGAAGCTGCAGAAGAAAGAGCAGCAGTTGATAGACGAGGCCAAGAAACTGGCCGCGACCAGGGAAGAGGATAAGCCGACGCAGACTCAGGACGGGAAGAAGGAAGACCCGCAGCTCGCCCAGAGGCCCGCGGAGAAGAAAGACCAGAACCCCCAGGACAAAAAGGAACAGAAACCGGCAGAAAAGAAGGATCAGAAGGCGCAGGACAAGGGAGACCAGGAGCCCGAGGAGAAGCCGCTGGAAAGGACTGAGCGGAAGAACGATCCGGAGAAGCAGGACCAGAACTCGGCGGAACGCGAGGAACGCAAGAAAACGCTGGAGAAGCAGCAGGATCAGCTCGCCAACGACGCCCAGAAACTTGCGAACAAGCTCGCGGCCACACTTCGGACGCCGGACAAGGACGCCAAGGACGTCCTGGGCCATCTCCGCAAGTCTGCAAAGGAAATGGAGGAAGCCACCAAACAGATCCAGGAAGACAACCTGCAGAAGGCGGCCGCGCGCGGCGAGCAGGCCAAGGAGGAACTCGTCAAGGCGGCCGAGAAACTCGAAGTCTCCCAGTACGACAGCCTGGAAAAAGCGGTCGAAGCGGCCGAGGAACGGGCGCTGCAGATCGCCGCTGAGCAGAAGAAGATTCAGCAGGCCGCCAATCGCGTCGTCGAGGAAGCCGGGAAGCGCGCGGAAAAGACCGGAAAGAAGGACGAGCCCAAGCTGGCGCCGCAGGAATTGCAGAAGACGCAGGGACTCGCCAAGCTGCAGGTCGAAAACCAGAAGAACGCGGAGAACCTCGAGAATTACGTCAACGAAGTAGCCAAGTGGGCGGAAGACGTCCGCAAGAAAGAGGCCGCGGACGAGTTGAAGAAAGCGGCAAAGATCATGAAGCAGGACGAGCTTGCCGCGACGATGGTCACTGCGGCCGTCAACCTGGGCCAGCAGGAACTCCAGGACGCCCAGGCCAACCAGGAGAAGCTCGGCCAGACGCTGGCGAAAGTGACAACGACGCTGCAGAACGCCAACAGCGCGCTGGCCGCGACCAACGGACAGAAACTGAAGCGCGCGCTCAACGAAACCAAAGAACTCCTCGCCAAGGCCGAGAAACTCGCACCCAAGCCCGAACAGAAACCCGGCGACAAACAGACCGGCGAGAAGAGGCCGGACGAGAAGAAGCCAGATGATAAGCAGACCGCTGAGCAGAAACCGGGCGAAAAGAAGCCGGATGACAAGCAGACCGCCGAGAAAAAACCGGACGAAAAGAACCAAGATGATAAGCAGACCGCTGGGAAGAAGAACGACGAGAAGAAAGAGTTGACGCCTGAAGAGCAGGCCAGGCTGAAGGATGAGTTGTACCGCGACACGGCCAAGCTCGCGCGGCGCCTCGAACAAGACAAGCTGCTGGACCCGAAGCTGCAGGCGCAGATGCAGAACCATGTCAAGGAAGAGAGGGCTTTCCACGGCATGTTCAACGCAGACCAGAAACCGAGGCTGGCGGGCTACATGAACTCGATCAAGGCCGTCTCTTCCCATTTGGAAAGCAAGCTGGAAAGCGTGCTGAAAGCCAAGCGTTTGTCGGCGGCGCAGCGCGAGCAGACGCCGATTCAATACCGTGAGATGGTGAACGAGTACTACGAACGGCTGGCGAAAGAATAGGCGCGAACCAAGTGCAGGAGTTGAGTTTCGACGACACCCATGTTTGAGCACCTCTTCAAGTATCCACAGGATCTGTTCCAAAAAGGCGAAGCCGGCTTTGCGACGCGCATGCCCGCCGAAATGCGGCTGCTGCTGTGCGCCGCGGCGGCGGCGCTGGCCTTCTGGCTGTACCGCCGTTCGCGCCAGCCGCTTGCGCCGCTGCGCCGCAAGATCCTGATCGCGCTGCGTGCCGTGACGCTGATCGTGCTGATCATAATGATCCTCGGTCCGACGCTGCGTCTTCCGAACCTGAAAAACGAAGAGACGTTCGTCGCGGTGATGCTCGACGCGTCCAAAAGCATGACGATCGAGGATGCCGCGAAAGGGGGCAGCCGTTTCGACGCAGCCACACAACTGCTTATGGGGGGCAAGACGGGCGATGGACTGGCGAGCGAACTGGCGAAGAACTGCGCGGTGCGGGTGTTCGCGTTTGCGGACGGCGCCAAGCGCGCAAACGACCCGCGGGCGCTCTTGCCGGATGGCGAACGCACCAACCTGTTCCGCGCGCTTCGAGACGTGGATCAGGAGCTGCGCGGCTTGCCCCTGGCCGCGGTCGTGCTGCTGACGGACGGCGGCAACAACGGCGCCGGTTCGCCGCTCGAAATGGCAGCGCACCTGGCCGCTCAGAAGATCAAGCTGTACACCGTCGGCTACGGCAGCCCGAATCCGCCTAACGATTACGAGATTGTGCGCGTGGCCGTGCCGCAGAAGGTCCGGCGCAATTCGCAGGTCGAAGCGTTTGCAACGGTGCGCTGCACGGGCTACAAGGATCCGTTCACGGTCTATCTGCGGCAGGGCGAGGCGATCCTGTCCACAATGCCGGTGCGCCCGCAGCCCGGCAAAGACATGTACCAGGTGCGCTTCACATTCTATCCGGAACAGGCCGGCCAGCAGAAGTATAACCTCTACATCAAACCCGCGCCGGACGAGAAGATCATAGACAACAATCTCCGCGAGTTTGCCGTCGAAGTGAGCGAAAACCGGTTGCCGGTGCTGTATGTCGAAGGCAGTCCGCGCACGGAATTCCGTTTCGTCCGGCGGGCGCTGTTCCGCGATGCGGATTTCCGGATCGTGTCCATCGTCCGCACCGGCCACGGGCGCGTCTACGTGCAGGGCGCCGACGACATGCCCGAACTGCAGAAGGGCTATCCGGCCACCAAGGACCTGTTGTACAAGTTCGAAGCCATCATCTTCGGCGACATCGAAGCCGGCTTCTTCACGCCGGAGCAGCTCCGCATGACGGAGCAGTTCGTCAACGAACGCGGCGGCGGCTTCGTGATGCTTGGCGGCGTCAATTCGTTCAACCTGGGCGGCTACAACGGCACGCCGCTCGAAAGCTTGCTGCCCGTCACCCTGGAAAGCGGCAAGCGCGCCTATTCATTCGAACGTTTCAAGATGCAGGTGCCCGAGGCCGCACTGCGGCACCCCATCCTGCATCAGGACGACGATCCCGAGCAGAACCAGAAAGTCTGGGAGCACGTGCCCGAACTGCAGGGCTACAACATGATGAAGGGCGTCAAGCCGGCGGCGAAAGTTCTGGGCGTCCATCCCCAGACGGGGCAGCCGATCTTGGCCGTGCAGCCCTACGGCCGCGGCCGCGCCGCGGCGTTCTGCACCGGCAGTTCGTGGGCCTGGCGCATGGCGGTTCCAATCGAAGATGAAATTCAGGAGAAGTTCTGGCGGCAGTTCGTGCGCTGGCTGGCGGTCGGTTCAAAGGAAAGCGTCTCGGTTACGCTGGACCGCGACCTGTACGCCAAGGGCGAGCCGGTCATCCTGCGCGCCACGGTGCTCGGCACGGCGCTGGAGGCCGTCAACGACGCGGCGGTCAAAGCCAAGATCCAGGACCCGTTCGGCAATATCGCCGAACTCGATATGCCGTGGATCCTGACGCAAGACGGCGTCTACCAGTGCCGCTATGAGACGCGCGAGCATGGCGATCACAAGGTCGCGGTGCATGTCGAAATCCCGAAGCTGAAGGCGATCGACATCGCCACGGCGTTCAGCGTCACGCAGCCGTTCCTGGAGTTCAACAACGCCGGCCTGAATGAAACATTGCTGCGGCAGATGGCGGAGAAAACCGGCGGCAAGTACTTCAGCGAAAGCGACACGAACGGCCTGACAGGCGAGATCCGAAAACTGCTGGCCCGGCAGGAACGGACAGGCTCTTATGTCGAGGAGAAGGATCTCTGGGACGCCCCGATCTTCTTCATCGTCCTGGTGTTGTGCCTGGGGCTCGAATGGAGTGTCAGGCGGCGGGCGGGACTGGCGTAGCACGGGCTTCCAGCCCGTGAACATGGGCGGGACACCCATGCTACGCCAGGTGCTCATGGAGACGGCCATGCGCGATTTTCGAAAATACTGGCTGTGTGCGCTGGCGCTGTTTTGCGGCGCGGCCGCGACAGGGGGCGAGCCGCAGAAATTCCAGGCCTATGCCCTGATTGTTGCCGGCGAAGGAAGTGAGCCGAACTTCACCGAGAATTACCGCGATTGGACTGTGCGTCTTCACAAAACATTGACGGCTGACTGCGGAATTCCAGCCGGCAACGTGCGCGTTCTGATGGAGAAGAAAGAGCTGGCCCCGGAGATCGCCACCGGCATCGGCACCAGAGACAACGTGCTCAAAACGTTCCAGGATCTGAAAGCAAGAGTCAAGCCTGGCGACCAGTTCCTGCTTGTATACATCGGACACGGCAGCGCGCAGAACAAAATCGGCAAGCTCTGCCTGCCGGGACCCCATATCAGCAGCGATGAGACGGCGGAGTTCCTCAACCAACTGCCCAACCGCGAAGTCGTGTTCATCAACAGCGCCTGCTGTTCGGACAGCTTCGTAGACAAATGCAGCCTCCCCGGCCGAGTTATTATCACCGCGACCAACAACAACGCCGAAGGCAACGAAACGTACTTCATGGAGTTTCTGCTGCAAGCGTATGAGAAGCGTGCGGCCGATAAGGACAAGCATGGCGCCGTCAATCTGCTGGAAGCGTTCAACTACGCCGCGACTGAATGTCCGAAATGGTACTTGCGCCAGTACCTCGAGGATAGCGGCTGGCGCATCGAAGGAAAGCAGTCGCGCCAACTGTGGCAGAAGTTCTACGGCAAGGTGAAGGATAAGACGATGGCCGAGGCGCTGGACGCGAGTGCCGACGATGCCGAGCCCCAGTTGGGCGCGTGGGGGCCGCATTGGGAAAGCCGCCGCATGCCGGCCGAGCACGCGCAGCTCGACGACAACGGCGACCACCAGGGCACGGCCGTCTTCGCGGGCAATCAGTTCACTCCGCTCGCGGGCAGCGAAGAAGGCGTGGACGGGTGGCACGCCAAGAAAATCATTTTGGGCAAGCCGCAGGGGAGCAAGGGGCCTACGCCGGTCCCGCTCGAGAAAATTGAGAAGAACCAGTAGACAACCGTATGCTGCTTAGGCTCCATTATTCACCGCAGAGACGCAGAGAGCGCAGAGCACAGCAGGGAGATTCATCAAGTTGATCCTCAAAACCCTTTCTTCACTCTGCGCCCTCTGCGCCTCTGCGGTGAATTGTGCGGCCGAGCCCACACTCAGTTCCGAGGGCCGCTTCGTCTGGGAACCGGAACTGCATGTCCCGCGGGCCGAGCGGATTTTCCCCAATCCACACGAACCGCGGCACGTCTGGGTTGCCACGGGGCGGGGAATCATGGAAACCCGGGACGAAGGCGGGACCTGGGACCTGCTCCTCAACACCGGCCCCGAGCAGTTCGGGCGCGTATCCGACGTCCTTTTCGCGCCGCTGAGCGCTCAATTGGTGTTTCTGGCATCGCGGGAACGCGGGATTTTCCGGTCCATGGACGGCGGCAAGACCTGGCAAAACGTTGGGACGCTGGGAAGCGGCCTCATAGCGCTGCAGGTGTTGCGCCTGGCGTGTGACAGGCACGAGCGCAGATCGCGGATTCTCTATGCGACTCACGGCGACGGCGCCACGGGGATCTCCAAGACCATTGATGGCGGCAACACCTGGTTCAGCATCGGGGAGCAGCTCTTTGCGCATGAGATTCTGCTGGAAGCCCAAGAGGTCCTCGTCAGCGCCTACCCACGTGACGAAGTAGACACCTGGGGCCTCTACCATAGCCTGGACAGCGGCGAAACGTGGGCCGAGGTCGTGCGCGACGTCCGCGCGACGGCCGCGGGGACTAACCGCATCAAATACGGCGGCGTCTGGTTTGGGATACTGAAAGGCAGGCTGCTCCACCGGCGGCCCTTCGTCAAATTTGAAATCATCCCGGATTGGGAGCCAGCCGGCCCGCCCCAGAATGCGCAATGGGCTTCCTTCTTCGGCACCTTTGGCCGGAACAGCGACGACGACGTGCTCTATGCCTACGACCCGCGGCACTATGGCCTGATCGCCTCGCGCGACGAGTTCAAAACGTGGTGGCCGGAGAACACCGGATTGTTTGTCGAGCCGCTGGTGAAGGAAGGCGCGAACGTCTGTGCGTCGGCGGACGGGAAAGTTCTGTACGCGTCCATCAACGGCCAGTTGTATGTGGGCCGGAGCAGCGCCGCTGAGGGGCCGGTGATCGCTTCGTTCACCATAACGCCGAGCGTGGTGAAGTGGGCCAAGGACGGCCAGATCCAGTTCAAGGCGTTGGTGCTGCCGTTCGATAAAGACCCGAAGTCGAAAGTCAAGCAGGTGCAAGTCAATCTCTCAGCACTGCGCGGGCCGGGCAATTTTACATTGGCCGGCCCCCTCACCCCACCCTCTCCCCAAGGGGGAGAGGGAGTGTTTGCGGGGACATTCACCATGGGCAAGGATTTCCCGGAACAGGGCCAGAACCGCCGGCTCGGCATTCCCGGCGAGATCATGGTCCAGGTCTCCGCACGCGACGATAAAAACCGGTTGGCAACCGACGCCGTGCCGCTGCATGTTTTGCCGAAACCTGAGAGCTTCGTGTACTGGGATGGCGACGCGGTGCGCTGGGGCGGCAGGCTCGCGGACGGCTGCCGCTCCGCGTACAGTCAAAGGTACGACGACAGAAACGGGATCGTGGACGATGTCGCAACCGAAGCGCACACGGGCAAGCGCTGCCTGCACGTGTACTCGGCCCGCGGCCCCTGGGTCAGCGGCTGGGGCTCCAGCATGACCTGGGGCAAGAACTTAACCGACATGGATTACGTGAGCTTCTGGATCAAAGGCCAGGTGGCATCCAAGCGCGACGTGAGAGTGATGCTCTCCGATTCGCCGGGCGACGAGCACGAACATGCAGCGCATGTGTCGCAAAGCGTCTGGCTGATCAAAGAAGGCTACCTGCAGGAGCTGCGCACGGAATACCAGCAGGTCCGCATCCCCATCGCAAAGTTCCTGAAGAAGACGGAGTTCCTCCTCGACGTCTGCGGCGGCATAGCCTTCGGCGGGGATGACCCGCAGGGACACAACTTCTACGTGGACGACATCTGTATCGAAGTCGAAGGCTCGTTGAACCCAGCTTCTCCCTCGCCCCGGAAATGAATTCCGTTGCGACAACATCTCAAAGGCTAATCCAATGCTGATCCAGAAATGTGCCGTTGTCCGGCGCTGGCCGCCCTTCTCCTTGGCGCCTTCGACCTGCTGGATCTCACTTCCTGCCCGTGAGGGCGCTCATCAGGACTGCAATTGTTTGAATTGCTCCAGGCGAGGGCAGAGGCAACTTCAGATATGTCTGTCCCGTGCTCGCGTCGCGCTCCAGGAGCGTGCTCTGGCCGCTGCCACGGTCGGCGTCTCCCGGTTGCGCCGTGCCAGGCTGCAAGGCGCGCTCGAGATTGTCGAGGAAGGCCCGGCCGGCGGCCACGAGTTCCGTCCAACCGGCACCGGCTGGCAAATCGCCCCGCTCTGCCGCCCTTGCTGTTTCGGTTGCAGCCGCAGTTGCCGCTGCCGCCGGTTCCGCGCTTCCGCTCCTGGCCGGTTTCACGGCAGCAGAATCCTCGTCCTCCTCGTCCGCGGCTTGGGCCGCCTCTATATCCGGCAACGGCACGACGGTGTCGGGTGTCGCCGCCGGAATGGCCTGGGTTGCTTTCTCGACCGAATCCATGAACTTCTTCAGCCGCGTCCCGCCTAAGAATACTTCCTGCTCGCCTCCGTCCAGCACCCCAGCGAACAGCGACCTCTTGAACTTCAGCAGGTCCAGCATCCCGTGCTCGATGGTCCCTTCCGCAACGAAGTGCGCGACTTGCACGGGGCGGCGCTGGCCCAGGCGATGCACGCGGCCGATGCGTTGTTCGAGCACCGCCGGGTTCCACGGCTGGTCCACATTGATTACCGCCGACGCATGCTGGAGGTTCAATCCGACTCCGCCGGCGTCGGTGGAAAGAAAGACGCGGCAGCGCGGGTCCTCCCGGAAGCGCGTGAGCAAGTCCTTGCGTTTCGGCCCCGGAATGCCGCCGTGGAAGAGCACAAAGTCCAGGTCCCGCTTGCGGAGGCGGCTGGCCAGCAATTCGTGCGAGCGGACCCACTGGCTGAAGACGACGGCTTTCGCCCCGGGTTGTTCCAGCCATTCGCCCAGAAGCATCCCGATCTCGTCGGCTTTCACGCCATAATCGGTGGCGTGATCCAGCAGGAAAGTGCTATTGCAGGACATGCGCATGTTCTGCAGCGCGCATGTCAGGCGTTTCTGGTCGGCGTCGCTCAAGAAGCCGTACTTGCGCCATTTGTGCACGATCCGCGCGACAATCTCCCGGTTCTCTTCGTGATGCTGCCATTGCTGCGGCGTCATGGAGACGAAAAAGTGCTTTTCAAGCCGTGCGGGGAGTTCCTTGAGCACCGTATCCTTGGTGCGGCGCAGCAAGATGGGTTTGAGGGTCTGCGTGATCTTGTCGAGGTTCCGGTAGCCGACGACGCGACCGGTCTGGTCCGTGTGCTGATGTTCCGCGAGAAAACGAAACGCGGGACCCAGGCGGAAGCGGTCCACGAATGCCACGATGGAGTGGAGTTCCTCAAGGCGGTTCTCCAGCGGCGTGCCGGTCAGAACGATGGCGAACTGAGACGGCAACTGCTTGACCGTCCGGGCGGCGCGCGTCTTCCAATTCTTGATGCGCTGCGCCTCGTCCAGCACGATCAGGTCCGGTGCCCAACGGCGAATGGCCTCCGTGTCGCGGTGGATGACGTCATAATTCACGATCTTGTAGAATGAGGCGCTGGCGTAGCGCACACTGCGCTGCGCCAGCAGTCCTTCGATGACCTCCACCGCGCGGTTGGAGAACTTCCCGATCTCCTCTTTCCACTGGTGCTTTAGGGACGTCGGCGTGATTACCAGCACGCGTTCGATGCCCGCTGTCCGCGCCAGGATTTCAATTGCGGCAATGGCCTGGATGGTTTTCCCCAGACCCATGTCGTCGGCCAGGAGGGCGCGGCCGGCTTTGGCGGCAAACAAGGCCCCCGCGCGCTGGTAAGGATAGAGCGGCACTTTCAGCAAACCCTCGAACGCCGCGCTCTCCTGGCCCTGTGGAAACGCGGCGTCAATGCGTTGCGCCAGCCGCGCCGCGTCGCGCACTTGCGCGACAAAGCCGGCCGCGTCGTCGTAGCAGCGAATCTCATGCGCGCCACCGCCCAGTTTCAGCAATGATTCGAACGACGCATACGCTTCAGGCCGCAGCACGCCCTGCTCATCGAAATAGCGCGCCGCCTGTGCTTGGACGCTTGCGGTGATTTCCGTGCCCGGCCTGAAGATAACCTCGCGTCTCGCGCCGTACCGCAAGTACACCTCGGAGTACGGCCGCTTGAAGCCCTGCCTCAGCGCCTCCTTCCCGCCGGATTTGCGTTCAATCTTAGCCAGGGTGAATTCGATATGCTTGCAGGTGCCAAGCGTGTTCACAGAGAAATCAGGACACGTGCAGAAGTTGTCGCCGGGATGCCGGCCGCGAACGGACACGCGATACGTCCGTTCGCTCACCGGATTGTAAACGTGGAAATCGGAGAAGACCGGCTCCTCTCCCAGGTTCTTCAACCGGAATTTCTGTGCGCGGCCGAATTCCCGGCGCAGCGCAATCTGCCATTCCTCCAGCGTCATGTGCTCAGGTTTGCGCGTGCGGGGAGTTCTGGCCGGCTTGCGCGCCCGCTGCTTCGGCTTCCCCTGAGTTGTGTCTGTAGCTGCTTGAATCATGAAGAGGCCCCCACGCAAAGCCGCCGGCAAGGAAATCGAACACACCTGAACATGCGCTGACGATTGAAATGCCGCCAGGCTGCTTAGGCAAGTGAATCCAGCAGAAAACGGATGCCAAAGGGGACGGGCAGTACAACCTGCTTCTCGACGTGACGGTGGTCGCGTTCCCCGCCAGCCAACGCGCGCGGTCACTGCGTTCCTGTGCCACGGGCTGTGTTAAGACAGGGCAGGGATTTGAAGAAAACCGGTTAAGATGGTGGTTGTAGCGCCCGGAGTTCGCTACGTCCTTTCAGCATTCGTGGGTGACTTTCCGGATCGGTCAGACGGAACGATGGTGGCCAGTCCCGTACAACCAGGCCCAGATCATACGGGCTATAGTTGAACCTGTGCGCGCGGGCGTGGATTGAAACGGGAGACGATCTATGCCAACGGAATTTACGAACAAATCCTGCTCGCTTCCTTGGTCACTTGGCTTGCCGCGCGATCGCCTCGGCGTGCGCCCCGATCCTGGCCACGGCCTGGAGCAACGCATCCACGAGTGGCCGCGACAACAGCGCCGTGTGGCTCAAGGCCACCTGCGTCTCATTGCAGATCCGCTCGGCCTGCTCGCAACGCACGCCCGCATACAGCTTCCTGCCGCGCTCGTCGAGCATGTTCTGGAAAAGCGGGTTCCTGTAGAGCGTCTGGCCATAGGCCTGGCCGACCGGCAGCCCCTCCGCGCGCAACGCCTCGACGAACTTCCCCTTGGGCAGCCCGGCGAACCGCTCAGCCTCGTAGCGCATGAGGAAATAGTAGTACCCCCGCCGCGTGATGCGCGGGTCAGGTTTGAGAGCTGTCAGTCCGCCGATTTCAGCCAGCCCTTTGGCCAGGTGCGCGGCGTTGTGCATCTTCAGGAGCGTCTGGGACTTTGTGCGACGCAGTTGCGCGGCGAGGATGGCGCCCTGCCATTCGGTCATGCGCAGGTTCGTGGCGAGCAGGTGGAAGTCGTAAAAGCCTTTGGATTCCAGCCGCCCGAGGTGGTGCAGGGAGTAGCAGCGCTCGGCGAGTTGGTCGTTGTTGGTGAGCACCATGCCACCTTCGCCCGCGGTCAGCGCCTTGCTCATCTGAAAACTGAATGTCCCGCAAGCGCCAATGGAACCAACGCCGTGCCCGCGCCACATCGAACCGTGCGCGTGCGCGCAGTCTTCGATCAACGGCAGCTTGTGCTTGCGCGCGATGCGGCCGATGCGGTCCATGTCCGCGGGGTAGCCGCCATAGTGCACGATGCACACGGCCTGCGTCCGCCTGGTGATGGCGGCCTCGATGGCGTCCGGGTCCGGCTGGTAGGTCTGGGAGTCCGAATCCACGAACACGGCCCGCGCTCCCACGAAGGGCACCACCGATGCCGTGACGATGAACGAAAGCGCCGGCACGATGACCTCCGCGCCCGGTTCCACGCCCACCGCCCGCAATGCCAACTCCAGCGCCGTCGTGCCGTTGGTCACCGCCAGCCCATGCCGGGCAGTGTGCCAGCGGGCAAAATCGCGCTCGAACC
>Ga0187861_10004585_pt1 | contig 11489 bp, 10 predicted proteins | sample June2016WEW_10_1_3_FD_132986 | JGI IMG/M metagenome (GOLD analysis project Ga0187861, IMG submission 132986) | Peatland microbial communities from SPRUCE experiment site at the Marcell Experimental Forest, Minnesota, USA - June2016WEW_10_100 | ecosystem: Environmental > Terrestrial > Soil >...
CCCGGCCTGCACAAGCGCGGCTACCGCAAACTGAGCAGCGCCGCCCCCCTCAAGGAGACCCTGGCCGCCGCCATGATCAGCCTGAGCCGCTGGCACCCGGAACGGATGCTGCTCGATCCGCTGTGCGGTTCAGGCGCCATCCCCATTGAGGCCGCTCTGATCGGCCTCTGCATCGCCCCGGGGATACACAGGGAGTTTACGGCGGTGCAGTGGCCGATAGTGCCGGAACGCCTGTGGCAGGATGCGCGCCAGGAGGCCAAAGACCTGATCCGCCGCGATCTGAAGCTGCAGCTTCGGGGCACCGATATCGATGCGGAAGTGCTCAGCCTGGCCCGCTATCATGCCCGCCAGGCAGGGGTAGCAGAGCAGATCTCCTGGCAGCAGGCGCCCCTGGCGGAGTTGCACACCAAGCAGAAATACGGCTATATCATCTGCAACCCGCCCTATGGTGAACGCATGGAAGACATGCAGGGCGCGGAACGCCTCTACCGGGAGATGGGACAGGCGTTCCGGCCGCTGGATACCTGGTCCTTCTACGTGCTGACCGCCCATCACGGCTTTGAGAAACTGTTCGGCCGCCGTGCCGACAAGAAACGCAAGCTCTACAACGGGCGCATCGAGTGCAACTATTACCAGTTCTTCGGTCCACACCCGCCGCGCCCGAATCTGGAAGCTTGACAGTTTGGCAGCCGGCGACATCCACTTCACCCCGCCCGATTATTGGCGCAGTGCCCTGCCTGTATCATGCCGGGCCGTACCTGACCGATCAGATTCTGAAGCTGGGACATGAGTATGCCCGCAAACATCAGTGAACACCCCGCAATCCCCCTGGCGCCCAAGCCTTCATGCAGGATGATGCCGCCGCCGAGAGCCGCAAATACCGTCTCCAGGCTCATGATGATGGCCGCATGAGCGGGTTGGGCGTGCTTCTGGCCGAATATCTGCAGGGTATAGGCGATGCCGACCGATAAGATACCGCCGTACAGGATGGGGATGGCAGCCTCCCGGAGTCCGGTCGGGGTGACTGTTTCAAACATCAGGGCGGTGGCGAGGCTGAGCGCTGAACAGACAGCATACTGGGTGCAGGCCAGTTTCAAAGCATTCACTTTTTTATTGGTAAGGTGATCGATCAATAGGATATGGCCGGCCCAGAAAAAAGACCCCGCCAACTCCAGCAAGTCTCCGGTTGAGAAGGAAAATCCCTGTTTGACGCTCAGGAAATACAACCCCACCAGGGCGACCATGGCGCCCAGCCAGGTACTGGGGCTGATGTACTGTTTCCACAAGATTCCCATGATCGGCACCAGCACAATGTATAAGCCGGTGATGAAGGCCGCCTTCCCGGCCGTTGTATCGGCATAAACCAGCCCCACCTGCTGCAGCGAAGCGCCTGCAAACAGGACCAGGCCGGCGATCAGGCCGGCCGGAACTACAACCCGGAGACTCCCCCGGTCAGGTAAACCGTCCTGCGGCTCCCGGGACGAGGGCTTGCCATTGAGGAACAGGACCAGGGGAACCAGCGACAGGCTGCCTAGCGCAAATCTGATGCCGTTGAAGGTGAACGGCCCTACATAGGCGACTCCGACTCGTTGCGCCACGAAGGCCAGACCCCAGATAGCCGCGGTCAGCAAAAGCATCAGGTTGGATCTGAGAGTCTGTTTGTTCATACTATACCCGGTTCGCCTCTGCCCGTTCTTTTTCCTGCTGCCCCGTGAAGTGCCTGCCGTCGAATATCTGACCGGGCATTCATCTGTGGTAAATACGGGATTGGATTTGGATAGTGAAAGGCGGCCGCTCAGCCGGCTTGGGAAATCGCCTGCTTCAGACTGCCGACCAGGGCGGAGACCTGCTGCAGCATCATCTCCCGCTCTGCGGCATACTGTTCGACCAGGCTGACGATGGCGCTGCCCACGATCACCGCATCTCCCAACTTTGACATCAGGGCGGCCTGGGCGGGACTGGCGATGCCGAAGCCGATGGCCAGCGGCCGGTCGGTGCAGACCCGCACCCGCTGCATGAATTCTTCGATGCCGGGGGGCAGCCCCTCCCGGGCCCCGGTGACCCCGGTCAGGGAGACACAGTAAATGAAGCCCCGGGCCGCGCCCGGTCCACCGGACCCGGCACCGCCGACCCGGGCCAGGCGCTCCGGAGTGCTGGTGGGAGCGGCGAAGGGGATCAGATGCACCCGGTGCTGCAGTAACTCCGCCAGTAGTGACCCACTCTCCTCTACCGACAGGTCGGGCACAATCAGCCCGTCAACTCCAGCAGCAGCCGCATCTGCCGCAAAATCCGCCAAGCCATAGTGCAGCACCGGGTTGTAATAGGTCATCAGCAGCAATGGAATCTGCGTGTGCTCCCGCAAGCGGCGCACCAGACTGAGAATCCCGGTCAGAGTAGTTCCTCCGGCCAGGGCGCGCATGGATGCCTGCTGGATCACCGGGCCGTCGGCCATCGGGTCGGAGAAAGGCACCCCCAACTCGATCAGATCGGCTCCCGCCCGTTCCATGGCCAGCACCAAGTCACCGGTGGCCTCGTAACTGGGGTCGCCGGCGGTGATGTAGGCGATCAGGCCCTTCCGGCCATCACGGCGCAGCCGATCAAAGGCGGCATCGATCCGGTTCAGACCGTCCTGTACTGTCGTCTTTCCGTTGAGGCGAGCACCCCCCGCCCTCTCCCGGTCGCTACCGGTTTCTGCGCTCGTCTGTCCGCTCATCTCTACTTCACCTCCAAGATCCGGGCGATGGAGGGAACGTCCTTGTCGCCCCGCCCGGAGATATTGATGATCATAATCCGATCGCTGCCCATGGTCGGCGCCAGCTTGGCGGCGTAGGCCACGGCGTGGGCGCTCTCCAAGGCTGGCAGGATCCCTTCTGTGCGAGCCAGCAGTTGGAAGGCATCCAGGGCCTCGTCATCGGTCACCGCCACGTACTCCGCCCGCCCGGACTCTTTGAGGAAGCTGTGCTCCGGCCCCACCCCCGGGTAGTCCAAGCCGGCGGAGATGGAGTGAGCCTCCAGTACCTGGCCGTGCTCATCTTGCAGCAGGTAGCTCATGGCCCCGTGCAGCACCCCGACCTGCCCCGCCGACAGGGTGGCGGCATGTTTACCTGTCTCTATACCGTGACCGGCCGCCTCCACTCCGATCAGGCGCACCGGGTCCTCCAGGAAGGGATGGAAGATGCCTATGGAGTTGCTGCCGCCGCCCACACAGGCCACGATGCAGTCCGGCAGGCGCCCCTCCTGCTCCAGGATCTGGGCGCGGGCCTCCTGACCGATCACCGCCTGGAAGTCCCGCACCAGCATGGGGTAAGGATGCGGCCCCCCGACGGTGCCCAGCAGGTAGTAGGTGGTACGGACGTTGGTGACCCAGTCCCGGATCGCCTCGTTCATGGCGTCCTTCAATGTCCTGCTGCCGCTCGTCACCGGCGCCACATCCGCCCCCAGCAGCCGCATCCGGAAGACGTTCAACTCCTGGCGCCTGATGTCCTCCTCGCCCATGTAGACGACGCACTGCATGTTGAACATGGCCGCCACGGTGGCGGTAGCCACTCCGTGCTGGCCGGCGCCAGTCTCGGCGATCAGGCGTCCCTTGCCCATCCGCCTGGCCAGCAACGCCTGCCCTATAGTGTTGTTGATCTTGTGCGCCCCGGTGTGGTTGAGGTCCTCCCGCTTCAGGTAGATGCGGGCGCCGCCCAGATGCCTGGTCAACCGCTCGGCGAAGTAGAGGGGGCTCGGCCGTCCCACGTACTGTTTCAGGTAATACCGGAACTCCTCGTCGAAAGAGGCGTCCAGCCGGGCCTGTTCGTAGGCCGCGGTCAACTCCTCCAGGGCCGGCATCAGCGTCTCCGGCACGAACTGCCCACCGAAGCGCCCGAAGTGACCGTGCACATCCGGCAGATCAATGTTGGTCAAACTCATAATTCAACCTCCTCACTGTCATCAGCAGCGCCCTGATCTTTTCGGTGTCCTTGACGCCACCGGTCTCCACCCCGCTGCTCACGTCTATGGCATACGGCCTGGCCTGGCGTACGGCCTGCTCCACGTTATCCGGGGTGATCCCCCCGGCCAGGATGATGCGCCGACGCTCTCCTGCCTGGCGGGCCAGGTCCCAGTCGAAGCGCTGCCCGGTGCCCCCGGCCCGGCCGGGGACGTAGGCGTCCAGCAGGCAGGCGGCCACGTCGTAGGTTCCCATTTGCTCCAACACGGAGCCGTCCCGAACGCGGAAGGCCTTGACTACCTGCTGCTGCCAACCCCGGCAGTAGTCCGGGGCCTCCCCGCCGTGAAACTGCAGCACGTCCAGCCGGCAGTCCCCGGCAATCTCCAACGCCTCCTGACGGGGTGCGTCCACGAACACCCCCACCTTGCTGACGAAGGGGGGCAGTTCCCTGATGATCCGCTCCGCATCCTGCGGCGTCACCCGCCGCGGGCTGGGAGCGAAGACAAAGCCCAGGGCGTCGGCCCCGAACTCCACCGCCGCCAGGGCGGCATCCAGTGTCGTGATCCCACAGATCTTAACCCGTGCCATTGATAATCTCCCTTGGAACAGGTGGGGCAGGGGACGGTTCTTTGTCCCAATGCTCCGCCCCTATGCCTGTCACCATGCGCCTCAGTCGCATCGTCCCGGTCTTCCTCTTGAGGGCGGCCTCCGGCGTCCTGATCCCGCAGATCTCAACCCTGACCATCCCTTGTCTCTCCTTCGAGCAGCGACCGTACCGCCGCCACCAGGTCATCCTGCTCCATCAGGGCCTCTCCGACCAGCACCGCATCCACTCCCGCCGCCGCCAGGCGCAGGACCTGCTCGTGGGAGCGGATGCCGCTCTCGCTGACTACCGCTACGCCCGCCGGGATCAGGGGCAACAGGTTGAACGTGGTGTCCAGATCGGTCTTGAAGCTTTGCAGGTCGCGGTTGTTGATCCCCACCAGTCGTGCTCCAACCGCCGGGGCCAGGATCGCCTCGGAGGTGGTGTGCACCTCTACCAGGGCGCAGAGTCCCAGTTCCCCGGCCAATCCCAGGTAGTCCTCCAATTGGCCGGGGGCGAGGATGGCGGCAATCAACAGCACGGCGTCCGCTCCCAGGGTGCGGGATTCATAGACCTGGTAATCGCTGATGATGAAGTCCTTGCGCAGCAGAGGCAGCCCTGCCGCCCCCCGGGCCAGTGCGAGAAAATCCGGGTGCCCCTGGAAGAAGGCCTCGTCGGTGAGGACGGAGAGCGCCCGCGCCCCGCCCCGCTCGTAGGCCGCCGCAATGACCGCCGGATCGAAATCCTGGCGGATCAGGCCGCGGGACGGTGAGGCCTTTTTAATCTCGGCTATCAGGTTAATCGGCGCCGCCGTGCTTTCGCCCCTCTTCACCGCCCCAAAGAAGTCCCGGGCCGGGAGGGCGTCCTTGGCCCTTGCCTTCAACTCCCGAATGGGCTGGCGGGAGCGCCGGTATGCCACCTCTTCCTGTTTTACCGGCAGGATACGCTCTAAAAACACTGGAACACCCCCTCTCGATGTTCGATTATGCTGCTCCCTCTGCGCACCTTCTGGAGAAAGCGACCAGGCTGTCCAGCTTGGACATGGCCGCCCCGGAATCGATGACCTCCGCCGCCAGGCGTATCCCGTCCGGCATGGTGTCCACCTTGCCGCCCACCAGCAGGGCGGCGGCGGCGTTCATCAGCACCACGTCGCGGCAGGGGCCGGGGCGCCCGGCCAGCACCTCCCTGGTGATCCGGGCGTTATCCTCGGCGACGCCGCCCACGATCTCCTCCAGCGACCCCTGGCGAATGCCAAGGGCCGCCGGCTCCAGGTAGTAGGTCCTGATCTGGTCGCCGTTCAACTCGCTGATCCTCGTCCTGCCGGTGTGGGTGATCTCATCCAGTCCGTCGCTGCCGTGCACCACCATCGCCCGCTGTGTCCCAAGCCTGCGCAGCACGCAGGCGATCACCCCGGTCAGGTTGGGGTCATAGACCCCCAGTACCTGTACCTGGGCACCCGCCGGATTGGTCAGCGGCCCCAGCAGGTTGAAGGCGGTGCGGATGCCGATCTCCCGCCGGGGGACGGCGGCGTGCTTCATGGCGGCGTGGAACACCGGGGCGAACAGGAAGCCGATCCCGGTCTCCTCCAGGCAGCGCTCTACCTCCGCCGGGGACAACATCACGTTGACGCCCAGCGCCTCCAGCACGTCGGCGCTGCCGCAACGGCTGGAAACCGAGCGGTTGCCGTGCTTGGCGACCGGAAGCCCGGCCCCGGCCGCCACGAAGGCCGCCGTGGTGGAGATGTTGAAGGTGAACCGCCGGTCGCCGCCGGTGCCGACGATGTCCACCAACGGTTGAAACCGCGGCGCAATCCGGTTCATCTTCGCCCGCATCGCCCGGGCAAACCCGGTGATCTCCTCCACCGTCTCCCCCTTCAAGCGCAGGGCGGTGAGCAGGGCGGCGATCTGGGCCGGGGTGGCCTCGCCATCCATGATCCGCCCCATCACTTGCTCCGCCTCTGTCTCCGACAACTGGTAGTGGTTGACTACCTTCTCGATGGCCTGCTTCAGATCATTTTCCACACTCAATGTTCTTCCCCTCCCATACAGGTATGCTTTGAGCCTTGAGCGGTTTTTTTAAGCTTATCTGTATATAAAGTAGCGCGTGCCCGCCTGGCAGGCGCACCGCCCCCGCAAGCGGGCGTCATACCTCGCGCATCCCAATCGCCTGCAGCAGCGCCTCGGCCTTGCGCAAGGATTCCTCGTACTCCTGCTCCGGATCGGAATCGGCCACGATCCCGGCCCCGGCCTGGATGTAAGCGGTTCCCCCTTTGATCACGATCGTCCGGATGGTGATGCAGGCGTCCAGGTTGCCGTTGAAGCTCAGGTAGCCGATAGCGCCGCCGTAAGGGCCGCGCCGGACCGGCTCCAACTCCTCGATGATCTCCATCGCCCGGATCTTGGGCGCCCCGGACAGGGTGCCCGCCGGAAAGCAGGAGGCCAGGGCGTCATAGGCGTCGCGCCCTGCATTCAGCTTGCCCTGCACCACCGACACCAGGTGCATCACGTGTGAATAGCGCTCGATCTCCATCAATCTGGTCACCTTAACGCTGCCGTATTCACAGACCCGCCCCAGGTCGTTCCGCCCCAGGTCGACCAGCATCAGGTGCTCGGCACACTCCTTGGGGTCGGCCCGCAGTTCCCGGGCGAGAGCGTCGTCCTCGGCCTGGTTGCCGCCGCGCCGGCAGGTACCGGCAATCGGGCGCGTCTCCACGGTACCCCGCTCCACCCGTACCAGCATCTCCGGCGAGGAGCCGACGATCCGGATGCTCCCGAAGTGCAGGTAGAACATGTAGGGTGAAGGGTTGAGGGACCGCAGCCGGCGGTAGACATCAAGGGGGTCGGCGCCGATCTCCTGCTGGAAACGCTGGGAGAGCACCACCTGGATGATGTCCCCGGCCTCGATGTACTCCTTGGCCCGCCGCACGCTGCCCATGAACTCCTCCTTGGTAATGTTGGAGACAGGGCTTCCGGATGCAGGGTTTCTGGCGAGCGTCTCGCCTCCCGGCTGATTTGCCGCAACCTCACTAGGCAGCGACAGTGAAGAATCCGGCACTCGTGCCCGGCTGGCGCCCCGGGTGCCCTCTGGGCGCGGGCGCTGATCCGGCACCGCCGCCCCGGACGCCTGATCGAGTGGTTGCGCCAGGGCGATCCGGCGCTTCACCCGCTCGATGATCGCCAGGGCCTCGCTAGGCGGCGGCAGGGTCGCCGTTTTTGGGAACCAGGGCGACGATCTTCAGGGTATGCCGGACGTGGTCGTAGATCAGCACCACCCTGGTGAGGATGAAGAAGCAGTCGGGCAACTCCAGGTCATCGGCGGTCGTTTCCGGCAGCCGCTCGTAGTGGCGCACCAGGTCATAGCCGAAATAGCCCACCGCCCCGCCGAAGAAGCGCGGCTCGTCGGGCACAGGCCCCACTCGCAAATCCGCCATCACATCCCGCAGTCGTTGCAGCGGGGCGCCGTCTTCAACGGTAGTGCGCCCGCCGGTTTCAGTTGTGATGGTAATTCCCCGGGCTTGAAAGACCACCAGCGGGTCAAAACCCATGAACGAGTACCGGGCGAGTTGTTCGCCGCCCTCCACGCTCTCCAGCAGGTAGGTGTAATCCCCGGTGGCAGCTTTCTTGAAGATGGAGATCGGCGTCTCCAGGTCGACCAGCAGTTCCTCCCACACCGGGGTGATCCCGAACCGTTCGTCCTCGGCCGCTCCCAGGTATTCGTTACGCAACGGGTAAGCCATGACCCACTCTCCCTCCAAATACAAAAGCCAGCACCCAAATGAGTGCTGGCCCGATTGCCCGATCAGCAAACAACCCTCGACTCATCTCAGCTCAACTCTTCTCGTCTCAGCTCGTCTAATCTCATGTTGCTATTGAGTTGTCACCTTTATCCGACCTGAACTCTGTTCTTGCAGAATAGTATACCGGCAACCGGCCTGCACTGTCAATCCATTTTTCAGACTCCGGGCAAGCGGCCACCACAATCTCCTTCTTGCTTTTGTTTCAGTCTTTTTCCGGCTTCCAACCTCTGATGGCGACCAAGTAGATAGCGGCGCTCACCAGCATGCTGATGAAGTAGCTGATATCAGCCCCTCCCAGGTAGGCCTTGGCCACCGGCCCGGTATAGAGAGCCGAACTCATGAAGGGTATGGAGATCGCCACCCCGATCACAAAGGCCAGCATGCCGCTCCAGCCGTGTTCACTGCCTACCGGCGCCTGACGGTTAAAGAAGTGGTCGCTGATGATCACGCCCAGCCAGGGGGCGATCCAGTATGACAGGAGCAGCAGGAAGTTCTTGTAGGTATCCGCAAACTGGCCGCTGCCGTAGACAATCAGCAAGGCGGCAATCCCACCGGTAAGCAGGGCGGCGGTCCATCGCTTCAGGGGCACTCCCATGGCCAGGGCGGCCAGCCCGCCGCTGTAAACGGCCATGACGTTGTTGGGCATGATGCTCAACACCACGCTGATCAGGGCCGGCACCGCAAAGAACCCCATCAGTTTGGTGAAGAAATCCATGGGGCCGGCCTGCAGGCCGAGGGTGGCCGTGAGGGCGCCCAGGATCTCCAGCCAGACGCAGGCGCCGACACAGCCCAGGAAGGAGGCCAACCAGACCCGCTGCACAGAGGTGTTCTCAGGCAGGTACCGGGAATAGTCCGACCCTATGGGGCAGTAAGTTATCTGGAAAGAGAAAGCGACGGCGATGGCCAGCACGAACATCCACGGATTGAAGCCGCCCGCTGTCGTGGAACTCACCATGATGGCCGGCAGGTTGTGGACGGTGATCACCGTCATCGCCACGAAGAGAACACCCATCAGGATCGACATCCAGTAGGCGAAGGTATGGATGAAGTTATAGCCGTAGACCGCGATCAGAATCGTGGCCACTGTCAGGATCAGCAGGGCCGCGTGGTAGCCCAGGAAAGGAGCAAGCTTCTGGAAGGCCATCACGCTGAGCACCAGGTCGACGGCCAGCCAGCCGATGTTGTTGAGCACGTTGAGAAAAGCCAGGCCGCTGACCCCAACCCTGCCGAAGGCCCTCCTGCTCCCGGGAATGAGAGGCTGCCCGACCCGCGGTCCGATGGCAGAGGTCAGGGCCAGCAGGGACCCTCCGAGCAGGTTGCCGACGATGATTGCTATCACGGCGTACTTGATCGACAGGCCAAACTCGATGCCCAGGAATCCCGTGAACCAGGTGACGACATTCAGGTTGGAGGCGAACCAGATGGTAAAAGCCTTGCTGATCCGCCCGTGGCGCTCCTCCTTGGGTATCGGCTCGATCCCGAACGGTTCCACCTCCAGCACGTTTTCCTGGTAAACAGTCTGTTGCGCAGCCTGTGACACTTGAAGCTCCCCCTCCTCATTATTGAGATTAAGCAACTCGCTTCGCTCCGCAATTGGATTCGCAAATATATGTCAAGCATTGCGCCTCTTTTCAAGGCAGCGCCTGCAAAAGCGTCACAATCAATGAAAAAAGCCCACGCTCACTTACAGCGTGGACTTTACCTTCATCCATCCTGTCGCCCGCCCTTCCCTCGAGGCGGCACCAGATCTTCAGGCAGGTCTCCTGGCTCGGCTCATCGCTCCCTGCCCCTTCCCCCCAGCGGAGTGGTTGACAGTTCGCTCGCCATCACAGTGGCGGGTCCGCCCGGGACTTGCACCCGGTTCCCTATTCTCCCGTTCAGGCACCTGAAAAACATTGCTATGCAATTACCTACATTATACAGGGAACACCCGGCCTGTCAAGGCAGATTTTCCTTTGAGTTAGAACTGCAGCAGGTGGCGCACCTCTTGTGGGGTGCGGGCGGAGTTGATGGCGGCGCGCCGCTGGGCGGCGCCGGGCAGGCCCTTCAGGTACCAGGCCAGTTGCTTGCGCATCTGGAGCAGGGCGGTTCCGGCGTCCTTCAAAGACAGCGTCAGGTCGAAGTGGACGAGGGCCTGTTCAATGCGCTCCTGCGGCGAGGGCTCCGGAAGCAACTCCCCGGTCCTTAAAAAATGCACGGTGCGGGTGAACAGCCAGGGGTTGCCCAGGGCGCCGCGAGCGATCATCACGGCGTCACAGCCGGTCTCGTCCAACATGCGCCGGGTATCCTCCGGAACGCAGATGTCCCCGTTGCCGATCACCGGGATGGAGACCGCCTGTTTGACCGCCCGGATGGCGCCCCAGTCGGCCCGTCCGGAGTAGAACTGGTCGCGGGTGCGACCGTGCACCGTCACCGCCGCCGCCCCGTTCAGTTCCGCCAGGCGGGCCAGGTCCGGAGCGACCAGGTCCCCCTCGTTCCAGCCCTTGCGCATCTTGACAGTCACCGGTACGGGGGAGACCGCATCGACCACTGCCCTGATGATGTCCGCCGCCCGGGGCAGGTCCTGCATCAGGGCGCAGCCCTCCCCGTTCCTGACGATCTTCGGGGTCGGGCAGCCCATGTTGATGTCCACGATGGCGGCGCCAACTGATACCACTACCTGCGCCGCCCGGCTCATCTTGTCCGGGTCGGCCCCGAAGACCTGCGCCGCCACCGGCCAGTCCTCGCCGCTCAGGTCAAATAGGGCGAAGGTACGGGCATTCCGGTAGAGAATGGCGTCACAGTTGACCATCTCCGTAAACACCAAACCGCACCCCGCCCGGTGTGCCAGGATGCGGTAGGCCTTGTCGGTGAAGCCGGCCATCGGGGCAGCCAGGACCCGGTTCGGCAGGGTCAGGCCGCCGATGGCAACAGACTGACGGTTATTGTTCGCCACGGTTGCGCTCATAGATCAGTTTGAGACCGTACAGGGTCAGGTTTGGTTCAACGTGGTCGACAGTCGTAGCGCCCTCGCAAATCAGGCGCGCCAATCCGCCTGTAGCCACCACCACGGCATCCTGGCCGATCTCGGCCTTGATGCGGGTGACGATGCCGTCCACCTGCGCCACGAAGCCGAAGTAGATCCCGGACTGCATGCTGACCACGGTGTTCTTGCCGATCACCTGCGCAGGGCGGGC
>Ga0187861_10004587_pt1 | contig 11487 bp, 13 predicted proteins | sample June2016WEW_10_1_3_FD_132986 | JGI IMG/M metagenome (GOLD analysis project Ga0187861, IMG submission 132986) | Peatland microbial communities from SPRUCE experiment site at the Marcell Experimental Forest, Minnesota, USA - June2016WEW_10_100 | ecosystem: Environmental > Terrestrial > Soil >...
CAGGCAGAGCAGACTTTCTTCTGGGCGTGGAACGAGATCTTCCCACAGCGCCGGCAGGCGATGTGGGTGAACTTGTTCCTCTTTCCCATTGATGGAGTGCCTTTTGACATGTTGTTTCACCTTATTGTTCGAGTGATGGAGAGATATAAATTACATTATCCCCACGGACGATGAGCGTGCCGACCTTCTGGACCTGCCCGTTTTCCACTTCCTCGGCCTTGTCGAGTACGAGGTTCATATGTACATCGTATCCCTGGAGAACGCCCCGTATTTCTCTCCCGCCTTTGAGAGATACAATAACGGGCTGACGGTTCAGCACCTGATCCAAAATATCCAACGGCCTTTTGGTCATAATACTACCCTGTTACCATCGCTCTGGAGTAATATATGTGTGCGAGCAGTTTACTTAAACATACCGTAGATCCCCCCATGGCAATAAGGTTTGCTGCCGGGCACAAGCTCCGGGAATGAGGTTTTTTTTCATTGCGATGCAAATTTTTTTTATGCCTGCGCTCTGAATGTTGATGCAGAACAATGAAAAAGATTGTCGTAAAGAAACGCCATTCGATCCGCAGGAGTCAGGCACAGGACCTACTGGCGCGACTCACAGAGCAGATCGGGCCGTCGGCAAACCTCTTCCACGCTGAGATGATTGAAGTTCTCGAGACCACGGCAAACGTCTCACTCTTCATGGTCAATAAGAAACCGCTCCTGATGGCCACCGAGGCCTGGGTTTTCCCAACGCTGAAAGGTGCTGTCCAGTGCCCCTTCCCGGAACGCCGGGTGGTCGTGGATGCAGGAGCGATCCCCTATGTAGTGAACGGGGCGGATATCATGCGCCCCGGTATCGTCTCGGTCACTGATGACGTGAAGGCGAATGCACCGGTCCAGATCGTGGATGAGCGGCACGGTAAGCCGCTTGCGATTGGAATCTCCCTTTTTGATGCGCCCGATCTGCGTGCCAGTACGGCAGGAAAGATGGTAAAAAAGTTCCACCACGTCGGGGATGAGATCTGGAGCATGGAGATCTGACCAAAAGAGGGTACTTTGGAATATGCGGGAAAACGCCAGTTTTGCCCATTTTTTTGTAAGAAAACCCTGACCGGGGGCTTCAAAATAGATACTATTAAATAATTTTCGTCATACAGTTTTTTTATGGTTAAGATCATAGACACCCTTCTTGGTAAGAGTTCCGCGAACTCGGACGACGATTATATGGAACTCGACCTTGCCTCATACGAGGAACACGGGGGATCATCCCCGGCACTGCTCGTGAAGATCGCGACTATTACCGATCTCAAGGATACCCCCCGCGTCAAGGACGAGGTCTACTCCGGCAACATCGTGATCGTCGATATCTCCCGTCTCAAAATGGACAAGATTTCCTACGAGCGTGTACTCAAGGATTTGAAAGAAGTGGCAAAGGATGTCAACGGTGATATCATCGGCCTTGGCGACCAGCGCTACGTAGTGCTGACCCCCATGTCGGTAAAGATCTCGCGCGACAAGATTGGTGGAGCATAAGTGCAGACAGTCGTCCCGGGTCCGTGTCCCTGTTGCAATACTGATATAAAATACCTGTATAAGACAGAAAATATTCCCTATTTTTCTGATATCCTTATCATTTCTGCGGTCTGCCCTTCCTGCGGGTACAGGTTCGTCGACACGCAGCTCCTGAAACAGGCTGATCCCGCACGGTACACAATGGCAGTAGATACGGAGGACGACCTCGCGATCCGCGTGGTGCGGAGCATGAGCGCGAGCATCGAGATCCCGGAGCTCGGTGTCCGCATCGATCCAGGCCCCTCATGCCAGGGGTTTGTGTCCAATGTGGAGGGGGTGCTCGACCGGATCGAGCAGGTCGTGAAGGGAGCCCTTTCCTGGGGTACTGACGTGGAGAAGGAGAACGCGGCGGTACTTCTCGCGGATATTGCCCGGGTGAAGACAGGAACGTTCCCGATTACGTTAATCCTGGAAGATCCGTCCGGGAACAGCGGAATTATTGCGGAGAAGGCGAAAAAAGAGGCGTACGTGCCGGAAGAGGCATCTCCTCAAGGGTAATTTTTGAAATTTTTTGTTCTTCTCTTTGATTAATTTATTACTGAGGGATTATTCTTGATGGCGCTTCCGTAGGATTCGGGGTCCAAGATATTCTGATGAATTGGGTCATACATTCGAGAGTTGAGTGGTTTGCCAGTGAGTCGAAGGTCGGCTAATGCCTCCCTTCTCCTCGTCGAGGTTTCTTAAACCTCTCCAACCACGAAGCAGAGAAGCCATCAGGCTTCGAACGTTTTGTGTGTAGGGAATTGCGCAGTTGAATATCCGCAATAGTATTGCCCTTCCTTTTAACAGATTACGATCGGTCTTTTCTTTTAGCTGATTTTTTCGATTTTTTTGAATACAGCTGGGTTTATCGGTTTGTAAATGTATGCACCATGTAAGGGTGCAAAATGAAAAAAAATCCTAATCTGGCAAGAGAAACGACCAAACATATTACATTTACATCACATTTCTCAAAAACCGATGACCGGATCTACGATAACGGGCTCTATCAATCCGTCTTCCTGAACGAAGAGATTCATAGGACGAATCATGGTGAACGCTCATCACCCTTTAGTGATCGTGATATGTCAATAGTGATCAATCCGGAGACCGTTATCAAATACATGACTCTCCGAAATCTCCAACCTTATGGGGTGTGAATCCCATGTCGTTCCCCCATATTGATCACGTTATTATTACAACCCAGGCACTTTCCAAAAAGTTCCAGCCGCTTGCTGACTGGCGCACACAGATGGGACGCGTTTCCAGAGTTGTCACCCTGGAAGAGATCACAGCCAAACCCGGCACGCCCATCACGGTACCTGATACGAATAATCAGAAATTCTGGCTGGACACCGGGTACCTTGATGGTGGAACCAGGGACGATGCGGAAGCGGTCCGGAATTTTCTGAAATGGGCGCACCATAACTGGGGAACCGAATATGTTTTGATTGGTGGCAATGGAGCAACGATTCCTATCAGGAGGGCAATTACGCAAAGATGGGGACAATATTTCTATCAGGAGGACCGTAGTGTTGAGTTTACCATTTGCCAACTAAATGCAACAAGTGTAAAAAATGGAGATCCTAATGCATTTAAGTCCATATCCTGGGAATGTGGACCAGATGATAAAAAACCTGAACTCTACGTCACAGTGACATCGGAATCTGGATTGGAACAATATGTTAACAGGATTGAACTGACGTGGGGCAGCACGTATGCAACATCATATACCATTCAAGCCTCGATAGATGGCAAAAGTTATTCCGATGTCATATCGCAATCCGGAAAGGGCGGAACTGAAACGCTCACATTCAATGCAGTACCCGCACGGTACTTCACCTTGCGTATATTATCCGGGACAGACTTCTCCCTGAATTCAATAAAAATTTTTGGAATGCCGCGTGGCAGAGCCTATAAATTCAGCAATACGGTAACGAGGTTAATCCTTCCCTCTGACTTTGAAGGTGATGATGTTATGCCAAACTCCGGCAATGACACCGACCCTAATTTAATTGTACTTATTACTTCAGGAGGGCCACAGGAGGGAAAGGTGATCCCTTACAATGAGAAATTCGATGATTCCTTACCAGGATGGCATTTTATTAAGGATTTTTCTGTGCCGCCGGGAGATCAGGCAAATATTTTGCCCCCGAAAACTTTGTTAATAGAGATTACTGGACCGGCGAGTTATCACGGCTATTCATTCCTTATGAAATATAGTGGTAACTATATCCCGACTGATCTGTATTACACAGATATTGATATATCCAAATATCCATTCCTTCCAACCGGCAACTCGGCTCATGACTGGGATGCCGACAACAACTCTGTTTATGGGGAAAACTACCATGGGGACCCAAGTCACCTGGTCGGAGAACCGGATACATTAAATCTCACACCGGTACTGTACCTTGGCCGCGTATCAGTTTCAACCGAAGGTGACGTGGACATATTCGTTAACAAAGTTATTCGTTATGAAAAATTCGTTTACAAAAAAGGATCTTCAGAACTTCCCCTGCCGGATGAATTTGCGCTCTCTTTTTTCTTGGGAGAATATTCATTAGAATCTGGTCCTGTGGAAGACCTGAGAAAAACAATGCTTCAACTCCAGTCAAATTGGGATTTTATGTGTCGCTACGAGGATGCTGCCAGCTATCCCGATTATGGAACCAACAAAAGACCAGATCTTGGTTTGGCAAAAACTTCTTCTGACATTATTCAGGGATTGGAAAGGGACGTGGGCGGGATTCCCCATATTGGCAACACTGCAGTTGCCCTGATGAGTCATGGCACTCAAGTTGCTTTTTGTCTTATTAACAGGGCAGATGTCGGGGGTCTCAGTAATTGCCCCGGCGTGTGGTTTGCTTTTGCCTGCCTGACCAGTCAACTGGATTGTAAGGTAGAGACGATTTGTGAAGCGGCAATGGGGAATCCAGATGGCGGTTCGGTTGGATATATAGGAAATTCCCGACTAGGTCAGCCAACTGTTGACAAGCATCAGTTAAAGGATATCTTTACCGAAATGTGTAATTCAGGGATTTTGGGAAAGATGTTTCAGGCTCAACAGATCAAGGATGATTATACGGCCCAATTAAATCTTGGCCTTTCCGGGGATCCTGCGATGCGGGTCTGGAGCAATATTCCCATCCGGGTGACTGTGCATCCTCCGGCCACATTGTGTACGGGAAGCCAGTTGTTCATGGCAGAGGTAACGGATGGTAAACAGGGTGTCGGTTCTGCTTTGGTTTGTATCAGCATGGACCAGACAATACTGGGCAAAGGCGATACCGACACGCAGGGTCACGTATCTTTCCCCATCAATCCCTCGGTCAAGGGCGATGCAACACTAACTGTTTCCGGGAAGAACATCCTTCCCTATACGTCACCTATTGGAACGATTAACGTAATGGATTGTCCACCGGGCAGCATCCGTGTTACTTCAACGCCGACAGATGCAGAGATCTGGATCGATGGCGTGGATAGTCAAAAGACAACGGAATCGACCTTTGGCAACATAACTCCGGGAACACATATCGTAATGGTATCGAAGTTCCATTATCAGGATTCTCCGGTACAAACTGTGACAGTAAGTTCCGCAACGGAAACCATCGTCCATTTCGATCTCTCCCTCTCCGGCCCCTGCAAATTTGAAATTCTTGGTCCTGGCCCGTGTACCAAAAATCTCATTTGTTCACGCCAACTCATCTGCCGGCAGAGTGTTCATGCGTGCGCATCGTTTCTTGGCGCCTGCCCGGTACTCATGACCCCTGATAAGTCGGGATGGACGCAGCACATCACCGAAATCTGGGGTACTGACGATCTTCTGAAGATTGCCCAACAGATCCAAACTCCTGAAGGAAAAGAAAAACTCGATAAACTTCCTCCGGACTTAAGAAAACCATTACAGAAAATGCTGGAGCAAATATCTCGCGAGGAACATCTTGGAGAGTAAGGGGGAATCTCTAAATCCTGAGGTGACGGTTCCCTCGATCTTCTCTTTTATTGTCCTGCGTCAGGAACGGTTCGGAGCGCTGGTGTACAACCCGTTCCTTGCAATCGAAGAAGAACTGGACCCTGTTGAAGCGTATATCACCACGTTGTGCAACGATCACAATTCATGGAAACAGATTAATGCAGCCGTCCAGTCACGATTTGGTATCTCCCGTGAAGAAAGTCAAAAACATACCGAACTGCTGCAGAACAAACTTCACGCGATGTTTTCCCTCAAAATCCGCAGCCAGAAAGAAAACCCGTACCCGATTCTGGCAGAACCGTTCATTTTTCCTGAAGATACCTGTCTTTTATCGGCACCGAAGAATGTTATCTGGGATATTACCTATCAATGTAATTTACATTGCCACCATTGTCTGACTGATTCAGGAAAAAAATCGCCGCAGGAACTGACAACCGAAGAAGCCTGTCGACTGATTGATATTTTGGCAGATGCAAAAATTTTTTCACTCTCGCTTTCCGGGGGCGAACCTCTGATGCGTCCCGATATAATCCATCTGCTTGAGTACCTGGAAAAGACGAGAATACGGGTCGGGATTGCCACGAATGGTGTAAACATAAGGAAAGAGGTTTTCAAGACCCTGGAGGATCTGTCAATTTTCAATGTCCAGGTAAGTATCGATGGAATGCGGGAATACCACGATGCGTTCAGAGGGTATCATGGTGCTTTTAACGCAGCCTGTCTGACAATTCAACGGCTGCTTGACTGTAGTATTGGCATAAGTGTAAGCACCACGGTGACAAAAGAAAATATCAATCAATTGGAGAGTCTTATAGATTTCGTGGAAAAGACGGGATGTACCAATTTCAAGGCGCTTCCCTTTCTCCCGGCAGGCAGGGGTCATATCTATGCGGACCGTTTCCAACTCAACCAGAAGGAACACCTGTTTTTATGTAAAATCCTTTCAGAAAAAAAACGTGAATTGAAAGACAGAATGGATATTTCTGTTGAAACCTGCCATTCGTTCCTTTTTAACACTTCTCCCCAGGATAATATAATCAACGGACCGATGGGGTGCTCTGCCGGATACGATACCTTAAGTATCGGGGCGGATGGAATGGCCTATCCGTGTCCCTTTTTACACGATTTCCCTCTTGGCAATATTCTGCAGAACCCTTTTTCCTCTGTCTGGAGATCGGCTTCAGTTCTGCAAACACTCCGAACGATGGAAAAGATCCGCTTGGGCGATCCATGCAATACCTGTTCGTTTGCACCCTCTTTCTGCGGGGGAGGTTGCAGGGCAGCAGCATATTTAAAGACCCGAGACCTTTATGCCGGAGATCCAACATGTTTTATGAAACTATTAGGACAAACGAAGCAGTCCCAGCTGAAAGAATGTAAGAACTGAAAAATACGCTGGACTGCTGAAACTTATGGCGTGGAACCGAATATAATTCATTCTTTAACGCTAACCAGTATGGCGTTTTTGTATAATTGTCCTGCATCTATGTTGCAGTCGCATTTAACTTTCCCAAGGCACATCCGCATTGTTAATATAACAAAAAAAAAATTACGCTGTCGAGATCTTTGCTGCCACCTGCTCGACCTTGGACTTGATGACCTCAACCCTGCGGGTGGGGTAGATGGTCTTGACTGCCTTGAAGAGATCGCGGGAGATCTCGCCCGAGACGATCCCGTTCAGGAGCGTGGTTAAGTCCCATGCGGACGACTGTGCGGCAATTGCCTGCATAATCGCGTTCCGGATCGCGTGCTCCTGCGAGATATTGGCACGGGCGAACGTATACGTGCAGACCGTCAGCCGGACCTTCTTGCCGTCCTTGGTGACGACCGGGACGATGGTGTCAATGCGGGAGCTCCGGCGCTTGACGAGCGAGCGGAGGTAGTCGCGGGTGACTTCGTGGCCCACGAACTCGGTGTATGCCGAGTCGCCGGTAACGGTGGTGATCTTAAAGTTCATCTTCATGTACTGCTTGGCGTAGTCGTTTGTGATCTCGCCGAGCGTTGCGGTCATGACACGGCCGACAACGCTCTCGGCGTCGTTGGCGATGGTGTCACCGATGTACGTCTTCCCGAGGTTGTCGGGGACGTGCACCTTGAACCAGCTCTTGGCCTTCCAGCCTTCAACTCTTCTTCCTACCTGTTTCTTCTTTGCCATAGTATCACCTGTTGGTTTTTCCGGTGCGGAGGGAACATGCGTCCTCCGCTACTGCCAGGTTCATCAGATAATCGTCCACCGATGCAATGACCGACCGGGCTTGTGTGCCCGTGATGGTCGTGACCACCCGGTTGCCGTCTGCCTTCGTCTCCATGCTGCGCAGGTTGTCGGGCGAGAGTGCCGCGGCAACGGAGGCGGCATCCGTGTGCAGGGTCATGATGGTACCTTCGATCTGCATCATGATGCGATTGCCTCCTGCCAGCCCTTTGCGAAGGTCCCGATCTTGTTGCAGGGTATCGTGGCCCCTGCCCGGAGGTTGTGCCCCCCGCCGCTTCCCCCGCAGGCTGCCGCCAGTTCGCGGACTTTCGGTCCGAGTTCCAGGCTGCTGCTGAAGGGTGATCGTGCGGAGATCCGGCAGTACTCGCCGCTTTTGGCGTACACGAGTACCGGTCCGCTTGCGGGCAGGTCGCGGGAGAGGATGTCGGCAACGTCACTCTGGACGGTAGCGTCCTTCACTTCAAAGACGCCGGCAATCCCTTCGTGCGGGTGTGCGGTCCTGACAGCGTCGATCACCCGGATGCGGTGCTGCCTCGTGATCTCCCAGGCACGGTCGATCTCGTGAGAGGAGCGGAGGCAGAGTGTCGCACCGATGTCACCGTTGCCGGTCTTGCCGCAGGCGTCGATGACCGCTGCAAGGGCATGGGCGTCCTCAATCACTTCGCGCTGGAGGTGGTAGGTGTCGCCCCAGATGCCCCGCAGGCCCGCAAGGGTCGCCTTCGGCGCCGCTTCGAGCACCACTCTTGAGATCAGGACATCGAGCATGAGGGGTTTGTTGGGTGAAGACGGGTCCTTTGCCTGCTCCACAAAGTCCTCGACGAGCTGCTCGGCGCCGCTGATGTTCGCGAGGTACGGGTTCGTTGTCGTGTACCAGCGCTCGATCATGTCCCGGCCCGGCAGCGTCAGCCCCCGGTCCGGCACGATGATCCCGTTTGCCACCCCATTATTGAAGATCTCGAGGTTCTTGCCTAGGATCTCCTGACGGTCCCCAATGATGCCGGGGATGACGAGGCCGGCGAGATCGCGGTTGTCACCCAGCTCTTGGGCCACGAAGTACGCGGTGCCTGCTGCGGAGAGCTCGCGGTCGCCGTCGATGCCGGCCAGCCGCGGGTTCGCATGGAACTCGCCCTCAAACAGCGGGAGGTGGTGGTCCACCACCATCGTCGTCCTCGGGAGGTCTGCCATTCCTGCCCCTATATCGCAGAGGAGGTATGCACTCTCACCGGAAAGATCCGATGCGTTCACGTCCTGCCGTACCCGGAGTCGGAACCGGATGCCTGCGCGGAGCATCGCGTGGCAGAGGATCGAGGCGGCACTGATGCCGTCCGCATCGTGGTGCGCGAGCACCTCGATAAACTCCTGCCTGCGGATCTGCGCTGCAACGGTCTCTGCTGCGGATTTAAGCGACGGGGACATGATGGACGATTCCTGATAACTTACCTGGAGAGGAGGATCTCCGCGTTCTCCGGCTTGTAGACCCAGCCCGCGGGCAGTCTCCTGCTTCCCGTGTAATACCGTACGAGCCGACGGATCTTGGACTCCATCAGCTGGAGCTGGCGCTTGTTGTGCAGGTCTTTCTTGTTCTCGGAGAGGTGCTTGCGCAGGCCAAGGGCCTTGACCATCAGGTCGCGGAGGTCCTCGGGGATCTCGGATGCGACCTTGTTCTCTCTCAGGATGGTCCCGAGGCGCTTGCCGGTGGCAAGCTTAACATCGGGAACGCCGTACCGGTCTCTCAGGACCAGTCCAATCTTGCTGCTCGATGAGCCGTCCTTGCGGAGTTCCAGGATGATCTTGGTGATCGCCGCGGGGTCGGAGTTCGACCACGAGGGTGCCTGTTTCCGGTAGGGGCGGACTGAGCTCGACTTGCCCCTTCTGCGGGCATGCATTCGTGCCATGGTGTAGCCTCCTAGTAGACTAAACGTAAGTCCAGAAAAGTGCAGTTGCATGTCTGCTACTGACTCTCTGTAATCCCAAAGCCATGCTTATAGGCAGTGCGGTGTCGCACGTCGGACTTACATCTGTCAGCACATTAAAAGTGCTATTCTACTATTGGTGGGAGGGGATAATAAAGGGTACGGGAGAAAATCGACAGTCGCCACACACGCAGCGATCATCGGTCTCCATCCCCGGCACCTCATGTATCAGGTTCAGTCTGCCGATCAGCAGCCAGCCCGCCAGGCACACGAGCCCGACAGCCACGTAGATCGCCCCCACGATAAGGATGAGATTGTCCGCGTCAAGGGAGGCGAGGAGTATCCCGGCGCTGCCCAACACGAGGCCAAAGCAGTTGATCAGGGCGGATGCGGAACCGGTGTCTTCCTTCTGCTGTTCGAGCATGAGGAATGCACCGGGTGGTCGCACGCAGCTGCCCATCAGGGTCGCCGGGAACAGTGCGAGGGCAAAGAGCAGGAGCCCCAGGCGGCCAAAAAAGCAGATCAGTGCGCCACCGGCGATCATGGTGGCAAAACAGGATACGATGACCGCATTGCGGCTGAAGGACCGGGAGAGCCGGAGATAAAGGAGGGGCCCCGACATCATGGCGATGGCATTGATGGCAAAATAGAAGCTGAACCACTGTTCTGAGAGTCCGAATCCGTCTTCACAGATATACGAGGATTTGGCAATGAAAGCAAGCGATGCCACGCTCACGAGCGAGAAGACGATAAGGAGCGAGGTAAACCCGGGATTTTTCAGCACGGTCCCGAGCCGGCGGACGGACTGCATCATGGTGCCGGTATACCGCGAGGGTATGGTTTCCGTAAGCAGGAGGCAGCCGGCCATCGAGACGATACCGATGAGGGCGAGCGTCCAGAAGAGGCCCCGCCACGAGGTATACGGGAGCATGAACGCACCCAGAACCGGGGCGACGGCGGGCGAGGTGACGACTATGGACTGGACGATCGCGAGCACCGACTCCCGTTTCCTCCCGTAGTACACGTCCTTGACCATAGCGGTCGCGACCGCTGAGACAGCACTGCCCCCGACAGCCTGGAGAATGCGGAAGAAGATCAGGTGCTAGATGTCCCATGATACGGCACATACAACGCTTGCGGCGATGTAGAGTGCAAGGCCGGCAAGCAGGACGGGCCGTCGGCAGTACTTGTCGGAAAGCGGCCCGCAGAAGAGCATCCCGGCACTGAAAAAGACAAAGAAGAGTATCAGGGTCAGGTTGGTGATATCAACAGAGACATGAAAAAAGTCGCTCATCCCGGGAAGTGCGGGAAGGTAGAGATCGGTTGAGAGAGGGACAAAGGCGGAGAGCACAGCGATCAGGATGATGAGTCCCCGGTCGCCAAGGTATTTCTGGGGGGGTATGGGGTGTATGCTCTTCGTCAGAAACCGTGGTCATCTCCGGGTCTCCCACAACCTTCGTGCGGGAGGATATGCGAGTTGTTGTATCGTTATCCTAACACCGATATAGGGTTTTCTTGGAGGGGACAAAAAGGCGGATGTTGATGCAGGATCAGCCGGTTTTTACCATTTTTTTACCTTCTCCTTTTTACCTTACCGGACAAAAAGAATGGTAACGATGGACAAAATACCTCTCGAAACGAGTGGTGAGGAGTCGGCGATCCGGTTCCGGGACTGCTTCTCCGTACGGTATATCCAGTCCGCCGCAATACTCTGCCGGCTCGGGTATGGGATCGAAAAAACCAGCGCAGCCTCCGGGCCCCTGTCGCAGGATGTGCTCCTGCAGCACGAGGCCGTCATCCTCTCCTCCGTCCTCTCCTCCGTTTCGTTTCTCGAATCCACGGTC
>Ga0187861_10004591_pt1 | contig 11478 bp, 4 predicted proteins | sample June2016WEW_10_1_3_FD_132986 | JGI IMG/M metagenome (GOLD analysis project Ga0187861, IMG submission 132986) | Peatland microbial communities from SPRUCE experiment site at the Marcell Experimental Forest, Minnesota, USA - June2016WEW_10_100 | ecosystem: Environmental > Terrestrial > Soil >...
AATAAGCGAAAGAGAAGTTCGGATCGATCGAAGAGGCCATTTCGAAGGCGTCGATTGCCTGCCGGTCACGGCCGAGACGGGCAAGCGCAGTACCCTTATCGTAATAAGCGCTGGCGTACTTCGGATTCAGGGCAAGCGCCCGGTCATAGGAGGGGATTGCCTCTTCGAACCTCTCAAGACCTGCGAGTGCAACGGCCCGGTCATACCACCCGTTTGCATTGTCGGGTTTAAGTTCGAGGGCTTTTGTAAGTGCCTCTATTGCGCCTTTGAGATCACCACCTGATAAGAGAGAACTGCCTTTCCGGAACCAGGCCGGTGCGCAGCCGGGATCGGCAGCAATGACCCGGTCAAAGCAGCGAATCGCTTCCGGATAATTGCGAAGCCCGACAAAGGTCTTTCCCTTACGGTAACAGACAGTAATGTTATCCGGGGTCAGGGCAAGGGCACGATCGAAGGCTTCCAGTGCACTCTCCAGTTTCTCCAGATCGAGAAGCACACTCCCCTTGAGAAGCCAGACATCGGCAACGTTGTTCTCGATGTTGAGGGATGCATCGAGCACGCTCAGTGCCTCATCGGTTTTCCTGAGTCTTGCGAGCATGCGCCCCTTGTGGTACAGCGCCTCCGCGTTCTGCGGTTCAAGTTCCAGCAGTTTGTCAAATGCGGTGACTGCCTGCGTGTACCTGCTCATAGCGGCATACGCCAGCCCGGACTGGAAAAGCGCATCCTTTAATGAGGGGTCATGTTCAAGGGCACGCTTAAAGGATCGTATCGCTTTTTCATATTTCCCGAGAGCAAAAAGAGCCAGTCCCCTCTCGTAGTGCGCGTGTGCGTGTTCGGGCACAAACTGGATTGCCTGATCGCAGGCCTCAACAGCCCCGGCATAATTCTTCAGCCGGAACAACGCCAGCCCTTTCCTGTAAGCGGCTTCGGGGTATGATGGATCGAGGTCAAGGGCGAGATCGTACGCATGGACTGCCTCTTCGTCATTGCCCTGCAACGCGAGGGATTCACCTTTATAGAATGCGGCCTCAACGGATTTCGGGTCAAGCAAAAGAGCCTGGTCAAAGGCAGATACCGCTGCAGCGCCATCATTTTCGTGGAACAGGATTTCACCTTTTGCAAGCCAGATAAATGAGTTCTCCGGGTCGAGGGCGAGCGCCCGGTTGAGCGCATCGAGTGCCTTTGGAAAATCTTTGATCTCCATGAGTGCCCGGCCCCGGTAATACTGGATGACGGACGTCTCCGGGCCCAGCGTTAGTGCCAGATCAAAGATATTGGAGGACTCCTGGTACTGCTCCAGCATAAAGAGGGCAAGTGCCTTCCTGAATGCGTAGTCCTGAACACCGGGGGCGATCTCAATTGCGCGCTCGAACGCCGGCAGCGACTCGTCAAAGCGTTCCCGTTCAAAGAGCACCAGTCCTTTCTGGTACCATCCTGCCGCACAATTTTCGTCGATTGCAAGCGCCTGTTCGAATGCATCCTGCGCTTCATCGTGAAGCGCAAGGTGGGAGTATGCGATGCCTTTATAGTACCAGGCAGCCGCGTTCTTCCCGTTAAGGGCCAGCAGCTTGTCAAACGCTGCAATGCCCTCCTCCCACTGCTCGTTGTGCAGGAGGGATTTTCCCCGGTAAAGCAGGGTAAAGGCATCTTTAGACTGGCGTTTTTGCGCCTTTGCAAATGATTCGGCGGCTTCCTTGAAACGGTTGAGTCGGTAGAGGGCGTATCCCTTGCATGCATGTATCCGGGCATTGCCGCCGTCATATTCAAGGGCGCGATCGAGCGCGATCACGGCATCCTCGTACCGGGAAAGCCGCGTGAACGCAGTCCCCATGGTAAAATGGGCAATTGCATTTTCAGGATCGAGCGCTATTACCCGGTCAAAGAAGGTAAGGGCATCAACGTAGCGGTGAAGTTCAGAGAGCGCCTGCCCTTCTTTGACCAGTGCACCGATATGGTTGCTGTCCAGTTCGATCGCACGGTCAAAGGAAGGGATCGCTTCCTCATATTTTTTGAGGGCGTAATACGCGCAGCCTTTCTCGTACTGGATACGGGCGCTTTCCCGGCCCTGCCTGATGCACCGGTCAAAGACATCGATCGCATCCTCGTATTTTTCCAGTCGGGCGAGCGCAAGTCCCGCCTGCTCCAGTGCATCGGTATTGTCCGGGCTGATCTTGAGGGTTTTTGCAAAGGCACCGACCGCTTTTTCATCCCGTTGCAGTTCGACATATGCAAGGCCAAGGTGATAGAAATTATCTGCAGACCCGGGATCTTCCGCACAAGCAGATTCAAAAACGGCGGCAGCCTCCTTGAAGTGTTTTAATGCTTCAAGGGCCAGACCTTTAGCTGAAAGAAGGGGCGCATCCTTGGGGGTGATCTCCAGTGCGTGATCAAATGCGACAACGGCATCTTCGTTTTTACCCATCGCAGCAAGGGCCCGCCCTTTATGATAGTATGCTTGAGGATAATCTGCAAGCAGGCCAAGAACATGGTCAAAGGCCGCTACGGCCTCCTCGTTACGCGAGAGCTGGATCAGGTCAAGCCCCATGTCGAACCAGGCATGTGTATCGGTACTGTCAATTTCAAGTGACCGGGAGAAGGCCGGCACTGCATCGGCATATCGCCCAAGATTTGAGAGGGCAACACCTTTGTAATACCATGCCTCGGCAAAATCCGGCCGGATCTCTATGGCTATTTCGGAAGCCTGGATGGCATCCTCCTCCTGCCCCAGATTATGCAGCGATATGGCCTTGTTAAGCGCAGATTCTGCACTCTTTGGATCGAACTGGAGTGCTCTCTCAAAAGAGAGAATAGATTCCTGGTACAATCCCTGTGCTGCAAGTGCGACACCCTTGAGATGAAGAGCGGTGGCATAGTTTGGTACGAGAACTAATGCCCGGTCAAACGCCTCAATCGCATCGCGGTAACGTTCGAGTTTTAAAAGCGCTGCCCCACGATGGTACAAGGCTCGGTCGAGACGCGAATCGATGCTTATTGCCTTATCAAAGGACTTGATTGCATCCTCATACCGGCCCAGTTCATACAGCGCGAGACCTTTATACTGGTGTGCTTCGGTATAGGATGCTTTTAGTTTGAGCGCATGGTCACAGGCATCGATAACTTCAGTATAATCTCCAAGGTCAAAGAGTGCACGGCCTCTCTGGAACCACGCATCGGCATTATCGGGATGTGTCCCAAGGACTTTTTTGAATTCCCCTACTGCATCGCGGAACCTGCCCAGCGTTGAGAGCGCCTCTCCTTTGTGCATCCGCGCCTGAATGCAGTCGGGCTGGGTGGAAAGCGCAGTATCATACGCAAGGATCGCTTCCTCATGTCGGGCAAGGCCATCGAAGGCCCGGCCTTTCTGGTAATAGAGCTGCGCATTTCCCGGATCGCAGGCAAGAGCCTGGTCCAGCGCTTCAAGAGCCTCCGGGTACCTTCCCATATGGAACAGGATAAGTCCCTTATATCTCCATGCTTCGGCAAAATCTGACCGGATCTCTACAGCCTTGCCTGCGGCAGCAAGCGCATCCTCCTCCTGCCCCAGATTGTGCAGTGACATAGCCTTGTTGAGCGCAGATTCTGCGCTTTTTGGATCGCATTCAAGTGCACGGTCATACGCATCTATGGAATCCTGGTACAGGCCCTGTGCGGCGAGTGCGACACCCCTGAAATGATGAGCGGGAGCGTACTTGGGGAGGAGGACGAGTGTCTGATCGAAAGCCTGTGTTGCCTCGCGGTAGCGTTCAAGTTTCAGGAGCGAGGCACCACGATGGAAAAGGGCGCTGTCAAGATGAGGATCGTTCTCAAGTGCCTGGTCAAAGGAGAGAATTGCTTCCTCATATCTCCCCAGTTCGTAGAGAGCGAGTCCCTTGTGGTAATGGGCGTCCGGGTAGTTGGACTCCACATCCAGCGCGTGGTCGTAAGCGTCGATGGCTTCGTTGTAGTTGCTTAAGTCAAAGAGCGCACGGCCCTTCTGGTACCATGCATGGAAGTTGTGGGGGTTCTCTGTAATGGTCCGGTCGAAATCCCTGAGCGCTTCGGCAAACCTGCCAAGATTATAGAGTGAGATGCCCTTACGCATCCGTGCCTCAGTGTATTTTGGTTTGAGCGCAAGAGTTTTCTCAAACGCGGTAACGGCATCCTGGTGCCGGTCTAGGCCGTCTAATGCCCGTCCTTTCTGGTAATAGACTAGTGCATTTTCCGGGTCATAGATCAAAGCCCGGTCAAACGCGTCAAGCGCTTCCTGGTACCTCCCCAACTTTGAAAGGGCAATACCTTTGAAGTAATATCCGGGAGAATTTGTGGTGTCCTTTACAAGATTTCTGTCGAGTGCGTCGATGGCCTCCTTATATCGCCCGAGTTTTGAGAGCGCAAATCCCCGGTAGTAAAAGGCCTCGGTGTAACCGGGTTCTATCTCAAGCGCCCGGTCAAACGCAGTAATAGCTTCCTGGTACTGTCCGAGACCGAGGAGACTCTTTCCTTTATTGTACCACGCAGGGGCAAAGGATTCCCGTTCTTTGATCGCTGCTTCAAAGGAGACTAATGCCTCTTTTTGTCGGCCGGAGTTTGCAAGGGCAAGACCCATATGGTACTGGGCGTCGCTGTTGTGGGGGTCGATCTCCAGAAGAACCTCAAAGACCTGGATCGCTTCTTTTATCCGATTGATCTTTTCAAGGGCGAGTCCCTTGTAAAGGAAAGCCCCGGTACTCCGCTGGTTTAAGGCGATCGCGTTGTCGAAGGCATCGATGGCATCCTGATACCTCCCCAGGTCAAAGAGAGCCCTGCCATCTTTGATCCAGCCATCTTCCTGATCGGGATTCAGGTTGAGAGCCTGTACATATGCATCCGCTGCATCCTCTGTCCGCCCGAGGACATTGAGGGCGTCTCCTTTCCGCATCCAGATATCGACAAGTGCGGGATTAAGGTCAAGGGCTTTATTGAATGCCGTAACCGCTTCGGAAATCTTGCCCAGATCCGAAAGCAGAATGCCTTTTTTCACCCAGCCATCTGCATTGTTCGGATCTATCTCCAGCACCTTGGTATACGCGGCAAGTGCATCCTGCTTTTTTACGAGCTTGTCGAGTGCGGCTCCTTTCTGCATCCAGATATCGACAAGATTCGGGTTTAAGGAAAGGATGCGATCAAAGGTTTCCACCGCTTCCGTATATCGCTGGAGCACCATGAGCGATTCGCCGCGGCAGACCAGCGCCTCCATATGAGATGGATTCGCAGCGAGGCTGCGGTTCAGTGCCAAAATTGCTTCGTCGTGTCGTCCGAGCCGGGCAAGAGCGATGCCCTGGTACGTGAACGCCCCGACAAGTGAGGGATTCATCGACACTGATGTGGTGAGTGCCGCGAGGGCCTCCTCATACTTCCGGGACTGAAGATACGCGATACCCTGGTAATAGTATGTCGAAGCATTGGAGGCGTCAAGAGCTAGTGCATCGGAAAATGCCCGGATTGCATCGTCGTACCTCTCACACTGGACAAGTGAGATCCCCAAATAATGATGGGTAAGGGCATTGGCCGGGTCATGTTTGAGGGATCGTTCAAACGCCCCTATTGCCTCATCGTACCGTTCCCGGCCGGCATACGCGATACCGAGATAATAGAGCGCGTGCGGGTTATCCGGTTCAAGCACCAGCATCCGCTCAAAGGTCCTGATCGCGTCATCGTACCGTTCGCGCTGCGCAAGGGCGATCCCCTTCTGGTAAAGGGTTTTTTGATTATCGGGCTCGATCTCCAGTGCCTGATCGTACGAGATAATCGCTTCCAGCGGTTTGCCGAGGCGGGCAAGTGCATTGCCCTTCTCGTAGAATGCACGGGTGCACCGGTGGTTGATCTCAAGCACCCGCTCGTACGACCTGATTGCCTCTTCAAACCGGGAAAGTTCGGCTAGAGAGATGCCCTTGTAGTACCAAGCCCAGACATCCCGTGGGGTGCCCTCAAGGGCGCGGTTAAAGATGGTGATCGCCTCGTCGTACCGGCCCAGGGTGACTAGTACCATCCCCTTGCGGACCATGGCCTCCGTATTCTTTGGATTAAGGCCAATTACCTTGTCAAACGACGAAATCGCATCATCAGAGGCACCAAGGTGGACATGGCAGATCCCCTTATAGAGCCAGGTATCGGCAAGACCTGGATTCTGCTCGACTGCCGCTTCAAATGCGGTGACAGCATCCTTGAACCGCCCAAGATGCGTGAGAGCGATCCCTTTTTCATAGAGGGCGGTCGTATTCTTCGGGGCGAGAGCGAGCACGGCATCGTAGGCAGCAACGGCATCGGCATACCGCTCTTTTTTGAAGAGCGTTGCACCCCGGTGATAAAATGCAAGTGTATGGGTGGGATCGATCGCTACGGCTTGGTCAAATGCACGGAGTGCCTCGTCCAGTTCCCCCTCTTTTGCGAGGGCTAGGCCCTTGTTGAAATATGCTTTGACGTAGTTGGGGTAGATCCCGATTGCCTGATCAAACGCCTCGATCGCGGGCTGTAACTGTTCAGCTTTTAAAAGGGCACTACCTTTGTCGTACCAAGCCTGAGCATTGTCTGGCTTGAGGGCGATACTCTTGTTGAGCGAGTCCAGGGCTTCCTCATATCTGCCGGTCTTTGCCAGAAGCTGGCCTTTCTGGTGGTATGCCTGTGCATTGCCCGGATTATCCTTTAAGGCCTTGTCAAATTCCCGGATGGCATCCTCGCTGTTTCCCAGTTTGGCCAGGGCAAAACCCTTGTGGTATACGGCGTCCGAATAATCTGGCCGGATCTTAAGCGCCCGGTCATAGGCAGAGACGGCTTCGCTGAAGCGTCCGAGACTTGCATAAGATATGCCAATCTGGTATGCGGCCGAGGCACACCCGGGATCGACAGAGAGGGTATGCTCAAAGGACTCGATCGCCTCTGTCTGCCTCCCGAGCCGTGAAAGGACAATTCCCTTAAAGTAGGAGGCACCGGCATGATTCTCCTGTGTGGCGAGAATACGGGTAAATGCCTCAAGTGCCTCCTCGTACCGGCTCAGGTAGATGCAGGAGACACCCCGACTGTACACCGCATCAATAGTATCCGGCTCGGCAGCGATTGCCCGGTCAAAATCCGCCACGGCCTCGCGGAACCGGCTCAGGTGCTGATATGCCTTGCCCCGGAAAAAGAAGATCCTTGTATTTGTCGGGTTCATCTCCGCTGCTTTGTCCAGAGCATACGCGGCATCCTCGTACCGTGCCAGCTCAAACTGGGAGAAACCCTTATAGAGCCAGGCATCCGCAACGAGGGGGTTCTGCGAAATTGCGTTGTCCAGCGATACTACAGCATCGGCAAATTTTCCTTCCTTGTACTGGGCGATCCCCTTTATCACCCAGATGTCCGCGTGGTCGGGTTCGGTATTAAGAAATGTCCCGGCCGCTTCGGCCGCTTCGGCATACCGTTCCTGTTTTGCGAGAATAAATGAACGATAATACCAGACCCACGCATCGGAGGGATCAAGAGTGTGTGCCTTTTCAAAGGCGCTGAGGGCTTCGTCATATCTTCCGATCTCGTAGAGGGAGATCCCCATATTGTAAAAAGCCTTTGAATATTCGGGGACAATCTCGATCGCCATCCCGTACGCGACAATGGCTTCCTCATGCCGGCCGAGATCGGCAAGTGCGATGCCTTTGTTATAATAGACCTTTGCATGGCTGGGATCGATGGTAAGCGCATGATCGTATGCCGATATGGCGTCCTGATACTGCCCAAGTTCATAGAGGGCGATTCCCTTGAGGATCCAAGCCTCGGAGTTGTCGTACTTGAGAGCGATCAGCCGTTCGCAGGTAGCGAGTGCCTCCCTGTTCCTGCCGACCTGTGCAAGAGTCGCGGCCTTGTTGTACCACGCATTAATATCGGATGGGTCAAGCGTCAGCGCATTGTCGTAGGATTCGACCGCTGCATCGTATTTACCGAGGTCATACAGTGCGATACCTTTGAAGTAATGGGCTTTGGGTAATTTCGGGAAGAGGGTGAGCGCCCGGTCAAACATGACCACAGCTTCCTGGAATCTGCCAAGATCATAGAGTTCAATGCCCTGTCGCATCAGTGCTTCAGCATCTCTCCTGCTCATGGATTGTTGTCGCTCCCTCGTTGATCCTTCATTATTTTTGGCGTCGCATGACGATATATACGCGTGTGAAACGGCGGCATATACCCTTTCTGGTATATATTTGTACATCACTATTTATGAATACTATTTTTATAGGCCCTTTCTTGATGATGTATTCCTGTTACTCCACCAGGGTATATTCACTTGATTCTGCACGGGTTCCTGTTGTCCGGCCATAAAATCCCGTTCCGTTTCAAAAATTAATTTGTATACATTGAAAAAGCGGCTTTAAAAACATGAATAGTAAAACATGAATAGTAGTTGTTTCCCGGTTTTCGTGACCGCGGCCAGCCCCGGCACAAAAAAGCCGGAGACTTCGCACAGATTACACTTCAAAAGACTTTTTACCCATACCCGCACACCGGTTCACAAGGTGTTTATATGACCGTCATTAAGAGCATTGAAATTATTTCATGGGCGAAGATCCATGCACTGTTCGGTATTGTGTTCGGCCTTATCTATGGCGTGCTGTTTGCCATCCTGGGTACCGCCATCGGGGCCGCATTCAGTATGCCAGGCGCCACGACCCTCGGGTTGCTTTCCATCATCGTCTTTCCCATTATCTTTGGGATCATGGCCTTCATTTGCGGTGCGATCATGGCCTTCCTTTATAACATCTTTGCATGCAAGATCGGCGGCATCGAAGTCGAGCTGGTCGAGAAAAAACCATAACCAATCCTCTTTTTTATAGTCCCTGCGATCGCCCACAGTACGACAGATACAATTCGCGTTCCAAAGTGAGCCGTGCAGATTCTGCCGGCCTGTTCAAGCGATCTCTCAAAGGGATTCTTTAACCTGTCAGCGTTTTTCATGCGCACGCGAACAAATATCCGGATCAAAATATTGGGGACAACCCAAACTTTATTTTTAAAAACGCATTAAACCAATTATCATGGAGATCGGCAATGGCTATGAGATATCCCCGCGTAAGGCAGAGTACCTGAAATACCTCTGTGGGAAAGGCGGGAGGGTGCGGACGACCGATATTGCACGTGAGTTTTCTGTTGACCCCTCTACGATCACAAAGACGATCCAAGAACTCTCCGAAACGGGCCTTGTCACTCACGAGCCGTACCGCGGAATCAGCCTCACGGTCACGGGAAATCGGTACGCAGAGTACCTCATCAAGCGTCACCGGATCCTGAGCCTGATGCTTACCCATTACGGGTTCTCGCACGAGCAGGCATGTAAGGAGGCCTCACGCTTCGAGAGCATGGTGTCAAAGGAGGCCATCGACCGGATCTGTGCCGCGATGGGGCATCCCGGCCAGGGAATCTGCGGTGAGATTACGCATGATGATGGCTGCCTGAATCAGGAGCCGGTGCAGTAATGCATTCACCGTTCGCCGGGATGTTCCCGATGGTTCCAGCAAGGTGCAAGACAGGAACCGCAGTATAACGCGATATGGGATGCCAGAACTCCAGGGAAAAGACACGTAAAAAATATTGGGGTTTACCCAAATTCTTCATAATTATTATATGATCACCCGACGATATTCCCTCCCGGATTCGCTAGAACCCATTCCCAATAAGAAGGTTAAGAATGCCCCCATTCCCAAAAAAAAGAAAATTTATCCTGATCTGTGCTTTTGCAATCGTAATCATACTGGTTATCGTAGGGGGATACTTGGTCCTTATTAAAAATGCCAGCACCCCTTCTGCGCAATCGCACTCAGCCGGATCAAACGGAAAACTCCAGGTCATCACTTCATTTCGGCCTATCACCCTGCTCGTTCTCCCTGTTGCCGGAGACTATGCTTCAGTAACCCAGATCCTTCCCCCGGGTGCAGAGCCCCACGAATACGAACCAACTCCAAACGATGCAATGGCACTTGCGAAAGGAAAAATACTGTTTTATGACGGCCCGTTTATGGAACCTTGGGCTGAAAAACTCGCCGATTCGACCAACCCTGACATTATACATGCTCCTTTCATCGATGCGATTCCGGCTTCAGTACTTGCACAGATGAAAAGCGAGCATGCAGACTTCCCCAACCCGGATCAGGATCCCCATCTCTGGCTTTCGCCGCAGCTTGCTGAGTATTATGTCCCCTATATCGCACAACAGCTTGCAGCGGCAGACCCGGCCAATGCCACCTCTTACCAGAAGAATGCTGACGCATTTGAGGCACGCCTCCGGAAACTGGATGCCGAGTACACGACCGGATTTTCAAACTGCACGACCAGAACATTCCTTACATCCCACTCATTCCTGAATTACCAGGCAGCCGCATACAACCTGACCGCCCTCTCGATCACCGGCTTAAGCCCGGATGCAGAGCCTTCTGTACAGCAGATGGCGGCGATTCTCGATGAATCAAAAGCAGCAAACGTCCAGGGTGTGATTGCAGAGACCGGTGAAGTTCAGGCACTAAGCCAGTCCATTGCCTCTGAACTTGGCCTGCCCCTCTACCCTTACACCACCATGGAGATACTGCCGACCGGCCCGCTTAACGCCGGGGATAACGATTATATAACCATCATGGAAAATAATCTCCAGCAGATGAGGCAGGTCCTGAAATGCCTGTAGATGCTCCCCGGGACCGGCCGGTATGCCTTACCGTCAACAATGTCAGTTTTGCGTACGGCGCAGAACAGGTGCTTGAAGATATCACGCTCGTTGTCCGGCAGGAGGAGTTTATCGGTATTGCCGGCCCGAATGGTTCGGGCAAGACTACCCTGCTCAAGATACTGGTCGGCCTGCTTGAACCTAAAACAGGTACCGTTGAATTTACCTGCCACATGGACGACTGCGAGGGCATGTCACCGTGCCGGCCCTGCATCGGGTATGTTCCCCAGCAGCCTGTGTTGCGCCAGCAGCAGTTCCCGGTGACCGTGCGGGAAGTCATTGAGATGGGCACATACGGGCAAATCGGCCTTTTCAGGAGACCAACCGTTGAGGATTTAACGGCAGTTGATAAGGCTATTGCAGAAGCAGGCCTTGGTCGCATCGCCGGCGAACTTTTCTCAGATTTATCGGGGGGTCAGCAACAGCGGGTGCTGATTGCACGCGCCCTGGTCGGAAATCCCCACATTCTTGCCCTTGATGAGCCGACAAACGGTGTCGATGCGAAGAGCAAGCAGGAATTCTACGCGCTACTCTCCCACCTGCACGACACGCATAAGATCACCGTTCTTATCATCCTCCACGATCTGACCGAGTTAAGCCGGATGATGGAACGCATTGTCTTTTTGCACCACAGGGTCCTGTATGATGGTCCGGCACAGGCTCTTGGCTCACAAGGACTCTGGGGCCTGATGTTAGAGGCAGGCAACCAGTAAGGGGTGACGTAAATGGTGCTTGAATTTTTGATGTTTAAATTCGGCATGCGAGCGTTTATCGGTGGGCTGATT
>Ga0187861_10004593_pt1 | contig 11477 bp, 10 predicted proteins | sample June2016WEW_10_1_3_FD_132986 | JGI IMG/M metagenome (GOLD analysis project Ga0187861, IMG submission 132986) | Peatland microbial communities from SPRUCE experiment site at the Marcell Experimental Forest, Minnesota, USA - June2016WEW_10_100 | ecosystem: Environmental > Terrestrial > Soil >...
GCGCGCTAGTGGGCAACCGCGCGCGGCCGGCGTGGCGGCGTCCGCCGCGGCGCCTGTGGCGCCGCTTGTGGTTGGGCCCGCCTGGGTGAAGGTTTTGCCCTGGTACGCTTGCGGGCGCGCCGCCCTGCACGGGCGCCTGGACCATTCCGCCGGGCGCCGCCGGGATTGCAAGTTCTGGAGCGGTTGCCCGCGCCGCAACAGCGGGGCTGCCCTGAGCAGGGGCCTGCGGTAGTGGCGGAGCACTCATTGGCCGGCGAGACGCCGGCGCTCCCAGGCTGCTCTGTGCAGGGGCCTGCGGGGCTGGCTGGGCAGGCCCGCGGCGGGGGGCCTCGTCCCGGCTGGTCTTGTGGGCCGGGCCCAGGATCTCCCTGAAGCCGCCGTCGGGAGGAATGCAGTCGGAAGCATGCAGGAACCCGTTGCGCTCCACACCCAGAGACACAAAGCAAGCCTGGAGCGACGGCTCCACATTGACCACGCGGCCCTTATAGATGTTCCCCGCTTGCTGGCCGTGGCTCTTGCGTTCCAGGAATATCTCGGCGAGCTCGCCGTCCTCCAGGATGGCCACCCGCACCTCGCCCGGTTCGGTAGCGTTCAACAAGACAACTTTGCGAACATTGGACGGAGGCTGGTGTGGGACAACGACCGAGCTGCTGTACGTTGCCTCACTCCAGCGTCCCGCGCCGGTCTGCCGCGGTTGTGGCCCTGCGGGTGGACGCGCCGGCGCAGGCCTCTCAACGCCGGGTTCGGGAACGGTCTGTGGTTGCACTGCCGGCATTGCTTCCCGTGGAACAGGCGCGGCGAACATTTCAACTGGCGCCGCGGGCAAGGCCGCCGGTTGCGCCATAGCCGGCGCCGGAGCAGTGGAGGCTGCGCCGGGGCGGGGCGGAGCGTTCACTATCCCGGGCTGTGGCTGTTGAGGCAATTGCTGGAACTGCTGTCCACCGCCGTGCCCTCTACGCCGCCGGCGCCGATGCCGGTGGCCGGCTTCACCCGCTTGCTGGTACGGAAGCTGCCCTGGCAGCCTGGCAGTTGGCGGCCCGTTGACAGGCGCGGCGCTCGGAGTTTGCCTGGGGCTTGCGCCGGCGGCGGCACTAACCGTAGCGTGGCACAGGCTCTCCGCCTGTGCGGGCTGCACAACGCCCGCTGTCTCAGGTACAGAAGGAGCAGGTTGCGAAAGCGGGGGCGCGGCAGGAGCGGAAGGTGGGGCGGCGAGCACAAGCGGTGCGGACGGCGGAGCCGCGGTGACAACCGGCGCAGGTTGTGGGGGCGCCGCCACGGGCGCGGGGATTTGCGGGGCCGCCGCCGGGAGCGCCGCTGGCGGAGGGGGCGGTGGAGCTTCCGCTAGGTGGGGAGCGGGCTGAGGTCCATGCGCAGCTTTGTCACTCGGACGCTCTTTAGTTCTTCCAGCGGCGTCCGCAGCAGCACGCTGAGCAGCTCCAGCGGCCGGGCCGAGCCCTTTGGGCTTGGCCGGACGGCGATAAGCAGGTCCCCGCTTGGCTCGAGGCTGGCCTCGAGCAGGGCCGGCCTTAGGTCCACGTCTTGGGTGCGTTTTTCCCGCAGCCGCGCGAAGGGGAGCGTCTTTGCGTCTAGCAGTTTCTGCACGTCCGGTGCTGCCACGGGAATCCCCGCCGCCTGCAGATGCAGGCGGTACAGCAGACGCAAGGGCGTCTGGGCTGTCCGGGAAGGTGGGAGTTCCTTGATCGTCCTGAGCACTAAACCCGGAGGCAAAGTTGATGAGAGGCGCCGGGCCACTTCTTGTGTTGTCATGCATTGGACTAATTCAATTTCCGCGGCTTCGTCGAGCGAGGCCACACCCACCTCCAACGCCACGGGAAAAACGATACGCGGACGGGGGTTGAAGCCCTCCGTCAAGCGTATGGGCAAACCCGCCCGGCGCACGGCGCGCTGGAAGGCGCGCATGAGGTCATGGTGTGAGATGAAGCGCAGCGCCTCACTCTTCTCGAAGCGAACCTCTACTTTTTGCTGGATCATCGCGGCGGCTTTGCCGGCGGCAACAGTACAGTACACGCGGGGGCACCGGGCGCTTCAGCCCGGCCCACCCGCAGTCATGCCTTCCCGCGCGCTTCCCGGCCCTCTTGCGGTTCCCGGGACCGCGCGCGGAGCGTTTCCTCGCGCGAAAGACCCTGTTTGCCCTGTTCTTCCGGCAGCGCGGGACCACCCCGGCTACTTCGGATTAACATCCTCTTGTTCGTCGCCGATTGGCGCAAACGGCTTCGAGTACTCATTGCGGATCTTTTCGAGATCCTTCTTGAACTGGTCCGCCTCGTAGAAATCCACAATCGTGGGCGTCACAAAAACCAGCAGGTGTTTGCCGGAATTGTTCCTGGAGTGGAACTTGAAAAGCCGCCCAAAGAAGGGGATGTCGCCGAAAATCGGGACCTTCCTGTCGGTGTAGCTCTCCTCATCGTCCTTCAGTCCGCCGATGACGCCGGTCTCGCCGTTACGCAGCATCATCTTGGTGAGCATGATTGTGTCGTTCGTTTGCGGCAGGCTCAGCGTGCCTGTGGTCTCGAAGTGGTCCAGAGATTCTGTCTTGGGAATGATAGTCAGCAGCACGTTGTTTTCCGGGCCGGTGACGTGCGCAATGACCAGCAGCGTGAAGCCAGTGGTGATGGGCGAGCCGGTGGCTTCGCGGTAACCTCCCAGAACGCTGCCGGCCGTGGTGGAGGCCAAGGCCTGCTCGGCGTAGCGGATCAACGAGCCCACTTGGATGGCCGCCTCTTCGTTGTCCAGGCAGATGATCTGCGGCGCCTGGACGACGCGCGCCCGCGTTTTGTCCTGGATCATTTTCAGCAACGCCGCCGTGCCCTGGAAGCCCATGCTGCCAAAGGTCAGGGTGTTGAGGAGCGAGGTATTGTTCAACGTGTTTATCGTGGTCCCTTGAGTGGTCCCCCATCTCGTCGTTGCGACCTTGCCATAGTTGTAGACGTCTTGGCCGCCGGTGATTGAAGGCATACCGGTCAGCGGATCGAACACGGGCCGCGTGCCCTCGGCTATGGACAAGGTCCCCAAGGCCGAATTGGCCAAGCCGCTGGAGACATCGAACGGGAAGGCGCTGGCCCAGTTGGAGACCGGCGTCACCTGGAACTGCAGCCCACTGCCCCAGTCCACACCGAGGTTCTCCGAATCCGTATCGTTAAGCTGGATCAGCTTGACCGCCACGTGGATCTGCTTCGGCGGAATGTCCAGTTTCTTGATGATCTCTTCCATGTTCTGGAGCGCGGTCGGGGTGTCGCGCGCGATGATGGTGTTGGAGCGTTTTTCAAAAGAAATGGTGCCCGCGGCCGATTTGACATTCTTCAGCACTTCGAGGAGCGAGGCCGCACCCTCGGTCTGGGCGCCCGCGCTGCCCGTGCGCGTGGTAAAGGAACTGCTGACTACGGGGGTATACTTGGAGCCTTCAGGCGAGATATAGGCCAGCCGGAACATTTTAATGTCCAACTGCTTCTCCACTCTGGCCGGCGTGGTGACGCGGATGGTATTGTCAGGTTCCTGGATGGCCACATAGTCGCGTGTCTTCACCACCATGTCGAGCGCATTCTTCCAGGGCACATTCTCCAGACGCATGGAGATTTGGCCGCTGATCTCCTGGTCTACAACCACGTTGGCGCCCGCCTGCATGGAGATGGTGGTGATGACATCCTTAATGTCCGCGTTGTTGAACATCAGGAAGACCTTCTCCGGCGTGTCCACCAGAATGATGTTCTGCTTCTCCATGCTGTCATCCACGGTCATGCCGTATTTCTTGGCGATGAAGTCGAGGACGGTGCGGTAAGTTACGTTCTCCAGTTTGAAAGTGATGGGGAGGCGCTCGTCCTTGGTTTTCTTGCAGCGGATGTTCTTGCCGCTAAAAGTGGAAAGGTAGTCCAGCACCTGTTTGAGCTGGCGTTCGGTGACTTCGATGGAGATAAGCCCGCCTGCGCTCTTGGCGGCTTCAGCATTGCCTGGTGCTCCGACCACTTCGACACGCTTGAGGACTTGCGCTTCCTCTTCGGCAGCCCAAGCCGGTCCGGCGCCAAGAACCAGAACCAAACCCACGAGCACCGCACGTCTGATCCCGCGCGGCCATTTACGGCTGGGAACGCCAGCCCATAATGCCACACGGAGACCTGCGCTCGCGCAAGGTAACGTCATCCCCTCAACCAAAGGCCCCTCCTACCCCCCAGCTAGTACGCACCGCCTTGTGCGGCCACGGCCCGGCGGTTTGCACAGGCGACGGATTATAACGCTCTTCTCACTCCTGTCATTTGCCATTTTCTTCTTTTCCACGCCTGGCAGTTCACCGGCTGCGCGGCATGTCCGTAAAGGACAGCATCATTTTGTAGCCCTGGAAAAGGAAAATGACATGGTCCGGCCGGATCTCATCCACCACTACATCGTAGTTGTCGCTTACCGCCACGACCTCGCCCTTGCCCACGGGTTTCCCGTTTACAATGGCTTGCGAGTGCCGTTCCCGCGCCACCACGCCGGTCAGGCGGATGTTCATGTCCCTGAATTTTTTCTCCGCCTCCTGCCGCTGGTGCACCCGCTCGGCGGCCTTCCGCAGTTCCTGCAGCCGGTTCCGTGCCTGCAGCAGGTCCTGGTATTTCTCAAGGCCGGGGATGTCCAGAGGCTTGAGGCCATTGTCGCACTTGGCCACCACCTCCGAGGTCCGTGCATCCGCGCCCGTCTCCAGCATGAAGGCCTGTTCGGCTTCCCCGTACATTTTCTCCGCCTCGGCCCTCATCTCACGGTGTTTCTCCGGGTTCAGGGGTTCCACCACTTTGTTCTTGTCCTCTCCGTGTTGTTCCCCGGGACCGGGCGGGGGAGGAGGAGGCTCGTTCCCCTTTTTGCGGAAGGTGAACGGGTCGCGCACCTCGCCCCAATCAATAAGCACGGGCTTGTCCGCGGGCTTGACCACCGCCTCAGGCAATTCATCGGCGCCGCGTGCGGCCATGCCTGCCAAGGCCAGCGCCGCGGCGCAGCAGTGCAGGACTGCCGTCTTCACCTTGCGACCGAAGCTTCTCATGTCAGCCCCAATCCCCCGGCACCTCTGCCGTCCGTGCCTGCGCCTACTGCCCCGTGTAGCGGTAGGTCACGATATCCACACTGAACTCTTCCACCGCCAGAGGGGTGCCCATCTGGACCAAGCCGCTGTTCTGCGGCGCAATCACCAGGTTTTCAAGCGCAATGAAGCGGTCGAAATGCTCTTCCAGCGTGTTCATCAGTTTGCAGAAGCTCGGCAGATCCCCCGTCCAGCGCGTCTTCCAGATCTCCTGCGAGATGCTCATGGCCCCGGCGCCTGCGACCGGGCCGCCCGGAGAGTAAATGCTGGATTGCTGCGTACAGTGGGTGGTCTGCTGAAGTTCCGCGATCTTGGCGATCAATTCTGGCGAGTTCTCCTGTTTCGGCAGCTTGCGTTTCATGTCGGCGATGCTGTCCGTGAGCGACTGCAACTTGTGTTCCAGCTCGGGTCCCTCCTTTTCCACCAAATCCTTGAGGGCCAGCCGCTCCTTCTCCTTCTTCTGGTAAGCCTGTTCCAATTTCTTCCAATCCCCGTGAACCATATACAGGCCGGCGCCCAGGAGAATGTTCACGCCTGCGGCCACGCCGACCGTGATCCACATGCGCGTGCGTTCCGGCCAATCACTCGCAGCCATCGTATTCCGGCTCCTTCAACACAGCCTTCCCACCGCCGGCAGCCAGGCCCTGCGCTCACTGCCCAAGCGCCTGCTGCGGCAACTCGAAACTCATCGTCAGCGAAAAATCCAGTCCTTCTTTCGGGAGTTCCGCCGCCTTCAGGCCGGGGTCGGCAGTCGGTGGCGGAGGCAACGCCGCCACTTGGCGCTGAGGCACCTTCGGCGGGCGGAACCGCGCGCCCAGAAACGTATTGACTTTGGTGTTCTTGTCCACTGTGCAAAATGCACTCTCCAAGTTGTTCATCAGAGCCACCAGGCTCTCTTGCTCGTCCCTGCGCGCCTGGGCCGGGTTGCCACGCTGGGGGCTGGTGGTGAATCCGGTCAGCGCAATCATAAAGCGTTTGGCACCAGGCAGAACATCCGGCGGCGTGACCCCGGAATCCGCCGACACATTGAAGGACTTGAACCACGCGCCTTCCGGCACCGTCTTGGCCAAGGTGTAGAGCAGGCGGGCGTAGCGGATGCGGCTCTGCATCAGGTTGTTGAGCACCTTGTTCTTTTCCTCAAACTCGTTGATCTTGACCCGGTTCGCCTCAATTTCCTGCTTCTTCTCAGTGTCTTTCTTGATGGCCAGTTCGCAGACTTTGATATTGTCCTTCATGGTGGGAATGTCGTTGATCTGGATCTTCGCGATCAGAATCCCGATGCCGCAGGCCAGGAGCACCCCGCCCAGGATCACGGCGAGCCGCCCCGGCGGGGTGCCTTCCGTCCGGCGCAGTTCCTCCGGTAGCAGATTTATCTCAATCATGTCCGCATCACCTCGTTGCCGCCATCCGCCAAGCTGCCGCGCCGCGCCCGGGCGCCGCCGGCACTACACGTTCGGCGTCCGCAAGCGGCTGGCCAGGCCCAGCGCAATCGCCATGTCCGAATTGGCCCCGCCCATGCCGCCCGGGTTGTAGCTCGTAATCTCCAGCCCTTCCGTCGGGTCCCACAGCGTGACCGGCAGGTTGAAAATCTGGGACAACATCGTGTCAATCCCAGGGAACAGCGCCGACCCGCCGGAAATGTAAACTTCCTTCACCTCTTGCTCGTACTGGTTCTCGTGGTAATCGAAAGAGAGCCGGATTTCGGCGCCAATATCCTCCAACACCGGCAGCATCGCGTCCTGCATGGACTCCAGGGCGCCGCCGGGGTCCTTCTTCATCTTCTCGACGTCCTTGGGATCCTCGCCGAAGCGTTTCGCCACGGCCTCGGTCAGGTCGTTCCCGCCGTTGAAAATCTCGCGCTGGAACAGGGAGACATTGCCCCGCATGATGTTGATGTCGCTCTTGCTGGCCCCCAGGTCCACCAAGGCGCGCACCTCGTTGTCATTGATCCCCAGGCTCAGGTTGCGCAACTCGAAAGCGTTGCCCAGCGCCAGGAAATCCAGATCAATGACCGCGGGCGTCAAGCCCACCGCGTGCAGCAGGTTCACGTGCTCGTCAATCATGTTCCTCTTGGCCGCCACCAGCAGGACTTTCATCTGGCTCTGCGCCGCGGCTTCTTCCGCGTCCTTAAGGCGCAACGCGTCCAACTGCACTTCGGAAACGTCGAACGGGATGTACTTGTCGGCCTCGTACCTCATGGCCTCTTTCAACTCGGCATCGGGGATGTGCATATACGGCACCTGGCGGTGGATCACCGACCGGCCGGACACGGCGCTGCAGCAGCGCTTGGTCTTTATCCCGGAATCGTGCAAGGCCTTGGTGATGGCATTGGGCAAATTTTCCTGGCTCTCCACTTCCGCTTTGCCCATGCCGGTGATAACCAGGCTTTGGCCCACGCGCGTCAGTTCCAGGGCCTTCACGCACGAAGAGCCGATGTCCAATCCCAACAGGCTTTTCTTGCGGCTGAACAGGCCCATACCCGGCTCCTTCACGGAAACCGCGAACCGCCACAGGCACCCCGGGTTACGCGCTCAAGCGGCGCCCTGCCGCCAGCGCCCGGCCGGCCCTGTGTCTTTCCGCGGCCCCTTTCGTACCTGAGCGGCGCGTCCGCGTCAAGCCGTAAAATGCATTCCTGGCGCCGCAGACGTTTCGCCCGCCCTCTGCTTCTCCGGTTGGCCGCCCTAACAGCGCCTTGGCCCCGGGACTGGAAAGCTGTCACTGCGCAGCTTTCCCTTGCAACAACTCGCTCACTTCGCCGACTATAGGGAATCGGCCGGTTTTGTCCTTGGAATAAATGGTTTTTCCATCAACCTTCACCTCGAAGATGCCATGAGAGCCTGCGATCAACTCCGCCTCCACCCCCGCAGTCCTCTTCAACTCCGCCGCCAAACTGGTGGCTTGGGGGAGGTAGTTTCACATGGTGCAGTAGGTGATGCTGATCTTCATGCACTCTCCTCCCGGCTAAACGTTGTACACCTTCCGCATCCAGGCCAGCGTGCGCCGGATGCCTTCCTCCAGGGACACGGTCGTGCGGTGCGCCAGGTCCCGCGCCGCCTTCGAGCAATCCACCAGTTTCTGTCTGGTGGTCAGGGGCTCGGCCTCCCTGTACGTAACTATTGAATCACCTTTTCCAAGGTTCGTCAAGATCAGGCGCGAACAAGTCTCAATGTCATGAAAATCCTTGCCGCCGATGTTGTAGACAACGCCGGCCTTGAAATTGGCGCTGATGTTCGCGAGGGTGCGGGCCATGTCCTCTATGAAAGTGCTGGTCCGCTTGTGCCCGCAGTAAACCGTATACGGCAGGCCATGCAGGGCGCGGTAGCAGAACAGGCAGATCACAGAACGGTACGGACTGTAGTATTCGCCCGGGCCGTAGGTATTGAAGAGCCGCACCCGCACGCTCTGCGTCTGGAACTGCACGGCGGAGTTGAGCACCTGCATTTCGTTGACCCACTTGCTCATCGCGTAGTCATTGAGCTGCTTGATTTCAACCCGGTCCATCACTTCTTCCTGCATGGCGCCGGCGTAGTCGCCGTAGACTTCGGAAGACGAGAAGTACACCGCCTGGAAGCCCTCGCGCTCCTGCATGCGCAGGATGTTCTTGGTGCCGACGGCGTTAGTCAGCCACAGGTTCTCGTAGTAATCCTCGCCGTTCCAGCGGCCGAACTCCGCCGCGAGGTGATAGACCAGGTCGAAGCGCCGCGGGCGCGGCGTGTAACCCTGCGGCCAGCCGCCGCCGGTCCAGAGCCGCTCGACCTGGCGGAATTCGCCCACGTCGCAGCGCGCATAAGCGGGCGCGTCGTGGTGATGGCGGATGTCCGCCACGAAGACGCGATGCCCGCGCCGCTCCAGTTCCGGCACCAGGAAACTGCCCACCGCCCCCAGCCCGCCGGTGACGAGGATGTCCAGCGGCTTCTCCGCCTTGCCCTCCAAGAAAGCTGCGGACGGCGCCGGGCCGGGATTGGACTTCTTGCGTGCAGGCACAAACACTCCTTTACCAGATCATAGCACAACAACCGCTTTTTGCCACGGCGGACGCCGGAAGTTGGATTTCTGTAACCCTTCGGCCTGAGCCGCGACCGCGGGGCAGAGAATGGGAAATATGGGAAGTATGGGAACGATGGGAGGACTCATCATCATCTTCTTCCCCTCTTTCCCATTCTTCCTCTCCTTCCCGTCCTCTCCCTCTGAAGACGGGATAGGCCGGGGAGGACTGAAGGGTTGCCGGATTTCTAGTTTCGGTTTTGGTTGAATGCCGCGCCCTGGGGAGTTACACTCCCTTGCCGTTTTTCGGAACGCGGTTCTTGCAGCAACCGGACGCGGCAGCGCAATGTCGGATTTCGGATTTTGAGTGCGGGGAGGTTTCATGCTCGATGCAAAGTTCGTCCTGGCCAACCTGGAACTGGTCCAGAAAGCAATTGACGACAAGAAGGCGGCCAACGAACACGCCGCCCTGCTGAAACTGCCCTTGCTCGAGGAACAACGCAAGAAGGCCCTCCAGGCGGCGGAGAAACTCAAGGCCGAGAAGAACAAGCTCTCCAAAGACATCGGCGTGCGCATGGGCCGCTCCAAGGCCTTGGCGGGCGATCCCGAGAAGCTGGGCGCCGTCAGCAACGAAATCGCCGCGCTCCAGGCCCAGTCGAAGGCCCTCAACGACCGCATCCAGGAACTGGAACGCGAGCAAGCCGGCGTGGAGGCGCAGCGCGATGCCATCCTCTCCTGGATCCCCAACGTGCCCCACGCCTCGGTCCCGCCCGGGACGTCGCCCGAACAGAACGTGGTGGTGAAGACCGTAGGCCAGCCGCCGCATTTCGACTTCGCTCCCAAGCCGCATTTCGAGCTCGGCCCCAAGCTTGGCATCCTGGACACCGACCGCGGCGGCAAGGTCGCGGGGTCGGGCTGGTATTTCCTGCGCGGGGACGGCGCGCGCCTCGAACGCGCGCTCGTCTCCTGGTTCCTGGACGTGCACCGCACGCGCCACGGCTACGAGGAGCTTTTTCCGCCGTTCTTCGTCAGCCAGCGGACCCTGTTCGGCTCCGGCCAGTTCCCCAAGTTTGAGGACCAGATGTACCACGCCGAGGTGGACGATCTGTACGCCATCCCCACCGCCGAAGTGCCCGTGACCGCTTTCCACCGCGATGAGCTGCTCGAAGAGAGCGAGCTGCCCAGGAAGTACGCGGCCTACTCGGCCTGTTTCCGGCGCGAAGCCGGAGCGGCCGGCGCCGACACGCGCGGCATCCTGCGCGTCCACCAGTTCAACAAAGTCGAAATACTCCAGCTCACCACGCCCCAGGCCAGTTACACCGCGCACGAGGAGATGCTGGAGCACGCCGCGCACCTGCTCCAGGAACTGGGCCTGCACTACCGCGTGCTGCTGCTCTGCCGCGGCGACCTGGGCTTCTCCGCGGCCAAGTGCTACGATCTGGAGGCCTACGCCCCCGCGGCCCAAAAGTGGCTGGAGGTCTCCAGCGTCTCCAACTTTGAGGACTATCAGGCGCGCCGCAGCAACATCCGCTACCGCCCGGCCAACGGCGGCAAGCCGCAGTACGTCCATACGCTCAACGGCTCCGGCCTGGCGCTCCCGCGCATTGTCGTGGCGCTGTGGGAAACCTTCCAGCAGGCGGACGGCTCGATCGTCATCCCGCCCGTGTTGCGCAAGTACATGGATGGGCAGGAGACGATCAAAAAGTAACGATGCGGTGAATGAAGGCTTGACGAATTGGACTGGGTGGAATAAATCATTGCAGGCCGTTGAAAGGTCTCAACCATGGCCACTATGAGACAGATAAAGGAGTTCGCCGCGCTGGTTGCGCGGGAATTCCGTCCACAGAGGATCATACTCTTCGGCTCCTACGCCTATGGCCGGCCAGGTCCCGGCTCCGACGTGGACCTGCTGGTGGTCATGCCGTTCCGCGGCAACGGCCTGGGCAAGGCCGTGGAGATCGAAACGCGGGTTCCCAGCCGCTTCCCTCTGGATCTGGTGCTGCGGACGCCCCGCCAACTGCAACGCCGCCTCGCGCTGAATGACTTCTTCCTGCGGGAGATTGTGGAGAAGGGCAAACTGCTCTATGAAGCCCCTCACGCGCGAATGGGTTAAGAAGGCGGAAGGCGATTTTGCCGTGATGCAACGCGAAGCCCGTGCCCGCGGGAAGCCCGTGTACGATGTGATTTGTTTTCACGCCCAGCAGTGCGCCGAGAAGTATCTGAAGGCGCGTCTCCAAGAGGCCGTGCAGCCTTTCTCCAAAACGCACGACCTACCGGGTCTGTTGCAGGTCCTGCTGCCCCTCGAGCCGGGGGTGCATGTCAGTAAATGCACGAGGCAGAGCGTACCGCGGGCGTCCCGCCCGCCTTTGCCCTCGGATTCTGCCAGCCTGCCACGAGCGGGCGGGACGCCCGCGGTACATTTACTGAC
>Ga0187861_10004600_pt1 | contig 11462 bp, 9 predicted proteins | sample June2016WEW_10_1_3_FD_132986 | JGI IMG/M metagenome (GOLD analysis project Ga0187861, IMG submission 132986) | Peatland microbial communities from SPRUCE experiment site at the Marcell Experimental Forest, Minnesota, USA - June2016WEW_10_100 | ecosystem: Environmental > Terrestrial > Soil >...
CAAAGCCGAGTAGGACCGAATCTATCCCAAGCAGTTTCTTGAAATCCACTACAATAGGAATTGAACCGCCATCGCGCTGGTAGAGCGGTTTCTTACCAAAACCTTTTTCCAACGCGACAACAGCGGCTTGCACGCCCGGACTATCTAATGGCGTAATAGCCGGTTCTCCGCCATGCAGATCTCGGACTTTTACCTGCACAGTCTTCGGTGCAATTTTTTTTAAGTGTTTCTCAAACAACTTTGCGATCTTCGCCGAAGATTGGTCAGGAACAATTCTCATCGAAATTTTGGCGAATGCCTTCGAAGGAAGCACCGTCTTCGCGCCTTCCCCCGTATAGCCGCCCCAGATACCGTTACATTCAAGTGTCGGCCGCGCCCAGAGCCGCTCAAGAGTTGAAAATCCTTTTTCGCCATAGAGATGTTTCAAGCCGAGGGATTTCGCATACTTCTTATCGCTCCACGGCAGTTTTTTAAACGCTGAGCGCTCAACCTTAGTTAGAGGACGCACATCGTCGTATATTCCTTTCACAGTAATACGCCCGCTCTTATCATGAAGGGATGCGATCATTTCCGTTAACGCTTGAATCGGATTATGCACTGAACCACCGAATGAGCCGGAATGCAGATCGCCATTCGGTCCTATTACTTCCACTTCCATATAAGCCAAACCGCGCAGGCCATATGTAATGGACGGAACATCCTTAGCAAATATGTCTGTATCAGAAATGACTATGATATCGGCTTTGAGCAATTCTTTATACTTATTTATAAATTTAGGGAGATGCTCGCTGCCGGTTTCCTCTTCCCCCTCAAGAATAATTTTGATGTTCACAGGCAGCGCGCCGCCATTTATTAAAAACGCCTCGATCGCTTTTAAATGGATAAATATTTGCCCTTTGTCATCAGCAGTTCCCCGCCCATACAAATTTCCGTCGCGTTCAGTCGCTTCGTACGGTGGTGATTTCCACTCGCTAACCGGGTCTTCCGATTCTACATCGTAATGTCCATAAACGAGAATCGTAGGCTTGCCAGTCGCGCCAAGCCAATCGCCATACACTATCGGGTGTCCTTCAGTTTCTAGAATCTGCGTGTTCTGCAAACCGATTTTCGCCATGTGGTTCCTAAGCCATTCGGCTGCACGACGCATCTCCGGTTTACGTTCTGTTTGTGAACTTACACTTGGAATTGCAAGAAGTTCTTTTAGTTCGGCAAGATAACGTTCGTGATTGGATCCGATATAAGATAAAATCTTTTCCATAGATATCCCCTCTTAATAGATCAAGAAAATTGAATGGAAGAATATAGATATTGAATGAAGGAAAGGCAAGCTGGAGCTTGCTTCTTCAACATTTAAAATATAATTGATCTGTAAATTTGGCGAAATGGCTCCATTGACTCTCCAACAATAAATAATTATGATTCCGTTGAAGGTAATTGTAAGGTATTGAATAGATCTTATGAGAATAACTCATCGATTGCACAATCTCCTTTTTTATATTATTGTATTAAGTTTCATCTTCGTTTCGTATTCTATATCATCCGTTGCATATGATTCCATCGAATCAGAGCAACTGCTTTTAATTCAAGGAAAAACCATGAACGATACTATAAAACTCCCCTATCTCAAGAAAGTTGGACAGCGCGGTAAAATCACAATTTGGATTGTTGATGGTACTTATGTGCGAACTCACGTCGACGAAGAGTTTACAAACTACGGCGAGCACTACGGTTTCAAGAGCATTCCAAAGAATGAGTTCTGGTTGGACAAAGAAGCACAGGAGGATGAACAACAATTTTTCATCGATCATTTATTGGTCGAGTACCGATTATGTGAAAAAGGTCTCCCATATGACGATGCCCTGGTAGCTGCCGATAAAGCGGAGGCGGCAGAACGGAAAAAAGCAGGCGACGTAGAAAAATTAACCAAAGGAGGCGATCTTCCTGATCCTATTAAGGCACATGTAAAACTTTGGAAGAAGCTCGAATCTGGCATTAGCGTCTGGATTATCGATGGTAGATTAGTACGTAGTGTTTTTGATATTGACTTTACGGAAGGTGGCCATGACCACGTCTACGAATTTGTTCCCCAGAATGAAGTTTGGATTGATAATGACCTTGAAGAAGCGGAGCGCCCGTATGTCCTTCTTCATGAACTGCACGAGCGGAACCTAATGGCAAAGGGTTGGACTTACAGCAAAGCACACGAAGATTCAAGCAAGCTCGAATACTATTGCCGGCATCATCCTAACGAATTGCATGCGATGCTGGCCAAAGAAGGCTGGGAATGAAACTTATCTGTTCAATCTCAACAAGTAATAAGGTAAGCTATAAAGCTACACTATGAGAAATGAATGGAACTGCTGTTCACTTTCCTTTAAGTCCTAATAATTTGTCGTAAGTTCTTTTGTTTTTCAGAATGCCTATTGCAGCTTGCAATTGCTTATCGGTGGCAAACATTGATTCGAAGCGGGCTTTATCGCCTTTCATCCGTGCAAGGATTTCCGTTTTTAGTGCAATACGGATATCTTCTTGGTAGCGATGGATCTGCTTACCACTTGAAAATTTCAACTCATTCTCCAATTTGTCGATACCGTCCAAAAAAGATCGATCATATCGTGCATTTTCAGCGAGAGTGCGCAGTTCTTTCAGTTTCATTTCTCCTTCATCTTGATATTCGAAACCTTTTTCTTTCAGGAACAATTCAAAGTCGTCAATTATTTCATTGGTAACTTCAAAAGTGTCGGGAATCATTTTCTTCTCAGTAGCAAAATGATTGGCATACTTAAAGAGCATAGACTTGCGATTGAGTTCTTCAAGATACATGTTACGTACTGTATCAGATACAATCGTATCCGGCAGAATACCTCCGCTTTCCCACACACGCCTGTTATGTGCCGTGCGGAATTCACGCCTTAGACTGTCGGGCTTAGTCGTTACATTACCGTCGCCGTCACGATGCCAATAATCAATTTCCTGTATGCATCTACCGCTTGGCGTGTAGTAGCGTGCAGTTGTGATCTTGAGTGAGGCATTCTCTGATAATTGAGTAATTGTTTGCACCAATCCTTTCCCAAACGTGCGCGTACCCACTACAACACCCCGGTCTAAGTCCTGAAAGGCACCTCCGACAATTTCACTTGCGCTTGCACTAAACCGATTGACCAGCACTGCCGTTCGGACATCCCTTAGCATCGGAATTTCTGAAGAGCAATATTTTCGTTCTGAATCGCTTTTACGCCCGCGAGTAGAAACAACAAGACTGCTTTCAGGAACAAACTTGGAAACTACTTCGACCGCACTTTCGAGCAATCCGCCGGGATTGTCGCGCAAGTCAAGCACCAATCCTTTCAATTCTCCTTTCGCCTGCAAATCCTTGATAGTGCTGCGTAAATCATCTCCTGCTGTCCGTGAAAATCTTTCCAGCCGAACATAGCCTATGCCATCCTCAACATATCCAGCATAGGCAATATTATGTACGGAAATTTCTTCACGCATCAACACAAAGTCGATGGGTTTCTTCTCGCCTTCTCGTTCAATTTTCATTTTCAATTCTGTACCGGGAGCGCCGCGCACAAACTGGCGAATACCTTCCAGTGACATTCCTTTTGTTGCTTTTCCTTCCACCTCAATAATTCTATCGCCAACTTCAACGCCTTGCTTTGCAGCAGAGAATCCTTCAAGCAAATTTATCACTGTCACATAGCCATCACGCAAACCGATAGTAACACCGACGCCGCCGTATTTGCCATTAGTGATGAGATCAATTTCATCATTCTCTTTCTCACCAATGTACACCGTGTATGGATCCAGTATTCTAAGCATGCCGTCGATGCCGGCACGCATGAATTCTTCTGGATCGAGAGAATCGACATAGTTCATAGTAATTTCTTTATACACTTTGCTATATGTGTCAATACCGCGATAAATTTTCAGATAGAACTCGGTATCACCACCTTCTAAGACGAATCCGAAAAATGTCAGCGCCAATAGAGGCACAAGAATAAAAACCGTACTGTGCGATTTTTTGTGTGAACTCATTCGTGTTTGATTCATACAACTTTACTCCAAGATCATTTCTGGTTGATTATTGCTTCTGTCACGTGCTGCCAGATCAGCTCGTGTAGATCGTCGATGGGTTGTAATCCATCAATGACGCAGTACCGAGATTCCATTTTTGCTATTTGAAGGAACCCGTTTCGCGTACGTTCATAAAATTCTATGCCGTTCGATTCCATCCGATCTATATTTGTTTTTGCTGAACGTATACGTCTTTCAATTTCCCGAATTGGGATATCAAGAAAGAACGTCACGTCGGGAACTAATCCACCGGTGGCATACTGGTTAATTGCATGTATAACTTCGAGTGGAATGCCTCTGCCAAATCCTTGATATGCAGTGGTGGAATCATAATAGCGGTCACAAATGACCACCATACCGCCATCGAGCGCTGGACGCACAACTTCCTGAATCAACTGCGATCGGCTGGCAGAAAAAAGAAACAACTCACTTGCTTCCGTCATGCCATCGTTGTTTTTATCGAGTAGTATCTTGCGAATCTTTTCGCCTATCTCTGTACCGCCCGGTTCGCGTAAAACAAGCACACGATGATCCTGTAGTGTGAGCCGATCTGCAAGTAGTTGTACTTGCGTTGACTTGCCTGAATAATCGAGACCTTCAAACGTGATTAGCATGGGGATTGATACTGTGGTGAGTGGTTAAATAGTTATTTCGTGATTTAAATTCGAATTTGTGTCTTGTATTGCTTTATATTTCCTGGTTTATGATTCCCGACTTCTACTTATAAAATACCCAAATTCACACTGTTAAGCAAACAACTAAACCACATTTGGCAGTTCCAATTAGGTCTTATGGATTTCAATTCCAATTAGAATACAAATAAATCTTTGGCAATAAGCCAATATTTTTACATGATAATGCAATATTTTATTATAATATTATTGGTATATTTTATAAGTTATTGTTATTTACTATATGTTATAGCAGTGTCAGATAAATTATGATTTTGTGGATATATTGCAGGTATTAATATGCTCTGTTGGTTTTTGTTAGCTGGTAATGGGCCAGAAAAATTGAAAACTGAATTCATCAGTTATTTCTCCGCCCATAATAATCCTAAGGGTATAGCATTGTGGAAATGGAAAAGGACCTGTTGGATATGCTCGCCGGAAAGCTTCAAGCTGGATATTCTTACTGCATTTGATAATTATGGAATAATTGAATTTTCGTCTGCGCCCTCTCCATCAGACATTGAATTCATTTACGGCGACAATAAATCTCTCGATCATCTTTTAAGACGTTAAACTCTCCATAGGACCGGCCGCAGCTTTGCCTTTCTTGCTCCTCTCAACTTTTTTCACTACAATAAATTATAGAATGAAGCGGTGACAGATATTTCAGGATGCCTAAAGCACAAAAGAAACATACTCCACCACCTTCTCCGATTTCAACTCCCAAAGCATTGAGTGCCATCGAGCAAAGGCGATTTGAATCACGCAGAGAGGATTCTGCGCTCATCCGACAAGCGCTTGCTTGCGACCAGAATGCATTTCGCAAGCTCCGGCTAAAATACTATTCACCAATCTTCAAACTCATAAGCCGAATGATACATAGCCGCGAGGAAGTAGAAGATCTGACTCAGGAAGCTTTCATCAAAGCATTCACGTCACTCGCGAGTTTCAATGAAGAATATTCCTTTTCGACTTGGCTTTACAAAATAGCAACGAACAACGCAATCGACTACATTCGGAAACGAAAGCTTCAGATATTTTCCATCAACAAACCCATTGAGTCTGAAGATAGCGATTATTCATTTGAACTACCGGATACAGAACCTGAACCTGATCAAGAGCTGATTGCTGCCCAGCGCAAGAAAATGTTAGACGAGGCAATGAATTCGCTACCGGCAAAGTATCGACAGGTTATTCTTATGCGTCACGTGGACGAAAAAGAATACCAAGAAATCGCTAAAATCTTGAAACTTCCGCTTGGGACGGTTAAAGCACACATCTTCCGCGCCCGCGAGCTTCTCTATAAGCAGCTACGCGACAAAATGCGTCATTATTGAAAATAAATGCAACTTCCATGATGTTGATTGCGTAATACCAAATGCATACGGGTACGTTATGAAAAACTCTATAAAATTTTTACTATTGCTTTTCGTCGGCATTGTTTGCACCGTAGCTGCATTTGCTTATGCACTCGAAAGCAAACATCGTGAATTCAACCGCACAAAGGAAAAAGAGCTGCGGGTCATTCTTGATGTTTCATTCGGAGACATTTCTATTAAACGAGGCGAACAAGATAAAATTGCAACCGTTGACTACAGCGAAGAGGAAGCTGCTAAACACAAATTATACATCTCATACGATATCTCGGACGAAACCGGCACGCTATATATCAAATTAAAAGAATCTACACATTTTTGGGGTGACGATGACGACCACAATAGCCATAATCGTCATCTTGATATTAAACTTGGCAGCAATATTCCGATTTCTCTTGAATTAGAGCTTGGAGCTGGAAAAGGTGACATCGACTTGACTGACTTGCAAGTGAAAGATGTTAAAATATCGACGGGCGCCAGTAGTGTGACAATGAAGTGCAGCAAGCCAAATCCGATTTTTGCAGACGATATCTCTATTGAATCGGGTGTGAGTAAATTTACGGCAACAGATCTAAGCAATTTGAATTTTCACAATCTCAAATTCAGCGGTGGTGTAGGCACTTATAAACTCGATTTCGACGGCAAACTTAGACAAAGCGCTGAAGTACAGATTGAAGTTGGGCTCGGTTCTATCAATGTGTATGTACCACAAACCATTCCCGCCAAGTTAATGTATGATGATAACTGGCTTTCTAGTTTCAAGCTTGATGATGATTTTGAGAAAACGAGAAGCGGTGTATATGAAACGAGCGATTTCCAAGACGCATCTAAACGCTTGACTATCCGTCTGGAATCTGGTTTAGGTAGTGTGCGTGTGCAAAGGAAATAATAGTTAACGGATAGCTTTTAGTATTTGATTTTGGGCAATAAGTTTTTCCTCTTCAACTTTTAAATTTTTATTTTTATAATTAGTATTTTTTCTTCACCCTTTTCGCTTCTTTCATTTTGCCCCTACCTTCACGACAAATACTATTACTATTTGGCTTTCAATTGAAATGAAGGCAACTTTTGTTTTTAGACCGAATGGCAGCTTATTTGCCAATGAAGGGGTAGTTCAATATTCCTCTATCCCACTCCGAAGTGGAAGAATTGCCCCCATGAACGCGGGTGGCTTACTTCGCGTGTACGAATAAGATTGAGAAGTGCTTGCCGGTACGCATCGCCGGGAGCGAGGCCGTTGGCAAGATGCGTGAAGAAATATTCACTGAAAAATTTTGCCGCTTTCCTGTCTGCTGACCATGCATTGAAAAAGACATCAGGGGTCCCATTCAAACGAAGCAAAAATGCCTGCTCGGCAGAGAGTCCAATACCTTGACCGTTGTGATTTGAGAGAATTATAACTGGGATTGCTTCAAGTTCCGAAAGCTTTTCAAACGGAATGGCAGTAGATTGCTCCACCATCAAACCATCTGAGAGAACAAAATTGCCAAGTGGAAATTCTGCATTTCGCTGGCTGAATTCAGTAGAAATCTGCAATACGTCTGCTTTGATAGATTTCAAATTATCCCACGATGTTTCTAATCCTACCATCACTTTTGCGCCCTTAAAAAAGCTGCGGATATCTCTTAATTCGTAATCCACCGACCAGTTTTTACCTGTTGGATTGCCGAATGCTACAATATCCTGTATGCGAGCTGTGGATGCATTACGATAGCGTAACGAAGCAAGTGATGGCACATAATCTATGCTCGTTAATTCAATAACATATTTCACATTACCTTTTGAATCCTGTCGTTCTATCGCGTGAAACGGAAAACCATCCATCTCACGATTTGCAACGATAATAAGATTCCGTTCAAACAGATCGTCCACCGGACGGAGCAGGATATCATACATCTGCGTAGAAAGTCTTGCGAAGCGCGTCATTGAAGGCATACTCGCTTCTCCAGCTTCGCCTGAGTACACATTCGGATCTTGTAGAAGTTGCCGGTATTCCGCCATCATTTGTAAAAGATTGTCGCGGCGAATCGCCGAGGTACGGACAACAAGCTGTGAGTGCGCTACAGCAAAGATATAGAGCAAATCATCTGTTGGCAGAAATTCAATTGCCAGCGTGCCATGAGGGATGCTCGCCTGTAAAATCCGCGCTTCAACTGGACTCGGCAAAACCAGTGTTTCGTAGTTTGAATGTTCGTCAATAATTTGCCGCGATTCTCTTCGGAGCGTTTGTTTAGCTGATTCAAGTTCAGCATACAGTGCATTTAAATCATTAATGTCGGAAGAATGTTTTGTACTGGCAAGGCGTGCAGTATATTCGGCTTCAAGCATTCTTGCCTTTTGAAGCTGCAATTGCACATTACTCGTTTGCAATTTCACCTGTGAATAACGCAGCGAAACACCAATATTCTGGAATGTGCCTGCAAATTGTTTCGTCCGCGCGTACTCAATAATCTTCAATGCTTCTTCTTGACGTTGTGACTTAATAAGCAATGCACTAAGACATCCGTACCAATCCTGATGCGACGGCTGTATGCCAAGCGCAATCTGGTACGGCGTATGCAATTCTTCATTGGAATATTCAGCAAGTGCATTTTGATCAAGCGTGACAGCTTTCAGGAAATAATCGCGGGCTTTTAAGAGATTGGCTGCGTTTTCATATTCTTTTCCAAGTTGAATGTACAGAAATCCTTCGCCAGCGATGTGACCACACTCCATAAAATTCTTGGCAATTTGTTCGTAGGACTGTCTGAGCTTTCCTTCATTCTGTATACGTTGTGCCGGCGACAAAATATTGAATTCGCATCGCACTAAAAAAATGGAGAGATAATTTTCTGCAATACGATCACCCTGTGAACGTGCAAGCTTCAACGCTTCATTATAATAATGTTTTGCCTCTAACAGGTCATTGTTCTGCTCATAGAGATGCCCAAGCCGGAAGAGCAAGATCGTTTGAACATCCTTATCGGAGTGCGCGCGACGAAGTACATTTATAGCATCGCGAAAATCGCGGATTGCAGCATTTATACTGTTTTGTGTTAAATGAAGAAGACCGAGTTCTTCTTGCAACCGAGCGACAAGCAATGGATCACTTGTTTGACTGATTGAGGCAACGGCTTGTGTAAGTGAGTTTGCCGCTTCTTCGTTTCGTTGCTGCATTCGGTAAATACTCCCGATACCACCAAGTGCCGCGGCAAGATGATAACGATCGCCGTTTGCCTGCGAAATAGTAAGCACACTCTTATATACGTTCAGCGCTTCATCTACATCACTGCTTGCTTTCAAGATTGAAGCAAGTTTTAATTCTGACTCTGCTCTGGCAGTCTTGTCATCAAACGCAGTAGCGGATGAACTGGCAGTACGGTAACAGGCAATAGCTCGATCGTTCATATGCATTGCGGTGTAGAGGTCACCTTCTAGAAGATCAAGTTGAATTTCGCCGTGCACATCACCTTCCTTGCGCATAAGCGCGGCAGCTTGTTCCGACGCAGCAAATGCCGCACGGAATTCCCCTAAATTCAAATCAGTTTGGACAAGGAATGTGAGCGCTTCTATCAGTTGATCGTCTTTCTTGAGATCACGGAATGATCGAATAGCATCTTCTAAAATCGGCTTCGCTTGCTTGAATGATTGCTCGCCGATAAGTGCAACCGATTTTTCATACATCTCAGTAGGATCAGTCTGCGGAGGATTTCCTAAATCGCAGCCAAGCACAACAAAAATAGTAAGAGTAAAAAAGAATGATGTGTGTTTCACTATGGCTGAAATTTCCGTGTCGTTATAGATATCATTACAGAATCAATTTGAACACGAGAAGAATATAACAAACTGCTGCTTATGCTTCAACAAAAAGAATCAACGCTTGCCACCGTAGTTTTTCACTACTCCGACAATTTCATCTGCATTATTGGATAAAATACCATCAACGCCGTAGGTTAACATTCGTTGCGCGCCTTGTACTGAGTTGAGTGTGTAGACATAAACCGCAATATCTTTTTTATGAGCATCATCTAACATTTGGCGGTTTAATTCGCGCGTTGCACATACAAACACTTTCGCCCCAACGCGCTCAGCGAGTTTTGAGGACAAATGGCCGAAGTCATGCAAAAAATCAAAGAGCACGCCTGTCACCGCAGATGATTTTATTCGCTTAATATTTGCTAAAATTTTGTGATCGAAAGAAGAAAATAATACACGATCATCCATCCCGCATTGGTGAACAACATCAAGCACTTTTTCTTCCAATAATCCGATTGGCTCCCGATGCAGTCTATCCGATTTAATTTCAACATCTACCCAAAGCCGGCTCCCTATTTGCCGAAATACTTCTGCGAGTGTCGGAATTTGCTGCTTAGCAAACATCTTATGAAACCACGAACCGGCATCGAGCCGCCGAATTTCTTCCAGCGAATAGTTGCGCGCGGGACCATTGCCCGTGGACGTGCGTTGAAGTGTCCGGTCATGCAGAACAATAACTTCTTCATCTTTTGTCAAGCGGACGTCTAACTCGATCATATCAATGCCGGAAGTACTCGCAGCTTTTTCAAAAGAGGCAAGGGTGTTCTCCGGCACCTTTGCCGAGATACCGCGATGTGCAACAACATACGGTGGCGTACCCGGTAAAGGTTTTGGCTGATAAGGTCTCATCTGATTCTACTTTTATATAACGCATCTAGAATAAGCTTGTGTACATAGCCAATCTCGTCCATGCCATTGATTGGAACAAGTCGGTCGGTTTCGCGATAGTATTCGATGAGTGGTTTCGTCTGGTGTTGATAGACTTCAAGACGTCTGCGAACTGGTTCCGGTTTGTCGTCATCTCGTTGATATAATTCACCGCCGCACGACGGGCACTTTTTAAGATCAGCACCGATTCGGGCAATTGTATAAATGCGGCCGCAGCCGCGACAAAGCCGTCGTTGATCTAGACGATTTATTATTTCTTCGTTGTTCACTTCCAGACTAATCACAGAATCAAGTTTAATTCCAATTTTTTCAAAGAGCACATCGAGGGCGCGTGCCTGAGGAAGCGTTCGGGGAAAACCATCGAGGATAAAATTCTGACGCGATTCGTCGGATATTAGAACTTCCTCAATCAAACCGATGACTACTTCATCGGGAACGAGATTGCCTGCATCCATAAAAGATTTTGCTTTCAACCCAAGAGCAGTTTTGTTTTTTACAGCTTCGCGCAATAAATCGCCGGTAGAGATATGTGCTGAGTGAAATTCTTCAACAAGTAATTTGGCTTGGGTACCTTTGCCCACGCCCGGAGGTCCAAAGAGGATGATCTTCATAAATCGTTTTTCATTCTTTTAGTTGATGATAAGTGAATTAAATA
>Ga0187861_10004607_pt1 | contig 11457 bp, 8 predicted proteins | sample June2016WEW_10_1_3_FD_132986 | JGI IMG/M metagenome (GOLD analysis project Ga0187861, IMG submission 132986) | Peatland microbial communities from SPRUCE experiment site at the Marcell Experimental Forest, Minnesota, USA - June2016WEW_10_100 | ecosystem: Environmental > Terrestrial > Soil >...
ACAAGCGGCTGCGTTTATAATATTTCCACCGATAGTGCCACGATTTCGAATTTGCGGAGAACCGATTACATTCGCAGCCATATGTAACAGTCGCGCATGCTTTTTAATGAGTGAAGATAAACCAAGCTCGGTATGTGTTACAAGCGGCTTGATAATAATTTCGGATTCGGTTTCGGCAATTCCATTCAATTCACTCAAACAATTGATATTGATGATCGCTTTTGGAGCTTTGACCGATGGTTTGCGAAGTTCTATCAACACATCTGTGCCACCGGCAAGAATTTGTGCCTCACCTCCAAACTCTTTCAACAGTGCACAAGTTTCTACAACAATCCTCGGAGAATAATATTCGAACTGCTTCATGTTCTCTTCCCCCGAATCTTGCATGAATCCACTTCTACTGCTCCCTTCTGTTCTGAACCGCGCTTGCCGGTGCGAGTCAGTTTATGACCAAGTAGCACTCGTTCAAGGTTTGCAGGAATTTCAAATAAACGTTTTCCAGTTGCGTTATAAATCGCATTTACAATCGCTGGGGCTGCAAGTTCATTGGTCGGTTCGCCAACCGATTTTGCCCCAAACGGTCCTGATGGGTCTTCATTCTCTACTATTATTGCCTTAATGCGCGGCACATCCATAGAAGTTGGAATTAAATATTCATCAAAGTTGAACTGTTTTGGAATGCCGTCTTCAATTTCAAATTCCTCCAACAATCCATAACCGAGGCCCATTGCTACACCACCATAAATCTGTGCTTCGACCATTCCTTTGTTGATCGCCTTACCGACATCGTGCACCGAAATAAAATCGAGAACATCAACTTTGCCTGTTTCGATATCAACTTCAACTTCTGCAACGTTGGCACCATACACAAACGTAAAATATGCTTCACCTTGTCCTTGCCTTTCATCCCAAGAAGTCTTTGGCGAATGATGCCAGCCAAGTCCTGTCATAGGTTTACCTTTTTCGAAGCATGCAGTCGCAAGTTCGTTGAATGATGCCAGTCGTTCTTTTGTCTTTATCCTGATGAGATAGTTATCGAGAAGATCAAGATCGTTAACTGCCTCGCCCGTCATTTCTGCACCGACTTCGAGTAAAGTGACACGTACTTTTTCTGCTGCATTCTTCGCCGCTGAGCCGCCTATAATTGTTCCGCGCGATGCGACTGTTGCACCGGAATCAGCAACACGACTTGTATTTGTATTCAGAAATTGGATATGGTCCATCGATATGCCAAGCACCTCCGCCGTAATTTGCGACATTTGCGTTTGTGCGCCTTGTCCCATATCAGTGATGCCTGAAGAAACAATCACACTGCCGTCTGTTTGCACAGAGACAATGGTTTCTGCCGCATCGGTTCCTTCTGCGCCAAGCGACACACCGCGATAACTGCATGCGAGTCCAATTCCGCGCCGCTTTTCGTTAATCGTTGCTTTGCGATTTCTATTCCATTTTTTCTCGAAGTCACTTGCTTCCACCACTTTCGTCAATACTTCTTTCAGACTAACATTGTGCGTTAGTTTTTGTCCAGTTGCGGTCACTGCGCCAGTTTCGAACCCATTCTTCATCCGAATCTCGAGTGGATTCATTCCAACTTTTTCCGCTAACTCATCCATCATCGATTCAATGGCAAAATTGACTTGCGGGGAACCAAATCCACGCATCGCTCCGGTGTAATTATTATTCGTGTATGCCGCATAGACATCCGTCTTGACATTCTCACAATAGTAAGGCCCTGTTGCCTGCACTACCGAACGCCAGGTAACAAACGGACTCATCGAGGCATATGCACCTCCATCAGCAATACACTTGATCTCCATTGCAGTGATGGAGCCGCCTTTCTTTGCACCCCACTTATAATAGAGCACATACGGGTGGCGTTTGTAACTTTCGAGCATCGACTCTTCGCGTGTGTTAACCATTTTTATCGGCTTACCGATCTTCATCGCAAGTAATGCAGCCCGACAGCTGATCAATGTCATGGCTTCATCCTTGCCGCCGAATGAGCCACCAAGCGTCGACTGCACGATCTGCACTTGCGCAAGATCAAGATTCAACATAGATGCAACTGAGCGGCGAGTCGAAAAAAGATTCTGTACACAACCCGTAACCTTCACGCCGCCCTGTTCTGCAGGTTCTGCAAGGATAGCTTCTGGTTCGATGTACGAATGTTCGACGAATTGGGTTTTAAATTTCCGTTCGATAATAAAATCAGCTTCTACAAAACCTTTCGTGACATCGCCTTTTTGAACGTGATGATGCACAAATTCATTTTTATCGTCATGAATAACTGGAGCATCCGGTTTCATCGCTTCTTCCGGATCGCTCACCGTGGGAAGCGGTTCGTACTCGACTTTAATAAGTGAAATCGCTTCTTCAGCAATATCCTTTGAAACAGCAGCGACGAGCGCAACACCATCTCCAAGATAACGGACACAATCTTCTGCAAGTATAGCTTGATTCTTTATGACAACACCAAACACTTTTTCACCGGGAATGTCTTTTGCAGTTAGCACTGCCTCAACTCCTATAAGTTTTTCTGCTTTCGAAATATCGATGCTGATAACTTTAGCATGCGGATATCTCGATCGAAGCACTTTACCAATCAACTGGTGCGATACATTGTAATCATCGGCGTACTTAGCTTTGCCCGTGACCTTGCCCCATGCATCAACACGCCGTTCAGACTTGCCGATTATTTTCAATTCTTTGCTCATTTTTACTTGTCTATCTTCTTCCACAACCTTGCAGCAACTTTCCGCGCTTTCGACATTACCGCCTCTTCATCAATACTCATCAACTGCCTATTCCAAACAATCCAGTTGCCATCTACCATCACGTGCTGAACCATCGTGGAGTTCATTCCAAATAAGAAATGACCAAGAATATTTTGATGAACAATTGGTGTTGGAAAATTGTAATCAAGCACGACAAGATCCGCCGGTGTATTCTTTGCAAGCGTTCCAAACGAGCGGCCGAATAATTGTGAGATAAGTTGTTGTCCGTTGTTCAACATCTCCGGCAGCCGAGAGAACTCTGCCCGATGATCAGATTCTGCATTACGGAAATAGCCGAACTTCACTTCATCAAACATATCTGCCGGAAATCCATCCGTCCCAAGTGCAGAATGTTTCCCATACCAATTCAGTGGCGCATAGCCAACGGCATTGTTCATATTAGAACGCGGATTATGGACCATCCACGCACCGGCTTTTTCGACTCTGGTAAATTGTTTTTGATTGAGATGAACGCCGTGGGCGAAGATAGATTTCTTTCGGAGAACTCCAAGTTCACTCAATCGGCTGATAATATCGGTATTGTAGTTTTCCATTGAATCCAATGCATCGGCTTTATCTTCAGCGACATGAATGTGGGCACCGCAATCATACATCGACGCTAGTTCTCCTATTTTGCGCAACGAATCATTGCATAGCGTGAAAGAAGCATGTCCACCAATTGTGCCTCGGAAACGAGCATTGTTTGCATTTTCTATAACAAATCGTTCATTCTCTTCCAGTCCAAGATCGCGTTTCTTCATTCCACCGCGATCGGTGATTTCGTAGCAAAGGACTCCGCGCAAACCAACTTTCGCCATTCCGGCTTTTATTAAATCAAGTGCGCCGCTAATATGATTCGGCGATGCGTGGTGATCGATGAGTGTCGTTGTCCCAAACTTGATTGCTTCGATTGCGCCAACGAGCGCACTATAAAAGATGGATTCTTCATCCAGCGCTTCATCTAACTTCCACCACACTTTCTGAAGAATCTCGATGAAGTCCCTTGGCGCGGTCTTCGGCGAGGGCATGCCGCGTGAAAGGGTTGAATATAAATGCGTATGGGAATTCACAAATCCGGGAAAAATAAATTTTCCAGAAAGATCAAAAACTTCATCACTCTTCTTTGGTGGTAGATTCTTCCCGCAATCAGTAATTATATCATCAATGATTCGGACATCGGCTTCTTCGATCTTTGGTGGATCGAGACTAATAATTCTGCCATTCTTTAGTAGGAAATCCATAGTTATTTTCAAATAAGAGAAAGATTTTAAAATTTTGTACTAATGTCGACAATATCGGTTCGATGTCAATCGTCTGCCCTACTGCTTTCTTTGCAGAAACAATATCTTTCACTTTATATCTTCCAGCCAATATGTTAATATAGTGCGCTTTCTAATGGAAATCGAGGAGAAGTTTTTAGAGCTATTGCGAATTCGAGTAAATTTGCGCCCTGTTTATTTGATAATCGAGTAATTAGCGACTCATCTAATTAACTATTCACCAGTTACCAACGAAGAACTTGCGTTTTGAAAGTTAAAAGTATATCCTTTCCACAACAATAGGAATAGAAAAATAAATGTCAATTCTTATTAAGAACGGATGCGTCATTACAACAGATGGTGAAATAAGTGCAGACGTTTTCATCGAGAACGAAACGATCAAACGAATCGAACCGAATCTCGATATGAAGGCAGACAGGATTATTAATGCCGCTGGAAAATTGGTCATCCCGGGCGGCATTGATGTTCACACGCATTTAAGTCTGCCCTTGAATAATACCATGTCGAGTGATAATTTCGAAACCGGAACTCGTGCAGCGGCATTTGGCGGCACAACAACTATCATTGACTTTGCTCAGCAATCAAAAGGACACTCACTTTACGAAGCACTCGATATCAGACTAAGGCAAGCAGAGAAATCTGTAATCGATTATGGTTTGCATATGATAATCGTCGACTTACCAAAACGACGAATTGTTGAGATTAATGATATGATGAAGAAAGGCGTGACGAGTTTCAAACTCTTCACAGCATATCCCGATCGTTTGATGGTGGATGATGATACTATTCTTAGAACACTCGAACAGACAAAAAATGATGGCGGGCTTGTGTGTGTACACGCAGAAGATTCTACTTTAATTGATTCTCTTGTCAAGCAAGCGTTGACAGATGGAAAGACTGCACCAAAGTATCACGCCACAACACGCCCTGCCGGGGCAGAAGCTAAAGCCGTAAAGCATGTCATCGAATTGGCACATCAGCTAAATGCACCTGTATATTTTGTTCACATCTCGTGTTCAGATTCGCTCGAATATATCCGGCAAGCACAATCGAAAGGTCAATCAATTTATGCGGAGACTTGTCCGCAATATCTTTTTACATCAATAGAAGATTTAGACAGACCCAATTTTGAAGGTGCAAAATATGTTTTCACGCCGCCGCCAAGAGAAAAGTGGAATCAGGAAAAACTTTGGGAAGGATTGGAGAACAATTCACTGCAGGTTGTTTCAACTGATCACTGTCCATTTAACTTCCGGGGAGACAAAGAACTGGGACGCAAGGATTTTACAAAAATCCCCAATGGCGCTCCGGGAATCGAAAACAGATTACAGCTCCTTTACTATTTCGGAGTGGAAAGTGGAAAGATTTCAATAAACCAATGGGTTGAAATTGTGTCGACAACGCCCGCAAAGCTTTTCGGCCTTTATCCTAAAAAGGGAATCATCGCTATTGGCAGCGACGCCGACATCGTCATCTGGAATCCCAAAACTGAACATACTATCTCTGCATCAACGCATCATATGAACGTCGATTACTCATTATATGAAGGATGGCTTATCCGAGGGTTGGCAGAATTAGTTATTTCACGCGGGGATATTATTATTGAGAACGGTAAATGGGAAGGCAATTCAAAAAGGGGGAAGTTTTGTGTCCGAAAAATATTTCAGAACAGTTCTTCTTAAAAGGAAAGGACAAACCAAGTCTGTACTTTCCTTTGTATCTTTTTTAAAATTACCGTTGTAAAGCGTCTCTCACCATATCTGTAATACGGCGAAAATCAATCTTGCCGCTGCCCATCTTAGGCAATTCATCGAAGACAACAAAATTTTTCGGCAAGGCAATATTCGGCAATTGCTCTGCCATCTTTTTTAGAATTGTTTTCTCATCAATTTTCTGAGTAATGGCTACAACAATCTTAGCTCCACGCACAGAGTCCGGGACCTCAACAACACAGCACGCGACATCATCAGGAAGTAAATGTTCTAGCACATTTTCTACGCGAATGAGTGAAACCATTTCACCACCAATTTTCATGAAACGTTTCAATCTGCCAACATGCCACAGATACCCATCCGCATCATGATATCCCATGTCGCCGGTGTCATACCAACCATGTCGGATACTCAGAGCTGTGGCTTCAAAATCATCAAAATACCCCTTCATAATGCTATCACCTTTTACAAGGATTTTACCAATTTCACCAACGGCACACTCTTCGCCGGTTTCATAATTCTCAACACGCACTTTCACATTAGGTAATGGCAATCCGACGCTTCCAGGGCGATTTGCTATTGGTGTATTGACACTGATTGCAGGACTCGTTTCAGTACAGCCATATCCTTCTAAAAGATTAATATTATGCTTGTGAAGAAATTCCTGACGTAAAGAATCCGGCGTTTTATCAGCACCAGACAACATGATCCGGCACGAAGCGAAATCACCGGGTTCAGACTTCCTCAGATATCCCCACATAAATATTGGTGTACCGACTACAAATGTAATTTTCTCTTCGCGTATTATATTGCAAATAACTTTAAAATCAAGCGGGTTGGCATAGGTAACAATTGTCATTCCATAATACAAGGGCAGCCATAAATTTGCCGTCTGTCCAAACACATGGAAAAGTGGTAAATTGGCAAGGAAAACATCATCAGAAGTAAATTCAAAGACTTTGATGAGTCCATCGACATTAGCCGCAATATTTCGATGCGTTAGTTGAACCGCTTTTGGATCTTTCTCGCTTCCGCTTGTGAAGAGAATAACAGCGTTATCATCTTCTTCGCCGGAATAGATTTTTTTTAGCAGGCGTTCAAGGGGGAGCTTTGCTCTCAATGCTGCTTTGATCTTATCAAGGATTGACACATGCTCCATAATATCCTCGATGAAGATCATCCCCTGCACACGCGGACAATTAATCTTTTCGACGAGCGCTTTCGAAACAATGATAGTTCTAAAGGCGCATTTTTTCTGCGCATACTCGCAATTTTGTGCGGCACCGGTAGAATAATTAATCATTACAGGGGTCCGCCCGCTCATTAATGCACCGAGTATAGAAAGCGCACATCCAGCAGAAGTTGGGATCATAATACCGACAAATCCCTCATCGTATTTTTTAAATTTATCTGCTAATATCAGCGATGCAATGAGCGCTTTCCCGTAGCTGACATTCTGACCAGTTGTGCGGTCGATAATTGCTGTCTTGTTCTCAAACTGCTTAGCGATTCGGACAAAGTGATGATGAAGAAGCATCTAATTTCCTTTTAAAAAACTTTGTTTTGCTGTCTTTGCAAATACCTTTACTTAGGTACAACCTTATACGAGCTTCGCTCGTAGAAATTCTCGATTCAATCGAGCAATATGTGTTACTAATATTCCTTTTGGACATTCGGCTTCGCAAGCATAATTGTTCGAACAATTGCCGAATCCTTCCTTATCCATCTGTATCACCATTTTCTCAACGCGCTCTTTTCTTTCAATCTGCCCTTGCGGAAGCAACGCAAATTGTGAAACCTTGGCAGCCACGAAAAGCATTGCAGAAGAATTCGGGCACGCTGCGATGCAAGCGCCACATCCGATGCACGCTGCTGCATCCATTGCTTCTTCCGCATTCGTTTTCGGTACAGGAGTTGAATTCGCATCCGGTGCGCCGCCAGTTTTTGCTGAAATAAATCCACCCGCCTGCATAATTCTATCCATTGCAGTTCGATCTACAACTAGATCTTTAATCACAGGAAAGGGTTTTGCGCGCCAAGGTTCAACAACAAGCTCTTGTCCATCATCAAATATCCTCATCCGCACATCACACGTTGCCTGTTTGCGGCCCGGACCATGCGCACGTCCGTTGATCATTAATCCACAACTGCCGCAGATGCCTTCGCGGCAATCGTGATCAAAGGCGACAGGATCTTTATCTTGAAGCACTAATTGATTGTTCAACACATCCAACATCTCTAAAAATGATGCATCGGGCGATATATTCTGCACCTCATACATTTCAAAATGCCCTGTATCCTTCTGATTCTTCTGACGCCATATTTTTAATGTAAAACGCATAGTCGTCGGTTCCTACTTATAACTCCGTTCAGAGGGTTTCACATATTCAAACGTGAGCGGCTCTTTGTTGAGCTTTGGTTTCTTGCCATCTCCGGTATATTCCCACGCCGCCACATACGTAAATTTTTTATCGTTGCGCAATGCTTCGCCTTCAGGTGTTTGATATTCTTCGCGAAAGTGACCACCGCATGATTCTTTTCGGTGCAGCGCGTCGAATGTTAACAATTCTGCAAGTTCCAAGAAATCAGCAATACGTCCGGCTTTTTCGAGTTCGATGTTGATATTGTCAGTCTCGCCAACAACTTTTGCATCAATCCAAAATTCTTTCTGTATTTCCGGAATCAGCTTTAATGCTTTTTTCAATCCTTTCTCGTTACGTCCCATCCCAACAAAATCCCACATTACCTTGCCGAGTTTTTTATGAATTTCGTTCACGGGTTGTTTACCATTGATAGCGAGAAGTTTGTTCACTCGTTCGGCAACATCTGCATTCACTTTTTTGAATTCCGGATGATCGGTTGCAAGAGAATTAAATTTTGTTTTCGCAAGATAATCTCCCATCGTATAAGGAAGAATGAAATAACCATCGGCTAATCCTTGCATTAACGCGCTGGCTCCAAGTCGGTTCGCGCCATGATCCGAGAAGTTCGCTTCGCCGATAATAAATAATCCAGGAATTGAGCTCATCAAATTATAATCAACCCATAGTCCGCCCATTGTATAGTGAACAGCGGGATAGATGCGCATAGGTACAGCATATGGATCTTCAGCAGTGATTTCATGATACATATCGAAAAGGTTGCCGTACTTTTCTTCAATCCATTGCTTGCTATTTCGTTTTATAGCGTCTGCGAAGTCAAGATACACTGCCATTTTCGTCTTACCGACGCCAAATCCCTTATCACATATTTCTTTTGCGCGGCGGGAGGCTACGTCCCGCGGAACCAAATTGCCAAATGATGGATAGAGACGTTCGAGATAATAATCGCGTTCGTCTTCCGGAATTTGAGATGGTATGCGCGTATCACCTGATTTCTTCGGAATCCAAATTCGCCCATCATTGCGCAGGCTTTCACTCATCAGTGTCAATTTAGATTGATAATCGCCGCTTACTGGTATGCACGTTGGATGAATCTGCGTGAAACAAAGATTTGCAAAGAGTGCTCCCTTCTTGTATGCGCGCCAGATTGCCGTAGCATTACTCGCCTTTGCCATCGTTGAAAGATAAAAAGTGTTGCCATAACCGCCTGTAGCCAGCACAACTGCATCCGCTACATACGATTCGATGGCACCTGTCTTTAAATTTCGACATACGATGCCGCGTGCCATTCCATCTACAACTACCAAATCCAACATCTCGCGCCGATCATAAAACTTTATACCACCCGCACCAATTTGACGGCTCAATGCAGAATATGCGCCAAGCAAAAGCTGCTGACCGGTTTGGCCACGAGCATAAAATGTTCGCGATACTTGAGCACCGCCGAATGAGCGCGTATCTAAATAACCTGCATAGTCACGGGCAAAAGGAACACCTTGTGCGACACATTGGTCTATGATACTACCGCTCACCTCAGCGAGGCGGTACACATTTGCTTCACGTGCCCGGTAATCGCCGCCCTTCAATGTATCGTAGAATAAGCGATAGACACTATCGCCATCGTTCGCATAATTCTTCGGTGCATTAATACCGCCCTGTGCTGCAATACTGTGTGCTCGTCGTGGTGATTCGTGATACGAGAAGGTAAGCACCTGGTAGCCAAGCTCTGCAAGTGAAGCCGCTGCTGAAGCTCCTGCCAAACCGGTTCCGACTACGATAACGGAATATTTTCGTCTGTTCGATGGATTAACCAACTTCATATTGAAGCGATGATTGGACCATTTCTTTTCAATCGGCCCGCTGGGAATTTTGGAATCAAGCGTCATAGTCAATGAACTCCCATAATCACGGTAGATACAGCTCGGTGATAAAAGAAGAAATAAACAGGAATTAACGCATAGCCCAGTGGAATCAAAAACCAGAATATAAATGCCAGCATATCAAAAAACGGAGCATAGTTTTTATTCCGAAGCCCAAGCGTTTGGAATGCTGATTGAAATCCATGCCGCAGATGATATCCGAGCACAAGCAATGCTAGAAGATAAAAAGCATCGTACCAAGTATTTGAGAACGCTTGCACCACTAATTCATAGTTTGATACTTTCTCTGAGCCAAATCGAGAAGGAATAAAAAATGATTTCAGATGGATGTAAAGAAAAATTGCAATTATGCTTCCCGTCCAGATCGTTATTCGGGATGCAAACGTTGCGTTATCTTTCAATCGGAAAAATTTATATTTGATAGGCCGCGTCATCCGGTTTTTAAACCAAAGAATAACACCAAGGGTAGCATGGCCGAACACGCCGAGGAACAAAAATATTTCTATGAAACGGATGACAGGATTGGAAACGAGAAAATCACCGTACGCTTCGTACATTTTTCCGCTATCATTCGCAAACAGAAGAAGATTGCCGACGAGGTGCTCCACGAGAAAGACTATGAGAAACAATCCTGTGAGACTCATCAATACTTTTTTGCCAATAGACGAGTAATAGAATTCAAGGACACTGTTCATAGAGGATAACTCTGTGTGGTTAGACAACAGTTACATTGAGCGAGTGTTTAATTTATATTCGCATATTGAGAATAAATTGGTTCTTGAGAGTGTAGGGAAGATTTTTGGAAAATGCAACGGAATTACCTAAAGTGATAAAAGCTCACACGAAGTGAGTTATCCATGTTCACGCTATTTCAATTGTGAAAGTACCCGATCAATTAGCTGAACTCGTTGTTCATTACCTCGCTTTTTTTCAACATTGCGTAAAAAAGTAAATGCATCTTTTAAATCATAACTTCCATAAATTTTAGATTTATTTGGACATTCCATATATGCTTCAAAAAGTTTATTACTAACACGATAAGTGCCAAGACTGTCACCTTTCTTTGAATAAAACTCAAAAAGACCATAATAAGCAGTGGGATATTGTGGCGCTACTATTATAAGGTTCTCCAAAATTTTGAGCGCCGGTTCGGTTTGATTACGGTCAAGTAATCCACTAGCATAACTATATTGAGAACGAGGATCTTCGGGGTGATTTTCATATGCCTTTTTTGCAAACTTTATCTTTTTGTCTTTTAATTTATTCAATTCATAATTGCTTGCAAGGCTCAACTCATCTGGCAATTTCTGGTATAAATTTCCCGGGTCTCCAATGATCATATGTTCTATCTTCGTTATTGACCGATCGCTGGCATTGATTCCTACCCAAGCTGCTGCATTCATCCCATTAAACACAAGAAAGATTGGAAG
>Ga0187861_10004610_pt1 | contig 11453 bp, 12 predicted proteins | sample June2016WEW_10_1_3_FD_132986 | JGI IMG/M metagenome (GOLD analysis project Ga0187861, IMG submission 132986) | Peatland microbial communities from SPRUCE experiment site at the Marcell Experimental Forest, Minnesota, USA - June2016WEW_10_100 | ecosystem: Environmental > Terrestrial > Soil >...
CCCCCGCCGCCACTCAGCCGGCGTAGGCACACGCCACAACCACCCCAGAAACGCCGCAACCCCGCTGCCCATGCGGGATCGCGGCACCCACGCACACCTACGTCATGCGGAACTCCGGTGAACGCAGACGAACGCGCCGTGCTTGACGTCCTCCTGACGCGGGACTTCCCCGGTCGAGACGAGTTGATTGTCCAGGCGCAATCCGTGCAGACAAACGGGCCTTCCTGCACCTGCGGATGCCCATCGTTCTCGCTTGAGGCCGACCGCGCACTTCCTCCGGCTCCCGTGGCAGAGCGCATGCCGACCGACGCCCACGGCACTGATCCCGGCGGAAACAAGATAGGCGTCTTGCTCTTCGTCGACGACGGATATCTCGCGGAGGTGGAGATCTACAGCATCGAAGGCAACGACTTCTCAGGGCTACCCGAGCCGGGCGCGCTCAGATTGAGCGAGTGGAGCGAGCCGAGCAGCCCCGGAACGCGTCACCTACTCAACCCATAGCTCGTCGGGTGACATTCGCGGACTGTGAGCTGGCGCATGCCACGCTCTACTCACGCCGGAAGCCGTCGCTGTTGTTCTTCGAGTTGGCGGAAGATCTCGTCGTAGCTGCCCTGCATGTGATGCGGCACGCGCCACACGTCGACCGTCGCGAAGCAGCCGAGTGTGCGAACGTGAACGGTCGGCGCGTCCGCGCGAGCCTGGTCGCGGCCCCACTCACGGCGGTGACCGAATAGGGTGATCCCGCTAACGTCGACGTTGACGCCCTCAGGCACGTAGACGTCGACATTGCCGAAGGCAACGAGAACGGTTACTAGGATCCGCGGGCCGTCGATTTCGGCTTCGCGCAGATCCAGATCAAGATCGCCAAAAGCACCGACAGCCAAAATCCGGCGTCGCAGCCTCATACGCCCGCGACGAGCGACATGACCGAAAAGCGCAGCGGTCAGACGAGTCGACTTCCGGCGCGAGCTGGCAAGCTCAAACCGGACCTCGGGTAGGTCTTCACGAGCACGCACGAGCTCGGCGCCGGTTTGCGCCCGATAGGCGACATCGACTCGCTCGGAAAACTCGTCTAGCGTCAATCGTCCCGCGAGCAGATCGCCGCGAAGCGAGACAACAGTCTGGTCCCGCTCGGCATCAGAGACGCGATCGGACAGATCTCCCAACCGCGTCGCACGCTACCAGGAGATGATCGAGGTGGCCGAGGCGCACTCGATCGCTCACCCACCCGTGGACGGACCGAGCCAGCCCAGGACGTCGACCAGGTGACATTCCCGAACTGGCGCAGCCGACGGTTGGCTACCGTGCCGTGATAATCGGGCCGATGCGCAGGGTGGCACTCGTAGTTGCGGGGCTCTCGGCGGCAGGTGTACTCGTCGGTACCGCTGCTGGCAGCGGAGAGCTTCCGCGGCTACCGACACAGATCGGCTCACCGGGACTGGCTGTGAGGCCTCCGGTCGTTTCCTTTACCGGTGGCAGCTCCGGGTTCCTCGGTGGTTTCGACGGGGCGCCACGTGCAAGCTCGAAGGTCGGGTGGAACAACTTCGGCCATTTCACGTGGTCGAGTTGGACTGCTCGCGACGCGCGCGGCTCAGGGGCAGCATGGCTTCGCACCTGCTGGCGCCCAGGATGCGCGAAGCACTGGTTCACTCCCTATCACGCGACAGCGCACGCCTCGCGACCGGTTCACGGACACTTCACCCGGCTCGCCATTGTCGTGACCATCGACGGCAGGCAGATGGTGGACTGCCGCAGCGTCGCCTATATCGGGCCGCCGGAGAGCTACTACTCGTACGGCTCATCGTTCCACTGCCGCCCGTAGGAACCGTGACACGGTACCGTCCCGTCGATGCGCCTCGACGGCATCCATCACGTCACCTGTATCACTGGTGACGCGCGCGCGAACCAGGGCTTCTACACGGGCACGCTTGGTCTGCGCCGCGTGAAGCTGACGATCAACCAGGACAGCCCCTCGATCCGGCGCGATGCCAAAGGGGGTGTTTGGCTGAACCAGAACGACCCGACGTAGATCCACCTCCGGGCGTTAGCGTCGTCGGACGCGGTGTGCCTTGCAAAGTCTGCCGACGGCTTGAGCTAGCCGGAGCGCTGGGACTCGGGTCCTACGGGCCAGGGCCTGGATCCGCGGGTCGCGCACCTAAGAAGTACAGCAGGACGAAGATTCCCACGACGGCGCCAAGTCCTTGGGCGACGCCGGTAGGTCCGATCAAGCCAAGGAGCAGTAGTGCATCGATCGCGAGGAAAACGCCGCCCCAAATCAGAAGAAGAAGCCATCCGCCAAGAGCTAGAACGACTCCAGCTATCACAAACTCTGAGACGCTTGCTCTGCGGGCGCTGTGGGCTGTCCCCTTGAGGACGCGCCACAGGATGATGTTCCAGGGTATGAAGGCGAGGCCCGCGATCACCCGTCCCACAACAGCGAGCCCACCGGCGCTAGCGACCGTCATTCCGAGCGATCGTAAGTAGGAGTGCTTCGACGGTCAATCCGCATCGCGACCCTAAGACACGCTCGTGATGGCCTGTCTTCAGGCTTTGTCTGGTTCTTGGCGGCCGTCATCGCTCGGAGACGACTCGTCACCACCCAAAGCCTCACGAGCCGGAGTTGACCCCAGTCCCCTTGAGCTGCACACCTGGGCTAGGCTCGCCCGATGCGTCTCGACGGCATCCATCACGTCACCTGCATCACCGGCGACGCGCGCGCCAACCAGGACTTCTACATGGGCGTGCTCGGCCTCCGCCGCGTGAAGCTGACGATCAATCAGGACAGCCCCTCGATCGTCCGGACGGAAAGAGGCCTGTTTCTCAACCAGGACGATGCTGCGCTGCACCATCTATCTGCGCGACGCGGCGTAGCCCGGTAGCGCTCTGCCAGGCGAGAGCACGCTCGCGCATGCGAGAGCGATCTCCTTGAGCCGGACAAGATCGTCGTCGCGATGAGTCGAGCAAGGATCGTCGCTTGGCTACGCGACGCGGCGCTGCGTCCACAACGCCGCCGCGAGGACGAGCAGGATGCCGATGCCGGCGACGATGCCGAACTCGACACCCTGGAGCTCCCAGAAGCGGCTCGCCGGCTGGTACAGGGCGGTCATGTACACGTGTGCACCGCGCGGGTATGGCTGCGCGCAGACGCTGCCCGTGGCATGCGGAAATAGACCACCGGACGCATGGACGACGCACGGGCCAGGTCCGGCCGCAAGCTCTTTGCCGTTCTTGTCGCTGATGAACTGGTTGATCACCAGGGCTTGGTTCAGGTTCGGACCGCTCCCGTTCGCAAGCCAGGTCGTCTTGACGGGCGAGAGCAGCCGCTGCCGTAGCCAGCTGTCCATGAATGCGCGTCCGACGACGTAGACCGCGAACGCGACGAGCAGCGCCGGGACCGTTCGCCGCCACAGCGCCCCGATCGCGACGGCGACGCCGAGCACGAACAGCGCGTACGCGATCGGGACCATCCCCTCGGCGTCGTAGCTATTCGAGCTCATGCGGCCGTTCAGGTGGTCGAGCGGTGCACGCGCCCAGGTCGCGAGCGCGATGAGACAGCCGGCGACCGCCACCGAGGCGGCCACGCTCAACGTGAGCTTGGTGGCGATCCAGCGACATCGCGTGATGCTCTGCGTCCAGTAGAGGCGGTAGCTGCCGTTGTCGAGGTCGAGCACGAACGGAGCCGCGAGCAAGAGCGCCGCCAGCGCCGGAACGATCGTCGACCACGTGAACAGGATGTTCATGCCGTTGAAGCGCGACTCGAACGAGCCCACCGAGACGCCGCAGGTGACCGGGTTGGCGTTTCCGGTGCAGGCACCGAGACCTTCGTGCGTGTAGACGGACGCCATGTGCACTCCCACCGGGATCGCGACGGCCGCCAACACCGCGAGCATCGCCACTGCGATCAGCGTCTCGACGCGCTGCTGACGCCAGCCGACCCAGATCACCGCGCCGCCTCCGCGCGCGCTTCCACGCGGGCGGCTGCGCTCGTCATGCCGAGATAGGCGAGCACGATCTCCTCAAGGTCAACCTCGTGCATCTCCCAGCAGGCGTCGTAGACGTGGCCGTTCGCGCGCACGAGCAGTGTCGTCTGCCGCTCGGTGTGGCTCTCGCGGATCACCTGGTGGACGCGCGCGACGGCGCCAGCGTCGGTGCGCGGGCCGGTGAGCAGACGGTGGCCGGCGAGGATCTCCTCGATCGTGCCGACGATCTGCGTGCGACCGTTGGCGAGGATGATCAGCCGATCGCAGATCCGCTCGAGATCGGCGACGATGTGCGAGGAGAGCACGACCGTGATGCCGGCGTCGGCCACCGCCTGCAGCACGCCGGTGAGGAACTCCCGCCGCGCCAGCGGATCCAGCGAGGCGACCGGCTCGTCGAGCAGCAGCAGCTGCGGCCGCTTCGCCAGTGCAAGCGTCAGAGCGACCTGAGCCTGCTGGCCGCCGGAGAGCGTCTGGATCCGCTGACGGCGCGAGAGGCCGAGCTCGTCGATGCGCCGGTCGGCGACCGCGTCGTCCCAGCTCGAGTTCAGCTCGCGGCCGAGCTTGAGCGTCTCGCCGATCGTGAAGCGACGAGGCAGCGGATGGTCCTGCGCGACGAAACCGACACGTGGAAGCACGGCGAGTGGTTCCGTACGGGGACCGTGGCCGAGCACGCTGATCGTCCCGGTCGTCGGTTCGATCAGCCCGACGGCGAGCTGCAGGAGCGTCGTCTTGCCCGCGCCGTTGGGGCCGACGAGAGCGGTCACGGATCCCGGCGGGATCGACAGATCGCAATTGTGAAGCGCCCAGTTCGACCCGTAGCGTTTCCCGAGTGCCGTCGCCTGGAGTGCGGCCGCGTTGTTCATGCCACCTGAGAGATCGACGGCGGACGAAGTGTGTCCACAAACAGCGCCGCCATGTTCTCGTCGTCGAGACCGGCCGTGCGCGCACGGTCGATCCAGCGTTGCAGCGACGATCGAAGCGTCTTCACGTCGTTCGGAGGCACGGGCGGCTGCCCGCTCGCGATGAACGTGCCCACACCCCGCCGACCCTCGACGAGCCCTTCCAGATCGAGCTCTCGGTAGGCGCGCAGCACCGTGTTCGGATTGATCGTCAGCTGCTCGACGACTTCCTTGACCGTCGGTAGCTGATCGCCGGGATGCAGGATCCCGAGCCGCACCGCCTGCCGGACCTGCTGCACGAGCTGCAGATAGGTCGGTACGCCTGAGCGTGTCTCCAGATGAAACTCGATCATTCTCTTATTACCTAGATAGCTAGATAAAAGAGTATCCAACGTCCCCGATCGCGTCAAGAAAAGAGCTCGGGATCGAGCAGTTCGAGGCGAGCGGGACGTCTCGATCTCAGCAAACGGGTCAGCGAGACAAACGAGATCTCCGCGAGGGTCCCGCTTTCGTGGCAAGTCGACAGACGAGATAAGGCGCGCATCGAAGTTCGAATTCTGGTTCTGGTTGGCGCTATTCGCGGTTGGCGAGATTGCTCTCATCGCGAAGGTGCTTATCGAGTGAGTGAGCTCACCCGAAGGGGTCGACGCCGGCACCTCCGTCGGGTGACATTCCCGAACTCACTGTCATTCTCGACGTCGTGGTGGCGTCCGGTGAGTGGCAGAGACTCGGGCGGCGGCGGCTGACTCGATTCCCGCATGTCGCCCGAGGGCTGACTTGCCAGCGTTGTGTCGCCGCCGCCGACCCGAGACCGCCGAGCGTGACCTGATAGGAGCTTGGCAGCTGCCTCGAGTGAGGCCTGTCCGCTCGCCGGTCGCCCCCAACGGTTGAGGAGGCGGATCTCATGATCGTGATCGGAGTGGACGTGCACAAGCACTCGCTGACCGCTGTTGCGGTCGACGAGGCGGGCCGGATGCTCGATGAGAAGACCGTCGCGACCGCGGACGCGGCGCCCGTCGTGTGGGCGTCGGGTCTCGGCAGCGAGCGGTTGTGGGCGCTGGAGGATTGTCGGCAGCTGACGCGCGCGCTCGAGCGGGAGCTTCTCGCTGCTGGAGAGCAGCTGGTGCGGGTACCGCCGAAGCTGATGGCGCCGGAGCGTCGTGCCGGGCGCTTGCGCGGGAAGTCGGACCCGATCGACGCGCTCGCCGTGGCCCGGGCGGCGCTGCGCGAGCCGGGGCTGAGTCGGCCGCGTCCGGATGAGCAGCCGTTTCGTGAGCTGAAGCTGCTCGTCGACCACCGCGACGATCTCGTCGACGAGCGCCGTCGAGCGCAGCAGCGGCTGCGTTGGCACCTGCACCAGCTCGATCCGTCCTTCGTCGTTCCTGCACGCCATCTCGACCGGCCGCTGCATCTCGATCGCGTCGCCCGCTGGCTCGTACGGCGCGACCAGGACGTCCAGGTGCGCATCGCTCGCGAGCTCGTCACGCGCTGCCGCTCGCTCACGCGCACGATCCTCGAGCTCGACCGTGAGCTTGAACAGCGGACCGCGGAGACCGCGCCGGCGTTGCTCGAGCTGCCCGGCTGCGGCGCGCTCACGGCGGCGAAGCTGCTGGCCGAGATCGGCCCGATCGGCCGCTTCCAAAGCGACGCGCAGCTCGCTCGGCACAGCGGCGTCGCGCCCTTGGAAGCGAGCTCAGGCCGCGTCCAACGCCACCGACTCGACCGCGGCGGCAACCGCCAACTCAACTGCGCGCTCTACCGGATCGCGATCACGCAAGCACGCGTCCATCCGGCCGCACGCGCCTACCTCGAACGCAAACAAACCGAAGGCAAGAGCCGTCGCGAAGCAATCCGCTGCCTCAAACGCCAACTCGTCCGCGTCGTCTTCAACACCCTGAAAGCGAACCCCGCCTTGACATAGGAGCAACGCTCGCGCATGCCAGGGGTTAGTACCGACGGTGTGGTGGCGAGCAGAATGTGTGTGTGTGGGTCACCTGCGCGCATGGGCTTGCTTGCTTCTGTGCGGCGTGGGCGCCCTGCTGGCGGGTGGAGCCGCTTCGGCGGCCACTCGTCCGCCGACGCCGCTTGCCTATCTCGACCATGCGCTCGCGCTGATGTCTGCGAATGCGGTCGTGGCGCCTGTGAAGGGCTGGCCGGTCGTGATCCGGCAGGCGCGGCGGATGGCAGCGCACGCCAAGAAGCCAGCGGATACATACGGCGCGATCATCTTCGCGCTCGACCAGCTCTACAACGCGGGCGACGCACACGCGAGGTTCGCGAACCCGCTCACGGCGAAGGGCGATGCGCAGGCGGCCACGCTCGTGGGCACCACAGCTACACCGCCGCCCAGCGTCTCGCTCCTCGACGGCAGGCTCGGCGTCATCACCATCCCGGCAATCGACTCACCGCCCACCTCGCCGAACGGCCGCCGCTACAGCACCAGCGCCCTCTCCGCCCTCTCCGCGCTCGAGACGGAGAGGGATCCGTGCGGGTGGATCGTCGACTTGCGCGAAGACAGCGGCGGCAACATGTACCCGATGCTCCTGAGCCTCGGCCCGCTCCTCGGCAACGGACCGCTGATCGGGTTCACCGGCAGGAGCGGCTTCCGCTTCTCCGTCTCCTACAGCGACGGCGTCCTCTCCGGCGGCGGCTACACCGTCAGCGCGCCGGTCCTGGTTCCAGCACTCTCACCGGCCCCGCCCCTCGCCGTCCTCACCGGCCCCACAACCGCCAGCTCCGGCGAAGCGGTCGCGATCGCCCTCCGCGGCCGCCAGAACACGCGCAGCTTCGGCGCCGCAACCGCCGGAATCACCACCAGCCCCCACAGCTACCGCCTCGCCGACGGCGCGCTGATCTCCTTCTCGGTCTCCCACGACGTCGACCGCAACGGGACCGTCTACACAGCTCCCATCCCACCCGACCAACCCATCGCAACGGATCTTCCCGACAGCACCAGCGAACAAGCCGCGGAACAGTGGCTGCTGGCAACGTCGGAGTGCTCCCACCCCGGGTGACATTGCCGAATTGTGCAATCGACGATGCGGTATGGCTGATGATCAGAGGTATGGAAGAGAGCGGCCGGGAGGAGATGGAAGTGTCGGTACGGGAGGTCAGAGCGGCGGGGCGCGATGCGCTGATGCTGGCCACGGAGTTGCTGCAGCGCGCTCGTCGAGCTGACCGGCGGGCAGGTATCTGGGAGGCCGCGGATGTGCAGTGGTGGTGGCGGGAGCCGCGGCGCTCTGACGGCGTCGAGCAGCTTTTCTGGGCAGACGGTCAAGGGCCTGTCGCTGGGGTGTTGCTTACGAGCTGGACGGACGACGCCTGGCAGTGTGACCCGATCATCCTTCCGCGCGTGCCGGGTCTCGAGCCGGAAGTTGTGTGGGCACGGGCGTTGGAGGAAATCGGTGTGCACGCAGTGGGCGGGTTTGAGGTGCCTGTGCGCGACGATGATCTGGCTCTCAAGGAGCTGGTCGAGAGTTCTGGTCTTGTCGCCGGGGAGCGGTCGAGTATCGCCTGGATGAATGCCGCCGATCGTCCAAGCGTGCAGTCGCTTGCTGAGGGCTTCGCCATCGTCGACCGCACTCAGCGAAGAGGCACACCGCATCCGATGCGCCACCGCAACGGCGACCGGGTGGAAGAGCGCCTTGGTCAGTGCCCGCTGTACGACCCGAAACTCGACCTCGCCGTGGAGACAGTCGACGGGCGAATCGCCGGCTATTCGCTCTATTGGTTCGACCCGGTGACGAAGGTGGGGTTGGTCGAGCCCGTCAGGGTTGAGGACGAGTATCAACGGCGTGGTCTTGGACGAGCGATGCTGACCGCGGGAATCGATCGCCTCGCGATGAAGGGCGCACAGCGGATGAAGATTGGATACGGAACCGAAGCTGCTGCCGCCCTCTACCAGGACGTCGGGTTCCAACCGACCTCAACTGACACCTGGTACGAAGGACGGATGGACCTGACGCGTGCATCAAGCGGGTGAGCGCGCTCAGGGGACACTCGTGAACGCTGGCCCAGGCAGCGGTGCCTCTCTCAGAGGAAGCGATGGCTAGTGGCGGCACTCGGAGTCGGAATAGGGTCACCGCGTGGACGCGCCTGAACAGCGGTTCCAGGCACTGCTCGCATACGCCCGAGAGGATCCAGACGTCCTGGGTCTGTACGTCTTCGGCTCTCGCGCGTGGCACGATGGGCTCCAAGACGACCACTCCGACTACGACGTCGCGGTCGTTCTGCGCGACGGAGACAGCGTCGTCGACGCGTTCGACGCTCGCTGGCCGTACACCCACGGCGCACCAGTCGAGGTCGCTCGCTCGACCCTCTCGGAGCTACGGCGTCTCGGCGAGTACGGTGGCCTCGACGAGTGGTCGAGGTACCTCTACACCCGCGTCGACCTGATGATCGATAAGACCGGCGAGATCGAGCCGATCCTCCGCGAGAAGCAGACGGTCCCGGAGGAGATTCGCGACCGACTCGTCCGCGACCGGCTCGACGGCTACATCAACTCGACCTATCGGTCGCTGCGCTACCGAATGGTCGGCCAGCAAACGGGCGCCCGTCTCGATGCCGCCGAGTCGATCCCGTACCTTCTGACGGCGCTTTTCGCAATGGACGCGCGCGTCCGGCCCTTCAACAAGTACCTGGAGACTGAACTAGGCGAACGCCCGCTGTCGGACCCGGCCTGGCATGCTGACCGCCTTCTGCCACGGCTGCTCGCCGTCCTGGAAGGCAGCGTCGAAGACCAGCACGCACTGTTTCGGGACGTCGACCGGGTTAGCCGGGCACGAGGCTTCAGCGACGTGGTCGATGGCTGGGAGCCCGACGTGGCCTGGCTCCGAGGAGAGGCCGCCTACCGACCAGGCTGATCCGCCTACCGGGAAGCCGTCATGCCTCGTTGCGACATTCCGATGCTGGCCGAGCCACGGCTGGTGGGCTGGTGTTCGCTAGGCGAGCTCGGCTGCTTCGGCTGGGTTCGGCCCGGTTTGGATCTCTGACTGCGGCGCGGGGATGTACTGCTCTGCGCGTCCGAGGGCGGTGAAGGCCCAGAAGAAGGCAGCGATGAGCGCTTCGATGATGCCGATTCCGGCGAAGACGACGGCGACGTTGCCGGTGGCTTTGATGATGGCGCCGCCGAGGAGGGCTCCGACGGGGATGGCCGACCAGGCGAGGACTCCGGCGATCGACCAGACGCGGCCCATCATGTGGGAGGGGACGATCGCCTGGCGCAGGCTCTGGGTGTTGATGTTGAAGAACAGGCCGAAGCCGGACACTCCCGCCCACAGCACAGCCCCGAGCCAGTAGATGCGGGTGGTGGAGAGCGCGACGAGCATGAGGCTGCTGGTCATCAGCCCGCCGAGGGCGGCGACGCTGAAGCGCAGCCGTTTGCGGATCGGTCCGGCGGCAAGCCCGAGCAGGGCGACACCGGCGCTTCCCGCGGCGAAGAGGAAGCCGACGCGCGCGTCGGAGGCGTGTAGCTGTTCCTTGCCGAACAGGACGAGTTGCGCGAACGTGGTGCTGCCGACGAGGTTGAACAGGGCCATCATCAGCGAGATGTTGCGCAGCACCGGGTGGCCGAGCACGTAGCGCAGGCCCTCGGCGATGTCGTGGCGGATGTGCTTGCGCTCAGGCGCCTCGGCGGGGTTGAAACCGCGCGAGACCGACATGAGCGAAGCTGCGGAGACGACGAACGAGGCGGCGTCGACGAAGAGGATGTCCTCGATCCGCACGACCGCGACCAGCAGTCCCGCGAGCAGCGGCCCCGCGATCTGGGCGGTCTGGTAGCTCGCCATGATGCGACCGTTCGCAGCGACGAGGTTGTCGGAGGGAACGAGGCTGGGAATCGCCGCGAACTCCGAGGAGTCGAACGCGATCGTCAGGCAGGCGCTGATGAAGGTCGCGGCGTAGATCCACCACACCGACAGGATCCCGGCATACGCGACGAGCGGGACCGACGCGATCGCAACGCCCCGTCCCAGGTCGGCGGCGATCATCAGCCGCTTCCGGTCCACGCGGTCGACCCAGGCCCCGATGACAAGGCCGAAGAGGAGATACGGGACGAAGTAGGCCGCGGTGGTCGCGCCCAGGTTCAGCGCGGAGTGGGTCAGCTTGAACACGAGCAGCGGCATGGCAAAGCCCGTGAACGAGCTCCCCAGGTTCGAGATCGTCTGCCCGCCCCAGAACTTCCAAAAATCGAGGCTCAGCCGCCCACCACCCTCCATCTCCGGAGGGATAACAGAGGCAGGCTCGGCCGTCCACGCACCGAGCCCGAGCCGGTACCGTCCCCGGCATGAGGCTTGACGGCATCCACCACGTCACCTGCATCACTGGTGACGCGCGCGCAAACCAGGACTTCTACACGGGCACGCTCGGCCTACGCCGCGTGAAGCTGACCATCAACCAGGACAGCCCCTCGATCCGGCGCGATGCCAAAGGGGGTGTTTGGCTGAACCAGGACGATCCGACCGTCTACCACCTGTTCTACGCGGACGAGCTGGGCAGCGCCGGCTCCGACATCACCTTCTTCGAGTACCCGGGCGCGGCGCGCGGCCGGGCGGGCGCCGGGATGGTGCACACGGTC
>Ga0187861_10004618_pt1 | contig 11437 bp, 8 predicted proteins | sample June2016WEW_10_1_3_FD_132986 | JGI IMG/M metagenome (GOLD analysis project Ga0187861, IMG submission 132986) | Peatland microbial communities from SPRUCE experiment site at the Marcell Experimental Forest, Minnesota, USA - June2016WEW_10_100 | ecosystem: Environmental > Terrestrial > Soil >...
GAGACGAGAGAATTGTACCATGCTTTTAGTTTCAAAAAAGAAAACAAAATCGCATGGCTTTATTAACTACTATAGAAACACAACCTGTAGCATTCTGCTGAAACAACCGGATAAGCATGAGTCGCCTAGTCTTTATCGACGAATCCGCAGGGGCAATCCGCGGTTCTGGCCGAGCGACGGCGCACTCGAACAAATGGGTTTGGACAACAGAGGAAAAACGCCCCACTACCTGGTCATTTCGGGCGGGGACACTTGCGATAGGGGCTGTTGGGCGCAGCCGCTGGCGCTGGGATGTCTGCGGCGTACTTATATGAGGTACAACCTCCCAGTGCTGCGACAGCGCCGTTTCTACAGCGCCAGCGTTTCAGACTGGGTGCTTTTCGGGGCTGGCCTCGGCGCCGCAGGACTCGATGAAGTCATCGATTTCGCTGATTGAAGCAACATGCCGAGGATAGTTGATCACATGCACGTTAAACGCAAAGCGGTTGTTGGCACCAGAAGCATCAAGCAATCGTTCGCGCAGACGCTCCGCCACGCGGTCGGCGTCTTCCTCGAGTACCCCGGGCAGTAGGATCCCGAACACTCCCTGAGCGAGCAGATAGACTGTGTCCTCGCCACGGAGCATTCGGACCGTGGCCTTGACCGCGTCCGCAATCACCGTCGAAGTCTCGCCGGACTCGAGCACCTGCCGTGAGGGTCTGAGAAGAGTTAGCACCAGTGAGAGCGGCTGCTGGAAGGTCTTCGCACTGGAAAACTCGAGCTTCAATCGGGCCCGAAACTGCTCGAGGTCTGGTATGGTTTCGAGTAGGTCGGCGCTCGCCTGGCCGAGCAGCCTTGCCGTCCGCGTCCGTTCTTCCCGAAGCTGCTTGCGCAGGTGACGCACGGTCAACTGCCTTTCGACGAGATATGCGACGAGAAGCAGAGACAGAACACAAAAACTGAAGACAATTTCTCGCAGCGATACCCCCTTGGGGAGCACAGGACTCCAGAGGGAAGAGAAGTACATGAGCAAGGCTATCCCCCCGGCTAGGATGCCGATCATGGTGATAGCCATTATCCACAGCTCCGCGTCGCGCCGCTCGAGCTTTCGGGGGTCGATATGATCGAAGACCTGCACAGTTCCTCCAGTCGCGATTGTCCGGCGTAGCGTTGTCTTCGAGGCCCTATCAAACGTGCCCAGGCTATTTTATCGGGAATTTCGAGGTGAGTCTTTAGGATTGCCAAGAACGACCTGCGCGATAATTCCCTCGTTGTAGAAGTGCAACCCCTGACTGCCCGGAAGTCCCCTTCGAGGACCCGAACCCCGTTTCCGGATAGTTTCCGAGTGGGCGACCATCCATTCCCTATCGTCTCGCAGTCGGTGATTAAGCTCGAAACGGTCGAGGGCGCGCTTTTGGGGTGCGGGTTAAGGAAAGCCAAATGGCGGAGGCAGTGACAGGTGTTCTCCTGCACCGCCGTTTGTGGATCAGCAGCCTGATCCTTGGTGGGGATCGTATCAACAGTAATCAGCCTGCTTTCGAAAGGCGGAATTACCTGGGCTTGAGGTGGCCGCTTGCAGCTTCTCTGGCGCGTGCCACGGGACCAACGGGAAGATGGCCGGTAACCAAGTGATTCTCTGGCGTGCCCCCTAGTATTTCGACTCGCGCCGAAATCACATACTCAGGCATATGTAGCACTACGGCGGGAGGTTCAGGCGGCGCAGGAGGTCCTGGAAGCGCGGGTCGGAGCGCAGGATGTCGAACTCGGGTGCGCTCTTCAGATCATAGGTGACGAGGCCCCTTCGTTCGTGGCAAGCTTGATTCAACCAATGCAGCGCTTTCCCCCTATCCTTGAGTAGCCCGTAGTGGAAGGCGACGTACAAAGCGGAATAAGAGTCGAAGTCGTGGGAGGGCGCACCGCTCTCCATCTCCTGCCGATTGGCTTCGTAGCGTCGCTCCGTGAGTTGCGCGGCCTTGAGCTGCGCACCGGGCAGGCCCGATTTTGCGTAAGCCGAGGTGATCTCCTCCTGGTCGTGGAACAGCGCCGGATCGTGCGCTAGGGCCGCTACCGTCCTCTCTTCGGCCAGGGCGTCCGGAACTCTGCCCTCGATCCAGCAGATGCGGGCGAGTTCCTCGTGGGGAGAGGCCGATTGCGGGTTGATTGCGGCTGCTGTTTCCAACTGCTCTACCGCCCGATCATATTCGTGCAGGCCGAGGAGCATGACGCCGCGCAGGTAATTGATTGGCAATGAAAAGGGGTCCAGTTGCCGCGCCCGGTCGTTCTCGGCCAGCGCCTCGCTCAGACGGCCAAGGGTTAGCAGGTGGAGGGCATACCAGTGGTGGGCCATCGCATAGTTCGGATTCAACTCAATCGCTCGTTTCAGCTCCTTCTCCCCTTCGGCGAATTTGCCCTGGGACACAACGGCGATTCCGAGCGACGCGTGTCCCTCGGCCAGGCCGGGTTCGAGCGCCACCGCCTTCCGGGCGTACTGTTCCGCCAGGGGATAGTCCACCTTTGTCGACCAGCTCGCTGAATAGCAATCGGCGAGGCCGGAATAGGCCAGAGCGAAGCCGGGGTCTCCCCGTAGGGCCTGCTCGAAGTATCCGACCGCCTCCGTGGCGGGTTCCTCAGTTCTCTGGTTCCAAAGATAACGACCGTGTAGGTAAGCATCGTACGCTGGCAGATTGATCGCTCGCTTGCTGGCTAGGCGCGTCTCCTCGGCGGTGGTCAGCCGCCCGCTGACTTCGTGGGCGATCGCCAAGGCCATCTGCTTCTCCAGTTGTATGACGTCAGCGGAGTCGCACTCATAGCTTTCCGCCCACAGGTGGCGGTCGGTCCGTGCCTCAAGCAATTGTGCGGTGATTCGTACCCGGTTCCCGGAGCGCTGCACCGTGCCTTCCACGACGGCATCCACGCTTAGCTCCTGGGCGATTTGCGGCAGCGGCTTCTTGGCGCCCTTGTATTGCATCACCGAGGTCCGCGAGATCACTCGCAGTGTCGCGATCTTGCCCAGATCGGTGATCAGGGCATCGGTCAGGCCGTCGGCGAAGTATTCCTGCTCGGGATCGTGGGAGAGGTTTTCGAGCGGCAGGACGGCGATGGATTCGATGTGCGGCTCCTGTACGGGAGCACGGCTGTGCGCCCCTACGTAAGCGGCCAGGCGGCCGCGCAGGCCCGCCACGTTCAGACCGATGAGCGTCGCAAGCAGCGTGACGAGCGCGCCGACCATCGCGGCCACAAGCCAGCGCTTTTGTTGGCGGGGCTCTGATGACGAATATTGGGGCAATCGCGGGCGAAACCAACCTGGGCCCGGTCTTTGGTGATCTGGAGGGCTCAGTGGCAGCAACCATCCTCGGACAGAACGGCGACGGCTCTTACAACGTCCAGCATTATTGGGTCACTGCGGCGGGTGACACGATCACGCTGAAGGTGGCCGTGCTCCACCCCACTTACCTAACAAATGACCTGGGTATCGTGTCCGTGCTTTGGGGAGCTTACAGGTCCGAGATCAACGGCGGTACCGGTAAGTTCAAGAATGCCACGGGTTATCTGGATTACTTCGGGCTGGCGGATTTTCACCAGAATACGCTGGTGCTGCGCTACCGCGGCCAAGTCTGCTATGCGCACTAAACGCGCGGGCGGCGATCGAGAGAAGTAACCACACCACGCCGCGTCGGCGGCGCAGCGGGTAGATACAAGCCACGCTTGGGGCCTTCCAAAGCGTGGCTTATCCCCTTCTGAGGAGTCCACGCTTAAATCAGTCGCACATAAGGGTGGCTGCAACTGCCACCAGAGATCTGTCGCCTTGGTGTGTCCGTTGAATCGCAGGTGTGGTCCGCCTCTTGACCCTGGGCGATTGTGCCTGGGTCACGGCGCACTCGGAAACAATTCACTTAGACCCATAACGCGCTTGCCGGAAAGTGAACCCCTCCGCGTACTGATGAAGGTCGAACGGCCTGACGGGTTGCGATCCTAAAGTTCCCGCCCCTAATAAGCCGGAATCCACGCCCTCAAATTCATGTCGCTCGCCAACTTCATTCGGTGCGCAGTGGAAACGGGCTCCGCCCGATTGCGATCAGGACCGACTTGAAGATGATAATAGAGCGGAATCGTGTCTAGTTGCTCTTGCTCGTCGTGTTCCTGAGCACGAGCACGAGGATGCGTCCGTCGGAGTGAAACTCCCCGCCCGTCGCGGTCTTGGCGGTGGTCAGCGGATCGGCTGGCGTAACGTGATCCCGCTGGACGACGAGCCCCGTTCCCGAAAGCGTGCCATTCACGTACTCGCGTTCGCCGTCGATCGCCGGATCGATCTTGTGCGTCACGCCATTGTTACGCTGGTCCCGCTCGAATCCGATATCGTGCGTAGCCGCCACGCACCACAGCGGTCGCCCGCCGACCTCGTACGGCGATTTCCAGACGCGCAGGTGATGCCGTGACATTGCAACCTTCACCGGCTCGCCGTGCGCGAATCCATAGTCCTGTGGCCGGTTGAAAAGAAAGAGCGTGCTCATCGGCATCGTCAGGTAGTCCTTCTTCTCGATAGTGCCCATCACGGCACTCAGCATCGCACTCCCCACCGACTTATCCACCTGGACCCACCCGGCTGTAGTGAATACCTGAACCACCTGATCCTGTGTTCCCACGATCAAGACGTTGACCATGTCGCCGGGTTTGCCGTTGGGATCGGAGTTGCGACGCGGGATTTTGCTCAGCAAATCGGGAGTGATGCCTGGAAGGCGGGTCTCCACTGGACCGCCAACGCTTGTGGCATCCGCTGAACCCTCGTCCAGAACTTCGACCTTCACGTGGAAACTTCCGTCCGCGGTCGAGGCTTCGCTCATACTCTGATTGATCCCCAGGAACAGTCTTCCTGCCACCGGCACGTCGTATTCCTTGCTTGCGCCCACCAAGAACGGCTGCGCATAAGCGTCAGAACCGATTCGGCCGATCAAAGCGCCGTGGCCGGCATACTTTACCGCGTATTGGTGGATCAGGTCAGCAAATCCACGCGGGAGCCCGTCCGGACCAAACGTCCCCAACGTTCGCGATTTTCCTTTGTACGATTCGTCAGGCGGATACGTGATTTTCCCGGTGGCCGTGAAGCGCAGCTTCGCCCCTCCGCGCACGTCGACGTTCGTGTCCACCCATTCTTTTGTCCCGGCCACGTCGACCTCGTACGACTTGATGCTGCCCGCCTTCGCGGGGTATGTCTGTGCCCGCGCCGCTGGGCCCGGGCACACCATGGCCGCCGCACCCAACACCAGCGCCGCAAACCTCATCGCTTTCCTGCTCTTCGCAATTTTCATGGCTTATCCTCAGCCTTGATTTCTACCCCTATTTGACCCAACTCGCGGTGCGCGGGCAGCATGGCCCCCGCCTGGCGACTCCTGCTGGGCCTGAAGCAGTTGCGTGTGCGTGTCGCGGAGGGTGTTCCAGACGCGCCAGCGAATGACCAGGCTGTGAGCCGAAAACAATCCTTGCGCTGGACCGTTATCCTCTGCGCTGGGTTGGACGGGCGCGGTGGCCCGCAGTGCCGCATCGTGCTCCGCCATCAGGCGCTGAATCTGGCTGCGCGGGTCGCCTCCTGCGCGCACTAAGTCTTCCTTGGCATCTGCCAACTCGTCCTGATTAAGAGTTTGTTCGGCCTGGACAAGTTCGACCTGCGCCTGGATGCTGTCTTGCAGGCTTCCCCTGGCTTTGGTGACCTTCGCTTTTAGTTCCTTGATTCTGTCCTCGTCGGCATTGATCTCCGCTTCAAGTTGCTGGATGCGTTCTTCCAGCGCTTGCATCTCGGCGTTATGCGGTTTAGGGGCCCGATTAGCGGCGCGCAAGGCAGCAGCAAAGGCCAGGGAAACGTCGTGGTCGGCCGCCTGCAACGCATCCTTGGCGAATTGCTGTTCGTCAGGAGTAACCGCGAGGGGAGCCAGCTTGCGTGCCGTCTCAAGCAAGTGCTGATCGACCAGGGAAGCCTGCTTGGTCGCCCGTGCGCGTCGGCCTCCGAATCGGGGAATGATGTCAAGGGAGTCGCCTGTCAGCCTGAGGCCCAACACTGCGGCGAGGGCAAGGACCGTCAATCCGAGCAGGACAACCTTGTGAGAGGTTTTCATGGCTCCAGTTCAGTCCCCGATGGCCTCTTTCTCATTTGCCAGACTTCCCGCGGCGTGCACGAAGGTATTTGAGCAAGGCGTCAGGTTTTTTTCTTTTTGAATAGGCCGCCGAGTGCGCCGAGCGGATTGTTGGTGTTCTGCTGCTGTTGCGACGTGGTGCTGGGAGAAGCCAGGTTGCCGAGCTGTGATTTGAGCATATCAGCGGCGAGGCCCCTGACGTCAGGGACGAATTTGGGATCCGAAGTGGTGCCCTGAATCAGGAACGGAATTCGCCGGCCCGTACTCGCGGTCGAGCCGCCACTGCCGCCAGGGATTTTTCCAACTAACCCTCCAAGAGCGCCGGCGGCACCCCCCGCCGCACCAGTCGCGCCACCAAGGGAGCTCGTAAGCGTGGCAACCATCTTGAAATCGAGATTGTTCTTGGCATCGATTGTACCGGCTCCGAAGAGAGTGCCAAGAGCAGGAACAGCGGCATTGAAATTGTCGGCGCGGAGGCCGTCGGGCGCCATACGGAGATTCGTGGTGAGCTTCTCGATGTCGAGGTCCTTGCCGGTCTTGACACCGGTGAGCGCCGAGATGGCGGACATTTTTGAGCCCAGATCGAAGCCAGCAAGCTTTCCGTTAAAGAGACCTGCCGTGCCGGTAGTAACCAGTTTGTCGATTGGCCCATTGAGATTGAGATCGGCGTTGAGCGTCCCGGCCTGAAGCGAAGCACCCTGCGGAACATTGATCCCGAGGGCGGGGAGAAAAGATTCGAGATCTTTGGCGGGCATGTCCTTTCCGTCGAGCTTGATGTTGATGACGGTGGCCTCGCCCACGATTTCATAGGTGCCCGCAAGCCTAGCCGCTGCGCTGCCGATCTTCAGGGTGGAAGGATTGAGGACGCCAGCGTTCTTGCGGAGATTGTATTTAGTATTGAAATCCACGGTGACGGGAACCCCGGCGGGTGATCCCCCGGCAATTAACAGGGCTTTGGAGAGTCTGGCGTTGCCCTTGGTTTCGGCTTCACCGTTTTGCGAGGCGAGCGTGCCGTCGAGATCGAGAATGCCCCCGAGTCCCGCGGTGGGATCGAGGAAACCCGACGAGGCGAGACTTAAAGAACTGACATGGAGCGTGGCCTCGAGCGGAGTCAGCGAAGTGTCGGCTTGATCGATAGGGCCGACATTGCCATCTAGCTTGAATTTACCACCTCCGGGAAGATCGGCGGTGACGGTGACCGGAAAGTTCGAGGTCATGGAAACGTCAGAGGCGGTGATGTTCACGTGATCGTATGTGCTGTGCCTCTGCGAATTCGTGGTGCCGACAATGATGCTGCCGTCCTTGAGCTGGAGTTTCTTAACGGAGAAGTCCGTGGGAGAGTTTGACGGACTCGAAGACTTTGTGGGAGTGGAGGAGCCGCCCAGGGAAGAATAGTTCCACCGGCCGGCCGCATTCCGAAGGAGCGTCACTTGTGGTCTATCAATCGTGACGCCAGTAACGTTGATTGCCTTCGAGAAAATCAGCGGCATGATTTCGATGCCCACCTTCAGCGAGCTGGCGGTGAGGAAAGACGACGAACTGAACTTGGGATCGTCACCGATCGCGAGATTCTCGGCGGAGAGAGAACCGCTGAGGAGCGAGAGGCTCAGGTTTCCGAGTTGTACCTTACGTCCGAGGGCGGCGGAAGTTTTCTCCTCAATGGTGGGGCGGAACTGATTGACGGGGATTAAGAATGGAGCGACGAGAACCAGGATAATCAGAACACCAACAATGATAAGAACGGTGCGGAGCTTGCCACTCATGATCACCTCCAAGGTGGCAGGGATGGGCCATGCCCAGCACGCAGGGGAGGGATTATAGCACAGCGAGTAACCGGAATCCCCGATTCCAACCTTGTCTTTGCGCAAAACCATGGTTTCCGCACGGCAAGCGCCCCCGCGAACGAAACACGGTTTTTGCGAAACATTCAGGATGCCGCCAGTTTCCGAGATGCCAACTTCACGGCCGCGTGACCGCCGACGTCAGAGTACGAGCCGCGCGAGGCTGGAGTTGTTTCCGAGTCGGCGACGATACAGGAGTTGGGCGACTTCGCTCTACCCTACGGCGTCTATATTGGCCGGCGGCCATTTTCTGGGAGAGCCAACTTTTCATTCCCAATCCATTTTGTGTGCGCCCAGCAGCCATGATGCGCACAGGAGCCCTTGGGGAAACCTTAGTCTGTTGCGGGGACCACTTCACGGTTGATCCAGCACGGAGAGGTGTTGCTGCAGTCGGCGCTTCTGCGAACCCCCTCCCCTCCTTGAACTCCTCCCGTTAGACCTGCGGTCGTTGACTTGTCGATATACGCGGCGTATGCTGGCGTCATTCCGGAGTTCACCTGCATCTTGCTGTGAGGCAATCGCCTCATGATCGGCCAGACTGTTTCCCACTATCGCATTCTGGAGAAGCTGGGTGGCGGCGGCATGGGTGTGGTCTACAAGGCCGAAGACACCAAGCTGGGCGGGTTCGTCGCACTCAAGTTCCTGTCCCACGATCTGGTCCAGGACCGCAAGTTCGTGGAGCGCTTCCACCGCGAAGCGCGGGCGACGCGGGCGCTCAATCATTCCAACATCTGCACGATTTACGACATTGATGAGCATGAGGGCCAGCCCTTCATCGCCATGGAATGCTTGGAGGGCGAGACGCTGCGGCAACATCTGGGCGTCGGGGCGCTGAAGACCGAGGAAGTGCTGGACCTGGGGATTCAGATTGCCGACGGGCTGGAGGCCGCGCACGCCAAGGGCATCGTCCACCGCGACATCAAGCCAGCGAATATTTTTGTGACGAAACGGGGCCAGGCCAAGATTCTGGACTTCGGGCTGGCGAAAGGAGCGCCGCCCTCCTCGGCGGCTCCGGCGCTGCCAACCGCGGCTAAGGAGTCGCTGACCAGCACGGGGATGGCGGTGGGCACGTTCGAGTACATGTCGCCGGAGCAGGTGCGGGCCGAGGAGGTCGATGCCAGGTCGGACCTGTTCAGCTTTGGCTTGGTGCTCTACGAGATGGCCACGGGGCACCGAGCTTTCGCGGGCGACTCGCCGGGCACGATGTTCGATGCGATCCTGCACAAGGCACCGACCTCTCCGGTGCGACTGAATCCCGACTGCCCGGCGGAGTTGGAACACATCATCAACAAGGCGCTGGAGAAAGACCGCGAGGTGCGCTACCAGAGCGCGTCGGAACTGCGGGCCGACTTGAAGCGTCTGAAACACGAGACGGAAACGGAGCGGGCGGTAGCGCCGGTGTCCCCACTGGGGAAAACTGCGGGGATGAGGACATCGCCGCTACAACGGCTTGCGCTCGCCGGCTTGGCGCTGATCGCGGTGGTGGCCGTCCTGGCGGCCCTCAACGTCGCCGGCCTGCGCGACCGGATTTCGATGGCTGTAGGTGCCCGGCGCGCCGCGCCGGTACCGCAGATCCAGTCCCTCGCCGTGCTGCCGCTGGCAAATCTTTCCGGCGACCCCGAGCAGGAATACTTCGCCGACGGCATGACCGACGAGCTCATTACCAACCTTAGCAAGATCAGCGCGCTGCGTGTGATTTCGCGAACCTCGGTGATGACTTACAAAAACGCGAAGAAGCCACTCCCGCAAATCGCTCGCGAACTGAACGTGGACGCGGTGCTCGAGGGCTCCGTGTTGCGTTCGGGCGACCGGGTGCGCATCACGGCCCAGTTACTCCATGCACCCACCGACCGACACTTGTGGGCGCAGAGCTACGAGCGCGACCTGCGCGACGTCCTGGCTCTACAAAGCGAGGTAGCGCAGGCGGTGGCCCGAGAGATCAAAATCGTTGTTTCGTCCCAAGAGCAGACGCGCCTGGCCAGCGCCCGCCCCATCAACGCCTCGGCCCAGGAGGCCTACCTCAAGGGACGGTTCTTCTTCAACAAACTTACAAAAGAGGACCTACTGAAAGCCATCGAGTACGCTCAGCAGGCGGTCGAAATAGATCCCGACTACGCTGCGGCTTATGGATTGCTCGCCTCATCCTACTGGGAAAGTAGCAAAACTGGGTTTGGCGATCTTCCGGACAGAGAAGCAGCACAAAAAACCCGGGCAGCAGCCATGAAGGCCTTGGAGATTGATGAGACGCTGGCCGAAGCTCATGTTGGCCTGGGGAGTGTCCTAGACAGGAATGATTGGGATTGGGCCGGTGCGGAGCGAGAGTTCAAGCGAGCCATCGAGCTGAATCCAAGTTTCGGGCGTGCTCACGCGATGTATGCTTGGGATTTGATGTTTGTCGGGCGCCACGATGAGTCCATCCGAGAGGCGAAGCGGGCTCTGGAGCTAGATCCCTTCTCAGGCCACACGTACTTAACTCTTGCGGCGACTCACTACTACAATAAACGGCAATACGACCAGTCGCTGGAATATGCCAAGAGGTGGATCGAGATGTTTCCGAACAGTCCCAGCGCCTACCATTGGCTGGCCAATGATTATGAGGCCAAGGGCATGTATGACGAAGCCATCGCGGCCCGGCAAAGGCGCATGTCCCTCAGAGGAGGTAAAGCGGAAGATGTGGCAGCGCTTGGACATGCTTACAAGGTCGGCGGTATTAGGGGCGTCTGGCGATGGGACCTTGAGAGACTGAAAGAGAGATCGGCTCGAGAGGAAGTCAGCCCGGGAGGGTTTGCGGAGCTCTACGCACTCCTGGGCGAGAAAGATAAGGCCTTCGAGTGGCTCGAAAAAGGATATCAGCAGCGAGACAACGAGATGGCCTTTATTAAGGCCGGGCCCTGGTATGATAACCTGCGCGCTGACCCTCGCTTCCAGGACCTCCTGCGCCGCATGAATTTCCCACCGTAAGGTCGCCCGCGGCTTTTGGTTCCCCCGTTTCTTTCGTCTGCCTCCGATGCGATTCCGTTCCGCACATACGCAGTTGCGGAATCGACTGGTTCCTTGACCCAAGGGAGCACAGCCCTTCTGACCGCCCAAGCCGGATTGCTCCTGGGAAACGCCCTTGCCGGAAACTGACCCACCGCCTTCCTACTCGCCGTCTTGACTTCCGCCCTCTGCCGCCTTACTCTCTATCTTTCAGGGTCACTCGAAACCAGTTTAGATTAATTCCTGAGTCCTCTCTGCCCGGAGGTGGCGATGACTCTCCTCAAGATTGCCAGTGTTCCTCCCGCTGCGGTCGCGCCCGACACGACGGTGCTGGAGGCCGTGGAAGTGATGGCCGAGCACGGCGTGGGCGCGGTCGCCGCGGTCGAAAACGGCCAGTTGCGCGGCATCTTCACCGAACGTGACGTGATGCTGCGTGTCGTCCTGCGCCATCGCAACCCCAAGGGCACGCGCGTGGCTGAGGTGATGACTTCTCCCGCTGAGACCATCACCGAC
>Ga0187861_10004619_pt1 | contig 11432 bp, 7 predicted proteins | sample June2016WEW_10_1_3_FD_132986 | JGI IMG/M metagenome (GOLD analysis project Ga0187861, IMG submission 132986) | Peatland microbial communities from SPRUCE experiment site at the Marcell Experimental Forest, Minnesota, USA - June2016WEW_10_100 | ecosystem: Environmental > Terrestrial > Soil >...
AAGGGCGGCAAGACCGCGCTCCTGGAGATAAGCTGGGCCCTGCACGCCGACGGCGGCAAGGACCACGGCATTGATCTGTATGGCACGGAAGCGGGCGCCTCCCTGTTCCCGGCCAGAATTCTGCGCGTCCGCGGGAACAACTATGAAACCATCACGCCGGACATGAAGAGCCTGCCGGTGCCCGAAGACCGCATGGTCCACTTCATTGACTGTGTGGTCAAGGGGCTGCCGCCCTTGGTGCAACCGGAGGAGTCGCTTAAGATCCAGAAAATCCTGGATGGGATTTACGAATCGTCCAAGACCGGGAAAGAAGTGCGCATCCGCTGAGCGCGGTTTGGGGGTCTTGTTAACCACAGAGAAACAGAGGCACAGAGAAAGGATTTTGCAAAAACTTGAGTCTTGGCGTTCTCTGTGTCTCTGTGGTGAACGTGGCCGTTCAAGGAGGGGAAGATGGCGAAGAATCTGATTGCATGCCGGCCTGGGAGTTACGGCCAATACAGTGCGGAGGCGTTCCAGCATCTGCCGGCCGCCGGCATCAAGCACGTGGAAATTGACGTGCCGCCCGAGGACCAGTGGGCGGCGAAAAAGGCGGCCTTGAAGGAGCACGGGTTGAAGGTCTCCAGCGTGGCCGGCGGTGTGAACCTGTCCAAGCCAGCGGAGGTGGCCGCGTTCACGCGCCTGGCGCGGGCGGCCAAGTCATTCGGAGCGAAGATTATTTTCCTGAGCGTCAATACCGGCGGGCAACCGCTGGAGGAATGTTACCGCGCCTTGCGGGAACTCGGTGAGACGGCCAAAGCCTGCGGGGCGACAATCGGCATGGAAACCCACCCGGACATGGTTACGAACGGAGACGTCGCGGCAGCAACCATGAACGGCGTGAACCATCCCAACGTGAAGCTGAACTACGACAGCGCCAACATCTATTACTACAACGAAGGCATTGACGGCGTGGCGGAGTTCAAGAAGTTCCTGCCCTGGCTGGGCTCAGTACACCTCAAAGAGACGAACGGCAAGCCTAAGACCTGGTACTTCCCCGGCCTGCACGAGGGGGAAGGCATCGTGAACTTCCCCGAAATCTTCAGGCTGTGCAAGGAAGCCAACTTCACCGGCCCGTTCACGTTGGAGATCGAGGGCTGCGAAGGGGAGAAACTCACGCTGGAGCAGGTTTGCGCGCGGGTGGCGAACTCCGTGACGTACCTGAAGTCCATTGGGGCGGCCGGGTAAGCGCGCCACGGAGGTGCGAACAGAGCCTGCTGGGACTATGTTCCAATTGAGCTCTGTTGAGGCATCAGAGCCCGGGACGTTGTTCCTTCACGGGGGCGCCTGGCGCCGGCTCGATGACCGAGACAACGATAAGATACTTGGCCGCGTTTGCCAGCTTGCCGTGCACCGTCAGTTTCTTGGTGTCATTGCGCTTGAGCGCTTCGGTGACTTCTTTGAGGCCTTTCTCAACCTTGACCAGGTACGTTTGGTTGGGTTTCATGTCGCTTTCATCCGTGACGAACGTCCCGATGACATCGGGGTTGGTTTGCGCGGAGGGGTCGGCGGGCAGCAGAAACGTGCCGTGAAACATGCGTTGGCTCTGCACCCCTCCGTTGCGGCGGCGATCCATGTCATCCTGATTTTCTTGCGCGGCTTGATCCGCTTCGGCCTTGGCGTCGGGAGGCTTGTCGGCCGCGTGCGTCAGCGCCGTGCCCGCGAGGCCGGCCGTGAGACCGAGGAAGAACAGGGGAAGCACCCAACTTGTGCCGCGCGCGTTTCTACTCATTTGCCGCTCTCCTTCTCCGAAGACTCCGGCGCCGCACGCCCTGCGTGCAATCTTCATCATCCCCGGTTGAGGCCGTGCCTCAAAGCAACTCCGCCGGGAAGTCCAGATTAGAGCCCGTGGCGTTGTTCCTTCACGGGCGCGCCCGGCGCCGCCTCGATGACCGAGATAGCGATAAGATACTTGCCCTGGTTCCGCACCTTGCCATGCACCGTTACTTTCTTGGTGTCATTGCGCTTGAGCACTTCGATGACTTCCTTGAGGTTCTTCTCAACCTTCACCAGGTATGTTTGGTTGGGTTTCATGTCGCCTTCATCCGTGACAAGCGTCCCGATGACATCGGCGTTGGTTTGCTTGGAGGAGTCGGATGGCAGCAGGAACGTACCGTGAAACATGCGTTGGCTTTGCAGCCCACCTTTGCTCCGGCGATCCATTTCATCGTCATCTTCTTTCTTGGCCGCATCCGCCTCGGCTTTGGCGTCGGGGGGCTTGTCGGCGGCCAGCGTCAGCGCCGTACAGGCGAGGCCGGCCGTGAGACCGAGGAAGAACAGGGGAAGCGCCCTGCTGGTGCCACGCGCGTTTGTGCTCATTTGTCGCTCTCCTTCTTCGAAGACTCTTGCACCCTACATCCTGCATGCAATCTTCAGCATCTCCGCTTGAGGCCGTGCCTCAAAGCAGCTCCGCCGGGAAATACACGCTAAATGTTGCCAAACTTACGGCGTTCCTTCACGGGCTCGCTCGGCCCCGATTCAATGACCATCATAACGATGAGGTACTTGGCCTGGTTCCGCAGCTTGCCCATCACCTGCACCTGCTTGGCGTCAAAACGCTTGAGCACTTCGACAATTTCCTTCTTGCGTTTCTCTGCCTTCACCAGGTACGTCTGGTTGGGCTTCAGGTCGTTCTCACCCGTGACAAGCGTCCCGACGACATCGGGGTTGGTTTGCTCGGAGGGATCGGACGGCACCAGAAACGTACCGAAGAATATGCGCTGCTTCTGGCCCGTCCTGCCCGCGGCGCGATCCGCGGTTTCCTGCGCATCTTCTCTCGCAGCTTCCTGTGCTTCCTCCTCTGCCTCTGCTTTGCTATCCTTCTGCTTGTCTTTGTCCTCCTCGGCATGCGTTAGCGCCGTGCCCGCGACACCGGTGCTGAGACCGAGGAAGAGCAAGGGAAGCACCCAGCTCTGGCCATACGCGATTTTGCTCATTTGCCGCTCTCCTTCCCCGCACTGCCGGCAGGATGCCGGCAGCCCCAGAAGATCACATTCTATTCGGTCACCTCACGGAATTCCAGCAACCGCGCCGGAACCAGATAGGTCACGGAGATGCCTTCGAAGACCGGCGTATCCAGCAGGTACTGCTTGTTAATGTCCACGCAGGGATTCTTGTCGGAATTGAGAACTCCGCCGCCTGGATCAACTAGGGGATCAACCGGGTAGCAGAAGCGCACGCGGTAACGAAGCTGGTGCGTATACACCAACACGGGATTATCGGCTGTTCCGAGGACGTTGAAGATGGCGGGATCGGTAAAGGTCTTCTTGCCCAGCACGGTCGGAACGCTGCTCCCGCCGCTGTCCTGCAACAATTCTATCTCCACGCCGCGGCCGCATTGGGGCTGGGCCTTCGCGTTCGTATAGATCCAAGGGGCCGGGCGGCTGACGCTGTAATACATATTGGGCGGCTTGCCGGTGCCATCAGTATCGTACGTGTCATCATTGTATTTGATGTAATCGAAGGGCCCTTTGAACGGGACTTGTACTTGCGTCTGGGACATCGCGTTAAAAGTCAGACTCTCTTGTCTTACAAAATTCTTGCTCAGGCCTGGCGTCTTGTACTCGCACATGAAGCGCGGCGTGAAGACGTTCCAGCTTACGCGCACCACAGCCACATTCTGGCCGCCTTGGGTCTTGTCGAAGCCCTTGAGGGACTGGAGCAGAGTCTGCGAGGTGAACGTGGGCGGGCCGCCGCCAACGGGCGGCGCGTTTCTGTTGTTGGGGCTGGGCGGCAGATAGTAGCGGCTGGTCTGCATTTCGCGGACCACGCGGTCCTTGCTGTAATCGGCCTGCATGTAACCTGCGCCGCCGGTGGGGAGGAGGGGGGGTGGGGCGTTGCCGGAGGGTGTGGGGGCGATGTTGTCCTTGAGCACTGTATCCTTGTTGGATATCTTAAGCTGGTCAATGACGGCATAGGTCCCGTCTTCGGGCATGTTGTGCCAATGCCAAAACAGGGAACAAGCGCCCAACACACCTTGGTTGCTGTAAGCTTGAGCCGGGTTGAAGGGCTGGTTATAGACTGGGTTGCCATAGTTCAAGTTATTCATGCCGAAGGATTTCAGCGAGTAACTCGTAGCGTTCGGGTCCGGGGCGATCTTCCCATAAGGGTCAGCCCACACCCATTTCACATCCTGCCCTTCTGCGATGTTATCCGGTATAGGATCGGGGTGTGAAACTGAATTGGGGCCGCCCTGGACATCGCGAGCGTCGCCAGTGCTGCTGTAAGTATAGCCGGTCGTGGGCGTGCACGTCCTATAGCTCCAGAACAGATCGGGCATCCAGGTCTGCTGGCCCTCGGGGGTCAACGAAGTGTCAATGAAGGGCCGCACATAATGCAGGGTGATGTTCATATTTTTCTGGTTCTGGAAATCGCCCTGGCCGGGAGGGAGCCAGTGGCCGCGCGGACCAATGGCTTCGGTATCTGTAGTTTGAGCGCCGTAGTGGGAGCGGAAACCGAGATAATTCCAGCGGAAAGGCTGCATGCGGAAACCTGGCGATTCATTGGGGCACGACTTCGCATTTACGAAAGCATAGCCGCCGTGCAAGAACGAACCGTAGATCCACTGGTCCGTGCCGCCTCCCGGAGGTCCATTGGCCAAGTCGTGCCCGGCCAGGGCGAACAGGTCGTTAAGCTCGTTGCGATTGCCGCAAATATCCAGTCCGGAACTGGAATCCACGGAAGTCCACTTGTATTGTCCCAGCTTCTGGAAGAAGAAACCGCCGCACCACCTGGCCATGTGCGGGTTGCCGGGGTTGAAGAACTCGTGGTTCCTCATATCATTGCCATGCCAAGCGGGTTTGACCCACATGGAGATAATGTTGCCATCCCTTGAGTCAGGCTGGAAGTTAAGTTTTTGGGGGCTTATGTTCCCCTGCGCCTGGCGGTTAGGACCCACAGTGAACAGGTATTTGAGCGTGGAGTTGGTTCCAGCCACGCCAGGACCGCTCAGGTACACGCCATCGGTCCTGAGGGACCCCATGCGCAAGATGACGTTGTTCCAAAAGGACGGGCTCTCAGCAGTGGCACCCAGTTTAAGTGGCATCAGGGCGGCGGAAACACCGAGGAACGGATACACCCAGCGGACATTGGTTTTGTCAGTCTGCCAATTCTGGAATATGCTTTTCCCATCATACAGCGGGAGCCCGGGGTCGGTAACGATGAGGGTGTCGTTGAGCCGCCCGAGCAACCCAATGCATTGCACGCAGCGGTGCTTGTAACCGTCGCCGGTGTATTGGTTCTGGACAGGGTCGAACGCACAGGGCCACTTGGCCTGTTCGCGGCCGTTGCCCAGACAGGTTGAAGTATCCAGGTCGCCGTCATAAGTGGCCAGAAAACAATCCTCGTCGCCGCCCTGACTCGTATCGAACGAGGTGTTGTTCTTGGCCAGGGTAATCGTGCCATCGTAACGCGCAGGCAAAATGCGATTGGCCAGGACTTCCGGCACGTCAATCGGCTTGGCCTGCGGATCGTAAGAGTTCTGGCGCTTATTGCCGTATGCGTCCAGAGGATCGTTGTCTCCCGTCCCGACTGACGACACCAATTCCTTGTTGAGTGGATTAGTGGGCGGGAGGCCATCTATACCGTTGCGGGCCTTGAGCGGGAGGAGCGGTTCGGGCCCTGTGACCAGGCCTTTGCGCTCCACTAGACCTGAGGCATCGCGCGCCAATTGTCCACTATAGCCAACCATTGGCGCGGTGCGGTCGCCAAACGCTTTCGAGATCGTCCCCTGCACGAACTGCGCCTGGGTGGATTCCCGCCAGACGTCGTAAATCTTGACCAAGGCGTAGAACTTGCGCTCGGAGAGCACTTCTCCGCCCTTGACGACCTGGCCGATGGAGATGACCTCGAAAATCCCGTTGGAATCGAAGGAGAATTCGGTCGTGGAGCGGTTCAGGTCGGTCTTGTCTATCATCTCGTCCGACTTGTAGCGGAAGTTCCTGGTGATGTACGCGCCCGTGATAAAATTGCCGTTGACGTCTTTCTGCCCGGACTTTAGCGGAGGAGCGGCCCCGCCCCATCCTTTTGAGCTGGGGTCCACTACGGCGGTGCAGATGGGGACACTGGAGGCACTGATGGGATCGGCCGGGGGCACGTCCACGGTGAAGGGGTTTGGACGAGGCACGGGCACGGGTGTGGGGCCGGGGAGGGGGCCGGGAAGGTAGCTGCCACTCGGCTGCGAGTCGGTGTAGATCATCAGCGGTTCCTGTTCGGTGAAGTTGCGGCCCCAGCGGTCTATCCATTCGATATTGGGATTGAACTTGAGGATAGCCGTTTTGTTGTTGAAGTTGGCCATGAGCATCGGGGCCAGCTTGGCTTTGTGATATTCGTCGGTGGCATCCATTTTGCCGTTGTTGTTCAGGTCTTTCCAGCCGCCCTGGTAACGCAGGTCGTCCCAAGGCTTGATCGCCCTAAAGTACAGGTCGTCCCAGTTCGTGAAGGGGCCGCGGAGCAGGCCGGTGTTATTCTTCGTGGGGGACCCCGTGGCCGGATCAATGTACTTATACGCGGGCTGCGCCGGATCGGTCTGCCGCGCCATGAGGATCCAGTAGGCCAGTTCATGGGCATCGGTCATGTTGGCCTGTGTTTTCCTCTGTGCGTCCAAGGTCATGGGGGCGAAATTCGGTTTACCCAAGTTATTATAGTTGTTGATATAGGACACGTCATAGATGGCCGGCGGCAGCGGCAATCCCAAACTTATCTTGCTGCCGCCCAAAACGCGGGTGAGCGTCAACTTGCCGGAGGCCGCTGGAATGCGCTTCAGCCCCGCCGGCGTGAGGAGGTAGGGCTGCACGCCTTGAGGGTCCCATGACTTCCACTTGTTGCGCGTCGTTTGCACATCCGCATCCGTGGCCATCGCCAACGGATGCCCGTGCTGGACATTGATGCCCAGCAACAGGGCAATCAGCACTTTGTCAGTCGCGGTATTGACGTTGACTGGCGCGCGGTGGATGCACAGCGGATGCTGGGAGTAATCTATTTTAGGATTGTTCACCAGCGTGCCGTTCAGGTTGGTCTTTGGGAAGGTCAATGTATTGACCGGCGGCGGGTTGTCCGGGTATGAGAACTTCAAGTCCTTGCCGTTGACATCCACCAGCATGGCGGCCTCATTGGCGATGATCATGTAGGAACTCACCGGCCCCGGCGTGACCGCGAACCCGCCTTCCACTTCGATCCAGTCAATGCCGTTGCTGCGGATGCGGCGCAGTTGCCCCGCGCCGTGCCCGTTCATGATTGAGAGATAGCAGCCGCGCAGCGAACCGCGCAGGTTGGGCGGGTCGTTTACCGGATCGTCAATGACCCAACTCTTGTCCCGGTCAATGGCGTACGTCTTGTTGGCCCCGGTGTCAACGTGGACCCATTCGAACTTGCCCACGCAGACCGTGTTGGTGTCCACCCAGGAATTGATGGTTATGTAAGGGCTGATGGCGGCAAACTTGACTTCAATTTCCAGTTGCTCCAGCGGCAGGTCGGGCGTGGAATTGGCGTTGCGCTCTACGTAGGTCAGCGCATTCTTCACGTCCTCCAGGCTCTGAAACGCGCCATTGCGCGCGCGATAGCCCGCAATGGCGTAGCCGTCCCCGTAGAGCGCGTTGCCGTCACTCCCTCTTAAAGGGCGGTTCGTGCCGGCGAGCTGGGCTGGAGTCAGGGGCGGACCCCCATTCGGTGGCGGGGGCGGGATATTGTTGTTCGCGTCGGTCAAGGTGTAGTAGAGGTCTCTGTTGGCGACCGTGTCATTCTGGTTGTAGGCGGTCTTGTACGCCGTTGCGTCCGGATCGCCCGCAAAGGCCTCGACGTACCAACGCCGCGGCTGCAGCGCATCTGCGTTGGCGGCCACCAAGGGCGGGCCGATAGCACGGCAGAGATTATCCAGAATCACCGCCAGGTTCTCGCCTGCATTGATGTTGATCTTCCCGGCGGCATCCGTGACGCTCAGCGTAAAGCGGTCACTGTTCTGCCCGGCGCTGGCGCCCACGGCCGCCGAATAGCCCAGTATTTGCGTAGGGTCCACAAGCGCTTCGTCAGGGTTGTCTACCACCCCATCATTGTCGTCATCCTGTCCGTTGTGGAGCAACGGGCTGTCAGGGAAGGACACCCGCTTGCTGGCGCCACGCATGTAATCCATTGTGTACCAAGCGTCCGTGGCGCTTTCGGCCTTCCTGAAGGCCTGAGCACGCAACTGAGAGATGCAGAAGTTCACGCCCGCGCGTGCCATCATCTCCGCACGCACGCTGTCCACAAAATGCGTCGAAGATTTGGTCTGCATCAACATCAGCACATAGAAGCCGCTGGCCATGGCCGCGAGAACAGACAATGTCGCCGCCACCAAGATTAACGTAACTCCACTGGTCCTGCTCGTCCTCATGGGCAAATCCCCCTTCGTCCTGATAGTAGGGCCACACCAGTAATTTATGGACAAAGAAATGCAACTTCTTTAGGGGCTGCAAGGCACGTGGACGGAAGGCCCACTACGTCCACAAGAGATATATTTGCCTTTTGCTTTGGAGTGCGGCTGCTTGCCGCCGCTTTGCTCCTGGACGAAACAGGCGCTTGCCCGTTATACTGCGCCTAGTCTGTTTCCTGGATTTTTCCCCGGGGGCATGGCTTGTGGCATTGGGGTATGGGCAGCAGGCGCTCACCGCGCGACACCCGAAACCCAAGGCTCAAAGCCCGAGGAGCAGCCATGAGCGCGCACTTCAAGCTCCTGATGATCTCGGCGATGTACGAAAACGGGGGCAACACCACGCAGCGCCTGCTGGACGGCCACCCGGAGCTCTTCAGCTATCCCTTCGAGTCCCAGACGGGCACAAAGTACGTGCAGGATTATCTGTCCTCGCTGTACCCGTTCAAGTACCGCTGGCCGGTCTTCACGCTGCACGGCACGGCGGCGGAAGACTACGAAGCCATTATTGACGAAGAGTGCAAGGTGCGGCTCAAGACCCCGCAGTCCAGCAAGTTCCGCGATTTTCCGCTCCAGCTTGACGACACGGAGCGCAAACGCCTCTTCATCCAGCACATGCAGGCCAAGGCCCGCTCCCGCGCCAACCTGATGGAAGCTTTCTTTCGCGCCACGAGCGACGCCTGGCATGACTCCAACCGCTCCGGCAAGGAATGGGCTTATGTGGGCTACAGCCCCATCGTGGGCGTGGATGCTGACAAGATCATCCAGGACTTCGAGGACGCGCACGTGCTCAACATCGTCCGCCATCCCTGGCCCGCCTACGCCGATACCAAGAAGCGCGCCGTGCCGCTGTCCCTCGCCCACTACACGACCGGCTGGCTGGTCCACCAGCAACACGCGCTGGCATTTTCCGGGAGGTATCCGGGCCGCGTACACGTCCTGCGCTATGAGGACCTGATTGCGAACCCCGTTGCGGTGCTCTCTCTTTTCCTGAAGAAGCTCGGCATCGGCAGTTCGCCCACCCTGGCCAGGCCCTCATGGAACGGCAAGGCGCTCGAACAGGTCTACCCTTGGGGCGCCATCCGCACGCCTACGCCGGAGGCGAACAAAGCGGCGGCTGACGAATTGTCCGCGGCGGAAAAAGAGGAGATTCGCGCCCATGCCGGACCCTGGCTGAAGGCGTTCGGCTACGAGTAGTTTTGGACATCCACCACAGAGGCCTATCGGCGGCGAGGCCACAACTGGCCCAAACCGCCCAAGCCTATGCCTCACCCGAACAGCACAAGCCGCGATCAACCGTATTGGGAGCGCGCGCCTTATTCAGTTCTTCCCCTCTGCCGGCACATCCACCGCCCGGATGGTCATCTCGCCCGTGAGACGCTGTTCCAGGATGTAATGCTTGCCCGCTTGGAGTTTCATCGAAACAGCCTGGCCGTGAGCGGCGCGGACGCCGTGGGCCTGTGCCAGCTTGGGGTCGTTCGCCAGTTTCCAGAACTGCGCCCAAAGCTGTTGCTCGAAGGCGCTCGGCTGCTCCCCGCGGCTGTAGTGGCCCGGCGGCTGGCCGGGAGTGTCCAGGGGAAAGCCGTCCTCAGGTTTCTGCTTCTCGCTGAAGACGCGGCGGAAGAAGATGATGGCCTTGTGCAGCAGTGGCGGGGCCAGGTCCTGCTGTTTGAGCGGCAGTTCGTCGAGCGGCTTGAAAGGCTCTTCAAACTTGATAACCAGCGCATCGAAGTAGACCTCCTCGCCGGCCACCTTGAAAACCTTGGGCGGGGCCACAGGCTCGTGACGCGCGTCTACTTCGACAAACCTGAAGACCGTGGTGGGGGGCTCGCCCGTCTGGCTGATGACGGCCACTTCGGCAATGCGGATCTCGCGGGTGAGCTGTTCCACGAGGCTCTTCAGGTTGGCGACCAGGCGTTCTTGCTCGCGCAGGGGGCCGTAATAGAGCTTCTCGGCCAGGTAGACGCCCCCTGCCCCGGCAGCGATGGCCAGCAGGACGAAAGCGATCAGGAAAGTGCGCTGGGGTGCAACGCGGGGGGAGTTGTCCATAGGATAAAGTATCGGAAAGGAATGCCGCTGGCGGTAGGGGGAATCTTTGGGAATTGGGGAATACCCTCGTGGGTGCATGTCGCCGGGTGTGGCACGTCAAGCGCTGCGTAGCACGGGCGTCCCGCCCGTGCAATTCGCACAACCGGCAGGCTGCACGGGCGGGACGCCCGTGCTACATTCAGCGGTATGCACCCGATCCTCAAGCTCTCCGGCTTGACCAGCGCAAACGCAGGGAGTTCGCGCTACAATGGGGCTGCATGCCCGCGGTACGTGAGGCCCCATGGACGGAAGGGAAGAGGTCGCCAGCCAGGTCAGTGAAACGTTGCCCGCGCCGGCAATCTCAGCCCGGCTGGGCTCACAGGCTGTGTCCAGTTCATACCGCGGCATCCTCTTGCTCGCCGGCCCGTTGATCCTTTCCACAACGGGCTTCATGCTGATGCACCTGTTGGACTTCATCTTCCTGGCACGGTATTCGAGTGCAGCCGTAGCGGCGGCTGGAGCCGCTGGCATGGCCGGCTTCACTCTAGTCGGCTTCTTCTCCAGCATCAGCGGGTATGTGTGCACGTTCGTGGCGCAGTACATGGGGGCGCGGCGGCCGGAGCGGGTGGGCGCGGCAGTCTGGCAATCTCTGTACCTCGCCGCGGCCTCAGCCGTCATAGTGGCAGCGCTCGGCTTTCTGGCGGAACCGCTCTTCCGCCTGGTGCGCCACGAATCCGGGGTCCAAGCCATTGAGGTGCGCTATCTCCAGATCATCTGCTGGACCGCCCTGTTACCGCTGCTGTCCACCGCGCTCTCGGGCTTCTATGTCGGCCGTGGCGACAACACCACGGTCCTGGTCGTGCAGCTTTTCGGCCTCGCGGCCAACGGCTTCTTGAGCTACGGCTTCATCTTCGGCCGTTTCGGTCTGCCGGAATGGGGCGCGCCGGGTGCGGCCTGCGCCACGGCG
>Ga0187861_10004621_pt1 | contig 11429 bp, 10 predicted proteins | sample June2016WEW_10_1_3_FD_132986 | JGI IMG/M metagenome (GOLD analysis project Ga0187861, IMG submission 132986) | Peatland microbial communities from SPRUCE experiment site at the Marcell Experimental Forest, Minnesota, USA - June2016WEW_10_100 | ecosystem: Environmental > Terrestrial > Soil >...
CAAGTCGCCCTGGGCGACGCCGTGATCGCGCTTACGACCAACATGGCCGCCCGGCAAGGCGCTCGAATTGAGTTCAAAAAAGAATGGTTTGACATCGATAGCGACGAAACGCCAGAGAACGTCAAACCGGACGTGAGCAGATATTAAACATCATGGACTCTGATCTCTGTCCCAAATTTAAGAAAGTGATAATCATTGCCGGGCCTAATGGAGCGGGAAAAACAACTTTTGCATGCGAATATCTGCCTCGGGAAGCCGATTGTCCGGAATTTATCAACGTGGACTTAATTGCCGCCGGTCTATCGCCCTTTGGACCGGAAAGAGCGGCATTACGTGCGGGACGAATCATGCTCCAGGAAATACATCAACGAATTCAGCGGGGAGAAAGTTTTGCTTTCGAGACCACGCTCAGCGGACGCAACTATATCCGATTAATTCCCCAATGGCGCGATACAGGCTATCATGTAAAGCTTTTATTTCTATCGCTACCTGCGGTTGAACTCGCGATTGCCAGGGTTGCATCGAGAGTTGCACAAGGCGGCCATGCCGTGGCTGAAGATACAATACGTCGCCGGTTTGACAGCGGTCAGCGTAATTTCTATAATGTATATTGTCAGATTGTTGACAGTTGGATCTTATATGACAATTCGGGTTCTGCCCCGTTTTTAATTTCTTGTGGAGATAATCCATGATCCAAAAATCTCTAAAGTCAAAAGATCCGGATATTTTGGGTTCATTTCCGGCATTGCGCCGGGCGGCAAAACGGGCACTTCAGATCGGCATCGAAACCCGCACGCCAGTTTATGTTCTGAAACGCGGCAAAATCGTAGATATTGCGGCGCGGAAAAAAAGTCGTAAAAAAATGAAATAAAGTTTCTAGAAACAGAGACTGTTAGAGCATATCATGTCAATGCCAGGTTCGGGAGCCGACAATCTCGGGTCTTTTGGAAACCCGCAAGGGAAGGAAAAGGCGGTTCCTTCGCTTGCCGCGGAACGGCTTAAATCTCCGGCGTCTATCGTGCAAGAGATGGATAATCTCTATGTTTTCATCAGGGGCGCGCTTTATGCCAATGCCTTGGGCGAGGCGAAAAAGGCCTTTCAGGAAAGGAATTACGCCGAGGCATTCCGATTAGTGCGGGAAACGGGCGAACTTTACCGCCGTATGCACTTGCAGACGATTAAACTAGATCCGGTAAAAGCGGGCGGCGGAAAAAAGGAAGTCCAAAAACTCCGCGATAAGCAGGCAAAGATAAAAGACGTGCTCGAGCGCTTCGACGGGCTTGACCGTCAACTGGAGAAAATGGCCAGGCTGCAGCCGGACAAATCCAAGGACTCTGTTTCCGCAAGACCTCGGAGCGAAACCAAGCCTGGAAATGCACCCCGGGTTTCCGAAGAAGCGCCGGCTTATGGGGCGGAAGACGCGGTTGAACAAAAGAAAGATGTCGCCTCTCACATAATCGACATGGGCTCGTTCAGCCAACTGCAAACCGCCGCCCAGCTAACGGGCCTTGTGCCCAATGCCGATGTGATCGGCTTCGTCAGAGATCATGAATTCCGCACAGGGAAGTATCAGGCGGCCTTTGAACGCATCGATGCTGTTTTCATGCAAATAAGGTCGGAGGCCGAACAACGCCTGCGAAAACTCCGCCAGGATGAACTTCATTACAAAAGCGGGATTCTCAAAATGTCGCCCAAGCAGTGGATGATAAAACAGCAGACAGACACTGCCCAGACGCAGAAAATCGACCGGACCCTGCGCTATTTCGCCAGGATTTTGGACGGGCTTCGCATAATGATAACCTCCGCCGCCAATGCCCCGCCGCAAGGCCCTGGACCGGGTCCGTGAAAGATTTATAATTGCTCTGTCGCAAGTAAACATTTCTTCTTGCAATGGAGGATTTGTCATGGTCCTGGTCGAGTTCAGCGTGTTCCCATTGGGCAAGGGCGAAAGCGTGGGCGATTACGTCGCGCGGTGCCTGAAGATCGTCGAGCAAAGCGGCTTGGAATATCAATGCCACGCCATGGGCACGACGATCGAAGGAGAGTTGGACGAGGTTCTGGACGTAGTGAAGCGATGCCTGAAAGAAGTAAGCACCGACTGCAACCGCGTGGAGTGCATAATGAAACTCGACTATCGCAAAGGCTACACTGGGGAATTGAAATCAAGACTGGCCAGGGTTGAAAAACGACTGGGCCGCGCGGTCAATAGGTAATTTGTGCAACATCGTCAGCCGACCGGTGTATTGAGGGTGTAAACGGCATACAGTATAATACCTTTGTTCTATCAAACCCGACGCCTTTATTTTCCAGGAGATTTACCTTGAAAACGAAAACAATCGCGGAAACAATTCGGCTTTCTTTTTTACACGTAGTTTTTCTCTTGGCCATTGCCGCCGCTGCCCGAAGCGAGGATGTCAAGCCCACGGTGCTTATCGGCCCGGACGCCGAGCCGATGCAGACCGGCAAGTTCGAGCCCACTTGGGAGTCGTTAAGCCAATATCAGACGCCCCAGTGGTTTCGCGACGCCAAGTTCGGCATCTGGGCGCACTGGGGGGCGCAGTGCGAGCCGGAACAGGGCGATTGGTACGCCAGAAACATGTATTTCGAGAACGAACGGCAGGGAAAATACCATCGCGAACACTATGGGCATCCGTCGAAGTTCGGCTTTAAGGACGTGATTAACCAGTGGAAGGCCGAAAATTGGGATCCGGAAAAACTTATGGCCCTTTACAAACGGGCGGGGGCTCAGTACTTCGTGGCACTGGCCAATCATCACGATAATTTCGATAACTACGACAGCAAGTATCAGCCGTGGAACTCGGTCAATATGGGTCCCAAGAAAGACCTAATCGGCGGCTGGGCCAAGGCCGCGCGCGACAACGGCCTTAAGTTCGGCGTCAGCGTTCATGCGGCCCATGCCTGGACCTGGTATGAAATCGCACAGTTAGCCGACACAAAAGGCCCCTTGGCCGGCGTGCCTTACGACGGCAAACTCACCAAGGCCGACGGCAAAGGCCAATGGTGGGAAGGCTTTGATCCTCAAGATTTATATGCACAAAATCACACACCCAGCAAGAATGCCGGCAATGTTGGCAGTATTCACGGCATGTGGGGCTGGGATACAAGTAAAGGATGTATCACTCCAGACCGGGCCTACTGCGAAAAATTCTACAATCGAACCGTTGATCTAATAAACAAGTATCATCCCGATCTGATCTACTTTGACGATACCGTCCTGCCGCTTTGGCCATTCAGCGATACCGGATTAAAACTCATTGCACATTACTATAACAGCAACATGCTATGGCATGGCGGAAAACTCGAGGGCGTGTGGAATGGAAAAATGCTTGACGAGCAGAAGCGTAAGTGCATGGTCTGGGACATCGAACGCGGGCAGAGCAACCGCATCGAGCCTTTCGTCTGGCAGACCGACACCTGCATAGGCGGCTGGCATTACGACAAGGGCGTTTTCGACCGGCACCGCTACAAGAGCGCGAAAACAGTCATCCAGACCTTGGCGGACATCGTAAGCAAAAACGGCAACCTGTTGTTGAGCGTCCCGGTGCGGGCCGACGGAACCATCGATTCCGACGAGGTGAAGATCGTGGAAGGCATTGCCACCTGGATGGACGTCAACCGCGAAAGCATCTTCGGCACTCGCCCGTGGAAGGTCTTCGGCGAAGGCCCGGCCATCGCCTCCGCCGCTCCAATTAGCAACCAAGGTTTTAACGAGGGCAAAGGAAAACCTTTCACCGCCGAGGATATACGTTTTACCCAAAAAGGCGATGCAATTTACGCCATCTGCCTTGGTTGGCCGACGCAGCCGCTAAAGATCAAGTCGCTGGGCAAGCAAGCCAATCTTCTCGACAAGCAGATTGCGGACGTTCAACTGCTCGGCAGCGATGAGAAGATCGAGTGGATCGAGGGCGATGACGCGCTGACGATCGATCCGGCGAAGAATAAGCCGTCGGACGCGGCCGTGGTCTTCAAAATCCAATTGAAATAAATGATGAATCGAACGCTCTAAGTAGGGAAGGCTTCCACATGCCGCAACTTTCCATGGAAACCACCCATAGCCTGGGCCGGGAAGAAGCCGCGCGACGATTGAAAGAAAAATTCCTTGCCGTGCGCGACCGTTATGGTTCGCACGTGGACAATCTGCGGGAAAATTGGACCGATCACACCTTTTCGTTCGGTTTTAAGGCCATGGGCATGGGTATATCTGGTATTGTGGAAGTGGAAGACGGCAGCGTAAAACTCAAGGCCGAATTGCCCTTGGCGGCGATGCTTTTCAAAGGCTCCATCGAACGGCAAATCCGCCAGGAATTAAGCGGCTTGTTGGCGTGAATTATGTGCAGGCAGGCCATTCTCGTCGTTTTTTGATATAAAGACGTCGATCCAACCGACATTTCTCCTTGTTTTCCATCAACCAGGGCTTGGATAATATCCGCGACATAATTAGATTATCAGGGTTGATGATTTAAAATTCTTATAATCAAGCATTTTATTACTTTTCTGGGAAGTATCGTTTTTTTGAGGCTTTTCAAGTGAGTGCAGCCAATTCGATAAGACGGAAATGAATAAGTATATCTTATATTATGTATTAGCATCTGCACGCTTTTTAATTCCACCGTTATTGGCTATAATCGCTAACTTAAGCTGCTTACCTGAGAAATCGACTGTGTATGATTGCCGGCGGCCAATCAGAACAGTTATCGATATTTGTCTTGAAGATGTTCTTTAAGTCGTGAAACGAAAGAAGCAGCCATCAACCACCTTTCATAATAAAGGAGAAATCAATCGATGCAAAAGTTTGCCGAAATGGAGCACAAAGACGTCCACTCAGCCAAAGTGGCTGATTTCATGGAACAAGTCGTAACAAAGAATCCGGGCGAGATTGAATTTCATCAGGCCGTGCGCGAGGTCGTGGAATCGGTGATGCCGGTCGTTGAGGCGAATCCCGCTTATCGCAAGACCAAGATCCTCGAGCGCATGGTCGAACCCGAACGCGTCATTTTGTTTCGCGTGCCTTGGGTTGACGACCGCGGCGAAGTGCAAATCAATCGTGGTTTCCGCATCCAAATGAGCAGCGCGATCGGCCCCTACAAGGGAGGTTTGCGTTTTCATCCCACCGTGACTTTGGGAATTTTGAAGTTTTTGGCATTCGAGCAGGTGTTCAAGAATAGCTTGACTACCCTGTCGATGGGTGGAGGCAAAGGCGGATCCGATTTCGATCCCAAGGGAAAGAGCGACATGGAAGTCATGCGTTTTTGCCAGTCGTTCATGAACGAGCTATATCGGCACATCGGTCCCGACACCGACGTGCCTGCCGGCGATATCGGCGTTGGCGGGCGCGAAATCGGTTTTCTTTTCGGACAATACAAGAAAATCACAAACCGATTCTGCGGCGTACTGACGGGCAAGGGATTGGAATACGGCGGTTCGCTCTTGCGTCCGGAAGCCACCGGTTACGGATGCGTTTACTTTGCCGAGGAAATGCTCGCCACGCGCGGAGATAGCGTGCAAGGCAAAACCGCGACCGTGTCCGGCTCGGGCAATGTCGCTCAATATACCGTGGAGAAGCTCAATCAGCTCGGCGCCAAGGTTATCACTTTATCCGATTCCCACGGCTTGATTGTCGATCTCGACGGAATCAATCCCGAAAAACTGGCTTGGGTCATGGAGTTGAAGAACGCCCGCCGCGGACGGATTAGCGAATACGCCGAGCATTTTAAAAAGGTCACTTACCTGCCGGGCAAACGTCCTTGGTCGGTCAAGTGCGATTTGGCGTTCCCCAGCGCCACGCAGAACGAGATCGACGAACAGGACGCGAAAACGCTTGTCGGAAACGGCTGTTTTCTTGTGGCGGAGGGCGCGAATATGCCCACCACGCCCGGCGGCGTGGACGTCTTTCTGGAGGCGAAGATTCTCTATGGTCCGGGCAAGGCGGCAAACGCCGGAGGGGTGGCTACCTCGGGCTTGGAAATGACGCAAAACGCCGGCGTAACCCGTTGGGTTCGCGATGAGGTCGATCTAAGACTCCGGCAAATCATGCAGTCGATCCACTCCAACTGCGTGCAATACGGCAAGAACGGCGCATCGGTAAACTATGTGCAAGGCGCAAACGTGGCCGGTTTCGTGAAGGTCGCCGAGGCTATGCTAGCGCAGGGCCTTGTTTGACTTTTTTTACATAAGTTTAATTACATTAGATTATTGAAATAAATCGGCGCGGCCGGTACAATCCGCCGCGCCGGTTTGATGCAAAAACCTTAAAAAACATAATAAGAAGTAATTGTAGTAGCCATTACTCGATCCGACGTTTTTGTACAGGCATCTCTGGCAATTATTCCGTATTATATCATCGCCGTCTTTGTCTCATCCTGTCGGGCATAACTCCTTGCAAATCGCGGCGATGATGCATCCGGCTTACTTTCAACAGGGAATAATGGGGTTTGGCCTTGATTGGTGTTTAACATAGATAATCGACGCCGGTTTCCAGTTTCCGGCCTATGGCCTGGCCAGCTTCTTCAGGGCCTCGATGCCGCGTTGGATCACTTTGTCGGGGGCAGCGTAGGAAATTCTAAAATGGGTGTCGCGGCGGGAGAAGACGCTGCCGGGGATAACGAGCAATTGATATTCTTCGATTGCCCGGCCGACGAATTCCATGCCGGTGCCCCAGGGTAGTTTGGGAAATGCGTAAAACGCCCCGCCAGGTGCGACCAGTTCGTAATCGTCGGCCAAGCCGGCAACGATCATGTCGCGTTTGCGGCGATAGGATTCGATCTGGCGGCCCATGTCCACGTCCAGCGCGGCAGCGCCGGCCCATTGAAACGGATGCGGGGCACATACGAAACTGAACTGCTGCAACTTGATCATCTCGTGAATAACGGCCGACGGACCATGGGCGAATCCCAATCGCCAGCCGGGGATGCCGTATGTTTTGCTGAACCCATCGATGACCAGCGTTTGTTCGTTGAATTTTGTCGGCGAGATGAACGGCCCGTCGTAGCAAAATGCCCGGTAGATTTCGTCGCTTAAAAGCACGACGTTTCGTTGGGCCGCCAGTTCGGCCAGTCCGCGCACGGTCTCTTCATCCGCCACCGCGCCGGTCGGATTGGCCGGGCTGTTAAAAAGTATTATTTTTGTCCGCGGCGTGATTGCATTGGCCATGCGATCGAGATCGATCTTGAAATCCGGATAGGTGTCGATCGGCACGACCTTTCCGCCGACGACTTTTACCAGGGCGTCGTACATCACAAAATACGGATCGAAAATGATCACCTCGTCGCCGGGATTGATAAGCACCATAAGCGCCAGCATCAGCCCGCCGCTGGTGCCCGAGGTGACGAACAACTCACGATCGGCGTGTGCATATTCCTGTTTTATGCGGGCGTGTAATTTTTCCCGAAGTTGCGGAATGCCCTGCGTTAGGGCATAGCCGTTTTTGCCGCTTTGGATGGCTTCGATTGCGGCCCGGCGGACTTCATCGGGCGGCTCGAAATCGGGCTGACCGATGGATAGATTGATCGGATTTTTGAGCTTGGCCCCAAGGTCGAAAACCTTGCGGATTCCCGAGGCGTCGAATAAACGTGTGCGGTCGGCAAGCCAATGGGTGAACATGGGTGGTAGGGAATAGGTGATAGGGAATAGTATGAAGATTATGCTTCAGAATAACCTTTATACAAGGATTTACTAATTAAAAATACATGACTTTGTTTTAATTCCGTCATGCTAAAGTATTATTGATAAAACTAGGATGTTTACATACCCTGCTTCTACCCTGGGGGATCGTAATTCATGAAACTTAGCCTATTAGGAAAATCTCTTGGCTGAGGCAAATCTATTTTTCCAAATGGTGTGATTAACGGTAGACTTATGTCTAAATAATGAAAGAAAAAGGCAATCCGAACATCATTACTCCACCATTCCGGTTTTTTATCGTCACTCATCCATGGATCTGCTATAATTCTTGAACCTGACAAGTCAACTATTTTCTCGCCATACGGGACCTGCCAATCGCTTCTGGATCGGCCGGTTAATTCCTGTGTGAATTTTCCAATATCGAATACCTTTTGTGAGTTATGCACTAAAATTTCAATAAGATGGCAAGGTTCGGGAGCGTCAAAAGGATATAAGCCAATAACCTCTGCGCGAGTTTCCATTTCACATGGCCTCCGAGTTATTAGAACAATCTAACAACACTAATAAAGTTGTTATGCGAACGATTGGCTTGCTTTGCACCGATATTGATTTATTTCTCCTTGTCGATTTCTTTACATGCCTTATGCAAAAGATCGTCTACCCCCAACTCAATCGCCCATTTTTCAAGATAATCGCGATCAAGAGCGTCCTGTTGAACTTTCATCACGCCGAGTATGTCGTTCCATTGTTTGTCTGAGATTTCGTCGCCCAAGCGGTACCATTCGAGCTTGGCAAGCAATATATCTTCCGGAGAACTCAAATATATTTGATAGGATTTATCCTCGTCGTGAAGAATGTCTTTTCGACGACGAGACATACTTAGGCCATCGAATTTGCGGTTTTTTAATACAAAGACATCGATTTTATAGGAAGTTGTCAGGTGTATTAAATTGAAACATGAGTGGCGACGGATTGCCTCTCGAATCATGTTGCCATCGATGTAATATGTTGAACGGAGTTTATTTACAAGAACATCGACTTTGTTTTCAGTCAAATCGGCAATAATATCCACATCGAGCGTCGAACGGCCAATGCCGCATAAGGAACTTGCAATGGAACCGCCCACGTAATAATCGATCCCTAATCGCTCAAATTCAGCGATTACGGGCATCATGGCGGCCAATGCGTCGGCAGGTATCATTCCCATTATTTCAATAAATAATCACGAACTCGTTGTGAAAGTTCTTTCCCATACACAAGTTCAATATATTTTATCCGCAATTCATCTGGACTTAGATCGGGATTTGCCCGTGCAATCGCGCGGCGAGACAAATCTATAGTGAAGGCAGTCAATGACCGCACTAAGGCAAATCGCTCGGAGACTGTTTTTTTTCGAAGAAGTTCGATTTGCACTCGTTCTGCTTCTGGATGGGTATCGGTAAGCATCGCAACCGCTCCTTGACGGGGATTTGTATAGTATTATCCCTAAAAGAAACACCGATGGCAATAGGCGGCAGTGGTGCGTTCCCATGGGGACCGTGGGAACGAGATGACCGCAACTAAAAGTGCGACCGACGGTCGCGGCTTTATGGTATGATGGATGCTCTACCGCACTTTGCAGCAGAAGCGGATGATGCCGCCGCGGCCCACTTCGAGCGGATTGGCCAATTCGCAACGCACCACCAGTGAATCGCCTTCGTTGGGCTGGGTGGAGAATTTCGCTTCACGGCTGCACTGGGCGCTACCTTCGACGTATTCCAGACGGGTGCTGAGGCTGTCGATGATCGTCACGTTGCCGATGGTCTGATTGCCGACATTGTCGAAGCGGAGGGTGAACCATACTTCTTCGCCCGGCAGGGCATAAGGCGTGGATGCCAACTTGATAATCCGCAGCTTGGGATTGCCCGGCGGCAAGGCGACGGTGAATATCGATTCGGCCTGCTCGTCTTGTACGGCGGCCATCGCGCCTTTAAGATCGAGAATCACCTGCACCGACTGCACATGCGACCAGACAACGGCCGACTGATGGCCGCGAGCCAAAAGCGGCCTTTCGGCGTTTTTGTAAACGCCTTGGCGAATGACCGTGAGATTTTCATAAGGTTTATAGGCATTTTGGAAGCCACGCGGGCCGATCACGCTGGACAGCGCTCCATCGCCCTGTTTCATTCTGAACGCCTGTGCGGGCCGGGCGCCGATTTCGTTGCCGGGTTGAATTTGTTGTTTCGCGGCGCCGATCTTTTGGATCACAGTGGGAGCGGCCAAGGAAGTATTTAAATATACATCCGAAAGACGATTCCTTTGTTCGTTCGCCACAAGACCCACGACCTGCCGGACCGCAGTGAAGCGAGGGCTGTAGATGTAGACTTCGTTACTGGGGGTGACGAGCGTTCGGCCGTCCAGGGTGTCGTAAACCGCCACGGTATCGTCCATTTGCAGACCGGCAACTGAGGATTGGCCCGGCGCGCCGACCGGCGCGACATTGCCGCCGCCGTCGCGCAGATACTCATCTTCAGGCCAGGGTTGACGTATGCCCGGGGGCGTCCACGGCGGATAAGCCGCCTGTGCCAACGGCGCGCCTTGTTGCATCGCCGGCTGCTCGATGGGACACGCGCTTATGGCGGTTACTCTCAGGGCGTCGCTGTGAGCCGGGGGCGGAGACAAAATCTTGACTTCCGGATTATTCTGGTTTGCGGATAAAAGCCGCGGCTTTTCGTTTCCGGCCGTCTGTTGCGGTTGGGATGGATAACTTACAAACGGCGGACAACCAAATAGGAAACTCGGATCAGGACTTTGCGACGCCTCCGGCAAGCGGCCGCCCATGCGCAAAATGGCCACCGGTCGGCCCAGGGCGTCGGCAATGGCCAAAGGGTCCTGGCCGGGTTTGACTTCGAACCAATCTTGTGCTTGCGGATTTTCCCGGGCCGGCAAGGCATTGCGCGGATCTTCCAGGTAGATCACCCTGGTGACAAACTTCCCTTCCAAAGCCAGAGAAAGATCTTCCTGGCTGAGTTCGACAGGGATGGGGAAGCGAAGTTCCATGCCTATCGGCGCGTAAGTCCGGTCGATGATTTCGACGGTGGGAAAGAGCTCCAAACCCGCGGCCAGGCGGATGCCCGTTACTTTAAGCCGATATACCGCCCCGATTAGCAAGCCGGCTTTGCGCGGTCCGCCTTGAGGCTCGTCGAACCGGCCGTCAGAAGCCAGCGAAATCAAGGCCCCGTCCGGGGCCTTGATTTCCACCGGTTGGAAAAACCCGGGCAATGGACCTCCACGCGTAAGTTGCCTACTGCCAATCGCTCCCGGCGGCATAGCGCCTTGATGCCAGTAATGGACCCCGGGTTGCTGCGCCGGCAACATCGTGGCCAGACCCAAGGACCCAAAAACCATCAGGACGACTCTGCCGGCAACTTGTTGCATGGAAAGGGTTCATGGTTCGGGGTTCAGGTTTATCAATATGCCGGGCAATTTTCCGGGTTTTGGCTCGGACAAGCACTCGATTCACCGTCAGCAATCGGGCATGACCGGCCGTCAACACATGGGTCGCAAATCGTTTCATGGCGGTTGCCCGCGGGTTGAAGGAACAATCCACCCGGCGATTCGGCACGTTCGACAATCCGCACATGATCGACGGGTTTTGGATAACTGTAGCCGGGCATTTGTTTCACATCAATGCGAACCTTCGCGGTCGGCTCAGGCAGATGCACGCGCGTGTGATTGACAATGGTATTTTTTTGCAGTCTGGCTGGCACTCCCAACGGCACATGGGGCGGGCCGGGCAGGCCGATCGG
>Ga0187861_10004627_pt1 | contig 11422 bp, 9 predicted proteins | sample June2016WEW_10_1_3_FD_132986 | JGI IMG/M metagenome (GOLD analysis project Ga0187861, IMG submission 132986) | Peatland microbial communities from SPRUCE experiment site at the Marcell Experimental Forest, Minnesota, USA - June2016WEW_10_100 | ecosystem: Environmental > Terrestrial > Soil >...
ATATCTGGGAAGCAATCAAACGGGATGCTATGCTTGAAAACGTGGTTTACAACAAAGAAACCGGGATCCCCGATTATAACGATGGTTCAAAGACAGAAAATACAAGGGCTTCTTATCCGATTTACCATATCCGGAATATTGTAAAACCATTTTCAAAAGGCGGCCATCCGAAGAAAGTTATCTTCCTCACTGCCGATGCATTCGGTGTTCTTCCCCCGGTTTCAAAACTGACACCCGACCAGACTATGTATCATTTCCTTACCGGTTATACTGCAAAAGTTGCGGGAACTGAGCGCGGGATCAAGGAACCACAGCCGACCTTTTCCTCCTGTTTCGGTGCAGCTTTCCTGATGGTGCACCCCACGATCTATGCACAGCAGCTCATTAAAAAGATGAATGAGCATGGGTCGACTGCCTATTTAGTAAATACCGGCTGGATCGGCGGGCCTTACGGAATCGGTAAGAGAATCGATATCCCTCCTACCCGGGCCATTATTGATGCCATTCTGGATGGTTCACTGGATAACGTCGAATATGATATCCTCCCGGTATTCAACCTCCAGATCCCGAAATCAGTGAAGGGCGTTGACCCGAAACTGCTCGACCAGCGGAACCTGTGGAGCAACAGTGAAGATTGGCTGAAAGCAGCGAAAGACCTGGGATTTAGATTTATCAAGAACTTTGAAGGATTTACGGATAATGATGAAGGCAAGCGGCTGATATCGGCAGGGCCTAAGATATAACAGCCGACTCAATATAAATCGCGTATCTATGGGATCTGAGCGGAAAAAGTATAAAAAAACCGGCGATCTCGGAGAAACTTCCCTGCTGGGTGGAACCCGCGTTCCGAAAAGTCATGAGCGAATTGATGCATGCGGGACTATCGACGAACTGAACTCTTTTCTCGGTTTGCTCCGCGACCAGCCAATTGGAGAACATTACCGGCAAGTGCTGCTCAGGATCCAGGAGAATCTTTTTATTGCCGAAGCCAGGATCGCAGCAGATCCTAATTTACAGCACACCTCCCTTCCTCTTTTACAGAATGAGGAAATTCTTTTTCTTGAAAATGAGATCGATGAAATGAACAAATCCCTTAAAGAACTGCCACATTTTATCATTCCGGGAGGTTATGTTCCTTCTTCCTTCTGTCACATCGCCCGTACTGTTTGCCGTCGCGCAGAACGGGCAGTGATAAGACTTTCCGTGAAAAACCCGGACGAAGATATCATCATCAGGTATCTGAACCGGTTATCGGATTACCTGTTTGTTCTTGCCCGGAAAACCGGGAAAGATGCCGGGGCAGATGAAATGTTTTGGAATCCTCTGCATTAAACAAAAAAAACAACGATCGACATATTGAATGTTTTTTTTATACTTTTGCAAAAAATTCAAATAGCACCTGACGCATGTATTGGACACTAGAGTTAGCTTCTAAACTGGAGGATGCGCCCTGGCCCGCAACGAAAGATGAGCTTATCGACTGGGCTATCCGTTCAGGCGCTCCTCAGGAGGTTATCGAAAATTTAAGGGAGATTGAAGATGAAGGTGAAACCTACGAGCGCATAGAAGATATCTGGCCTGATTATCCAACTAAGGATGATTTTTTCTTCCATGAGGACGAATATTGATGCCATCTGCAAAAGAAGATAAAGAGACCGTTCAACCATGAGCGGTCTTTTTTTTATCACTTTCGATCTCAGCCTTAATCCTTAATGGTAAAACGTTTCTCCCAGCAACGGCGGCGCATATAGATCCGGGAATCATAATTCTTCCAGATCGAAATGGCTTTCAGGTTATTCTCCAGTTGTGAATGCGTAGTTGCTTTGACAATACCGTACTTCAGACATACCTTGTGCAATTCATAATAGACCAGGGCAAGAGCTCCTCTTCCCTGGTAATCGGGACGGACACCGATAAGGTACATGTGAATGGCATCATTCTTTTTCAACGCCCTATAAAGATGAATAAAACCGAAAGGGAACAATTTTCCTTTACATTTCTGCAGTGCGTGTGTCAGGTCAGGTGTGGTAACGCCGAAGGCAATCACATCATCCTTATCATCGATCACCAACGAAACAAATTCTGGTCGGATAAATCCAAAGTATTGCTTGATAAAAAGGTCAATCTGCCTGTCATTGAGGGCAGCAAAGCCGTATAGGTCTGCAAATGCATCGTTCAGCATCCGGAACATCTTTTTTGTATAAGGGAGAAAGTCTTTTGCTTTTTTTGCCGGAACTGTCCTGAGATGGTATTTTTCCCTAACAATTGCTACTGAACGTGAAACTTTTTCGGGGATCACCGGAGGAACATCGATATCGAAATGCACCCAATCGACGCCTTTCACGAATCCCAGTTTAACCATATGCTCCGGATAATAGGGATAATTGTAGATCGCAGCCAGGCTCGAAAGTTCTTCAAACCCTTCGATAAGCATACCTTCAGGGTCCAGATCGGTAAACCCCAATGGGCCCTGTATTGCGGTCAGACCTTTGCTCCTGCCCCATTCAGCTACCGTTTCTATGAGTTTTGAAGAAACTTCAAGGTCATCGATAAAATCGATCCATCCGAAACGTACAAAATTCTCCTTCCAACGCTCATTGGCCTTGTTATTGATGATTCCGGCGATCCTGCCTACGATTTTATTGTTACGGCAAGCAAGCCAGTATTCAGCTTCACAATATTCGAATGCCGGGTTCTTGTCTTTCCCGAGCGTGTTAAGTTCATCAAAGATCAGGGGAGGGCACCAGTATAGATTGCCTTTATATAACTCCAGCTGAAACCCGATGAATTTTTTCAAATCATTATGGGTAGTGACTCTGCGGATTTCGGTTTCCATTATAGCCAGTGTTCAGTTTTATACCAATCGATTGTCTCTCTGACTCCGCTTTCCAGGTCATATTCGGCAATGAAACCGAAGTCACGCAGCAAAGGTTCCGTTTCGCAACGCCAGTTGACGCTGCTAAGAACATTGTATTTATCGGTATTCAGCGTGGGGATGGTACCCCACATTCCGAATAATTTTTCGAGGCCTATGGCAAGCTTTTTTACAATACCTGAAGGGATTGTTATTTTTAAGGTTCTTTTTTGAAGGATTTTTTTGGCGATAGCGGCAAATGTTCTGGTATCGTATTCCCTGCCATCGGAAATAAAATATGATCTCCTGACAATGGGGGATTTCAGGGCATCAAAGATCAACCTGACCAAATCCTTTACATAAATGAAAGTCAGGATCTGCTGCCGGGATCCGATGTAGGGTTCCAGTCCACGGTTCAAGGTTTTAAAGAGAACATAATAGTCCTTTTCCCTGGGGCCATAAACACCGGTGGGACGCATGATCAGCCAGGGAAAAGAATCCAGTGACCGGATGTATTTTTCAGCCTTCAGTTTGCTTTTGCCGTATAGTTCGATGGGGGTTGGAGTATCGGAAAGCATTATCGGGCGCATGGTTGCAGGATCGCCCGGACCATACGCAGCCAGGCTGCTTATGTAAATAAATTTTTCCGGTATCATGCCGGTTTGTGCCAATGCCTGTATGAAATTTTGAGTATTTTGTGCATTTACCCTGAAATAATCTTCTTTTTTCCTGGCTTTGGTAATTCCTGCATTGTGGATGATATATTGAAACCGGATATCCTGGTTTTTATATGTTTCAAGGATCACCGCAATTTTATCCACAGAAGAAAAATCCATTTCCACAAAGTGGATACGGGGATCTTTCAGGTATTTCCTGGAACTGGTCCGGCGTACACCGGCATATATCGCGTAATCCCTTTTCAATGCTTCTTCAACAAGAAAACTGCCGATAAAACCACTGGCGCCGGTAATCAGTACATTTCCTATGTCCATCGTATTTCCATTCTGCAGAACTTATTAGTTAATGTCTGCATCTTGTTTTCAATGTTCAAAATGTTTTACCCAGCAACGCCTGGTAAGATGCTGACGTTTATTAAAATTTTTCCAGATGGCAAGTGCTTTGGCGTTGTCTTCAAGCGCAGGCATGGATATGGCAAGTTTGATATGATTGCGGATGTATGCTTTATGCATTTCATAATAGTACAAGGCATTCACGCCTTTCCCATGATAATCCGGTCTGACGCCATTCAGGTACATGTCGATCGTGTCGTTCTTTTTTATGGCACGGAGAAGGTAAATGAATCCAAATGGGAACAACTTGCCGTTGCATTTTTGCAGGGCTTTTGTCATTGAAGGCATCGAGACACCGAAACCCACAATATCATCGTGTGCATCGACTACAAAAGAAACATATTCCGGACGGATGAAGCCGAAGTAGGTCTTCACATACATGTCTATTTGTTTCTGCGTGAGGGACGTGAATCCGTATAGTTCATCAAAGGCCTGGTTTAGTAAAACAAACATCTTTCCGGCATAAGGAAGGAGGTCTTTGGATTTTTTTGCCTGTACCAAGTGCAGGTTATATTTTTCCATGACTAATTTCGACAACCGTTCCACTTTTTCCGGAATCTCCTGCGGTACTTCAAATTCATATTGGATCCAGTCGGCGGCCTTTTCAAAACCAAGGCGTACCATATGTTCAGGGTAATACGGATAATTATAGATGGATGCCAGGGTGGATAGTTCCCCGAAACCTTTGATCAGCATTCCTTCGTTATCCATATCGGAAAACCCGAGCGGGCCATGAATACCGGTCATCCCTTTTTCCTTTCCCCATGCGATGACAGCTTCAATCAGTTTTGCAGAAACCTGTGGATCATCAATAAAATCGATCCATCCGAACCGTACCAGTTTCTCGTTCCATCGTTCGTTGGCTTTATGATTGATGATCCCTGCAACCCGCCCGACAAGCTTTTTTCCGTGGTAGGCCAGAAAATATTCGGCGTCGCAGAATTCGAAGGCGGGATTTTTTGTCCGGGAAAGGGTATTCTTCTCATCGAGGCGCATGGGTGGACACCAGAATTTATCGCCTTTGTATAAGGAATAGGGATAATTAATAAACTTCCGCAGGTCATTCTTTGTGTTGACCTTTTTAATTGAGACTTCCATATGTTCTCCTGGAATTTATCAATGAATGATGCCTAGCTTTTTCCCGAGTTTATCAAATTTTTCCAGGGCAATGTCGACCTGGGCTTTGGTATGGGTAGCCATGAGAGAAAACCGGATCAGGGTAGAATCTTTATTGACGGCCGGGGAGACGACCGGATTTACAAATACCCCTTCATCGAGCAACATCCGGGTCAGTTTGAGGGTCTTCAGATTGTCCCTGATATAAAGCGGTATGATCGGTGTTTCACTCTTTCCGATATCAAAACCCATCCGTTTGAAGTTATCGATAGTATAGTGGGTGAGCTCCCAGAGTTTCACAATTCTTTCGGGTTCGGCTTTGATGATGTCGAGGGCTGCTAGGACTGCTGCTGCTGATGCTGGCGTCATACTGGCGCTGAAGATCAGGGAGCGGGAATGGTGTTTCATGTAATTGATCGTATCAAAATCACTGGATATAAAACCTCCGAGGGATGCCAGTGATTTGCTGAACGTGCCCATGATGAGGTCGACTTTATCGGTCAGGCCGAAATGGGATGCAGTTCCTGAGCCATGTTCCCCGATCACACCGATCGCATGGGCATCGTCTACCATTACAGTGGCCTCATATTTATCAGCTAATTTCACTATCCCGGGCAGGTTGGCAATATCCCCTTCCATGCTGTAGATTCCGTCAACCACGATGAGTTTGATTTTTCCGGGATCACATCTTTTTAGCACGTTTTCCAGGGAATGCATGTCGTTGTGGCGAAATTTCATGACCTTCGCGAATGACAATCGGGTAGCTTCAATGATGGAAGCATGATCGAGTTCATCGATGAGGATATAATCATTCCTTCCGGTAACGGTAGGAATTACGCCGAGATTGACCTGGAATCCTGTACTGAACACCAATGCCGCATCTTTATGGACAAATTCAGCCAGTTTTCGCTCCAGTTCGATATGAATGTCGAGGGTTCCGTTAAGGAAACGGGAACCGGCACAGCCGCTTCCGTATTTTTCAATCGCTTTTATGGAAGCTTCCTTGATCTTTGGATGATTGGTAAGCCCCATATAACTGTTGGAACCGAACATCAGCACCTTTTTCCCTTTGATAGTCACCGTAGTATCCTGGTCAGATTCAATGACCCTGAAGAATGGATAGAGCCCCATTCTTTGAAATTTCTGCGGTTCAGTATAATGTGATGTTTTTCGTTGTAATATTCTCATAGGTTATGTTCTTTTGGCGCTCTTGCTAAAATTCAAAGATAAGATAAAAACTGCAATTATGGATTTATTTGCCGTTCAGTAAAATCCCTTCCGGCTTTTAAGGCTTGTAGATTTTTATTGACCACATCCTCTCCCTTGTTCCGGAAAATAGAACAAATGGCATCTTCCAGCTTTTCATACCGCATGTCGAGAAATGGAGAAGCGGCGCCCAGGGTTACAATGTTCGCAACTTTCAATGTTCCTATTTCCTTTGCAAGCTCATCGGCATCCAAGGCAATATAATGCGGTAACTTCCGGATTTCATCCATCACTTTGTCCATCTCAGGATATTCCGGGATATTTATATAAGGTTTGGTGCTTGTGATCACCCATCCATCGGGAGAGAGGAAGGGCAGATACCGTAAGGCTTCCATGGGTTCAACCGAGATGATCAGATCGGCTTTCCCATAGGGTATAAGGTCGGATGCAATTTCCTTGTCTGAAATCCGTAGATTGGATTGAACATCGCCTCCCCGTTGGCTCATTCCATGAACTTCCGATTGCTTGAGAAAAAGGTCTTGTTCCAGGGCGGCCGTACCGATGATAGCTGCAATTGATATAATTCCCTGACCGCCTACACCAGCTAGTATAATGTCTCTTTTCATGGGTTAATAATCTTGATTTTATCAGACAGTTGCTGCCTTCCTGAATTTTTCCCTGACGCGTTTATCAATAGTTACGACGCATTCCCTCTGTGGAATGATAATCGAAACCCCTGAATAGGCAAGTTCTTCTTTAATGATCTTAACATTTTCTTCGTGAAATTTTTTCAGCGGGCGAAGTATATGAATATGTTCCTTTTCTACTCCTATTCCCTTGCAAATAGCTTCGATCTTCCCGAACGCCGGTGAATCCTGGCCACCGGTCATGGCGGTAGTGCCATTATCAAGAATAAAAATAGTGATCGGGGATTTATCATTAACGGCATCCAATAATCCTGTCATCCCTGAATGGCTAAAGGTAGAGTCACCGATAACAGCGACGGAAGGAACCAACCCTGCATCTGAAGCGCCCTTTGCCATTGTGATCGAAGCTCCCATATCTACACAGGAGTTGATGGCTTCGTAAGGTTTCAGTGCACCCAACGTATAGCAACCAATATCAGAGAAAACGTGTCCTTTCTGTAATCCTTCAAGGGCTTCGTTCAGGGCCTTGTAAGAATCAATATGCGGGCATCCCGAACACAATGAAGGAGGACGGCCGATTACCAGGGAAGGGACAGGCAAACCATAGGTGTCTTTCATCCCAAGGGATACAGCAACAATGTTTGGGTTTAGTTCACCATCCCTGGGAATGGTTCCATCGAGCCGGCCTTTTATTTTCAATCCCTTACCAAGCAATCCTTTCAGAGATTCTTCAACGATGGGGTAACCTTCCTCGATAACAAGAATTTCATCACATTCTGAATAAAGCTGTTCAATCATTTTCTTTGGCAATGGATACTGTCCGATTTTCAGGATGGGATACGGAATATACCGGTCGGGATAATTCTCCAGTAAATAATTATAGGCAATACCACAAACGATGATGCCAAGTGATTTATCAGGGCCATCCATATATTGATTAAAGGACGAAGTTTCTGATTCCTGCGTGAATAGTTCCTGCATCTTCAGAAGGTTACGGTATCTTTTCCGTGCAATGGCGGGCAGCAGGACAAACTGACGAAGGTCTTCCGGGAGTTTCAGGTCGTTTTTTTTCCGGGGATCTCTCCTTTTTACACCGGCACGGGAATGAGCCAGGCGGGTAGTGATTCGAAGCATTACGGGAACTTTATAACGTTCCGAGAAGTCAAATCCATAATGAACCATATCATAGGCTTCCTGCTGGTTTAACGGCTCCAGGACAGGGATCATTGCGAATTTTCCAAAAAATCGCGAATCCTGTTCATTTTGGGAAGAATGCATGGAAGGATCATCGGCTGCAACAATGATCAATCCCCCGTCAGCGCCCGTGATCGCGGAGTTCACAAAGGGATCGGCTGCAACATTCAGTCCGACATGCTTCATACATACCATGGACCGTTTACCGACATAGGACATTCCGAGGGCAGATTCCATGGCAGTCTTCTCATTTGCCGACCATCCTGAATGAATGTTATCCTGTTTCGCTTGCGTGGAGTGCTGAACAAATTCGGTTATTTCTGTGGATGGCGTTCCCGGGTAAGCATAAATCCCCGACAGTCCTGCATCCAGTGCTCCCTGAGCGATGGCTTCATCCCCCAGAAGTAGAAGTCTTTGCATATAAGTATAAGAATTATTTATTATGAACAAAAGTAAAAAGAATTTCCGAATAACCTAAAGAACAGATGAACCCATGCCAGATGAACCTCTTTTAATATTATTTTTTTTCTGTATCAGAATATCTATTTTTGTAGTTTAATAATTATTTACTTCCATTACCATATTTATGAGGTCAAAGTTACTGTTTCCATTCTTCCTTGTTATTTTCCTACTCATTTACTCGACATCTTCAAAGCTCCAGGCACAAAACGGGGTTATCCGGGGTTTTGTTTACGAATCAGAGAGTGGAGAGCCGGTAATTTTCACTAATGTATACCTTTATAAAACTTCATTGGGAGCAGCTACGGATGTGAACGGTTTTTTTTCCATTATGAAGATTCCCCCGGGACAGTATATCTTAATGGTCTCATACATGGGGTTTGATACCTTACAGATCCCCATTACGATAAAAAACAATGATCTTCTTACAAAAAAGCTATACCTGAAGAAATCCACTTATACGTTGGAAGAGATCAATATCTCTGCCGCAAAGGAGAACAAAAAAGTTGAAATACAGACCTCCATAATCAAAATAACACCGAAAGAAATTGGGCAGATCCCCACCATTGGCGGGCAACCCGACCTTGCACAGTACCTTCAGATCCTTCCGGGAGTTATCTTTTCCGGCGACCAGGGAGGACAGCTTTACATCCGTGGCGGCCCCCCGATCCAGAACAAGGTTCTGCTTGACGGGATGGAACTTTTCCAGGCGTTCCATTCCATCGGGTTATTTTCCGTTTTTGATGTGGACATCCTGAAAAATGTGGATGTAATGACCGGTGGTTTTGGAGCAGAATACGGAGGAAGGCTTTCTTCCATTATGAATATCACCACCCGGGACGGGAACAAAAACCGGATTGCAGGTAAGATTGACGCCAGTACTTTTGGAGCAAAGGTTTTACTGGAAGGCCCTATCGTCAAGGCAAAAGGGGAAGACGGTACCGGCGCATCCTTTATTCTTTCAGTAAAAAACTCTTACCTCAAAGAGAGTTCAAAAATATTCTACAACTATATCGATCCAAACGGGTTACCCTATAATTACCTGGACATTTACGGCAAGATTTCCATAAATGCAGCCAATGGCAGCAAAGTAAACTTCTATGGTTTTGATTTTACCGATAACGTTCAATACAAGATCCTGCAAAATTACCAGTGGAATTCTTATGGGGGTGGAACCAATTTTATCATTATCCCCGGAGGTTCGTCCGTCCTTCTCGAAGGTAATTTTGCTTATTCCCAATATCAGGTAACACTCAAACAGGTAAATATCTCACCGAGATCCAGTTCCATTTCCGGTTTTTCAGGGGGATTTCATTTTACCTATTTTTTTGGAAAGAATGCTCTCAAATATGGGGTTGAACTGAGTGGATATAAAACCGATCTTTCTTTTCTCAACACTGTACACCGCAGCATCATTCTGGATCAGAACACCACCGATCCTTCCGTTTATGCTAAATACAAATGGTTGCTGGGAAAATTTATTTTTGAACCGGGGCTGCGCCTGCAGTATTATGCTTCCCTTGGATCTGCTTCCTTTGAACCCCGCCTGTCCATCAAATATAATATCAGCGAACGATTCCGATTGAAAATGGCTGCCGGCCTCTATTCGCAGAATCTTGTCAGCACAACTTATAGCCAGGACGTTGTCAACCTTTTCTATGGTTTTATAGGAGAGCCCAACAACCTTCCGGCTAAGTTCAACGGGCAAAAAGTAACCACCAAGTACCAGAAATGCGATCAGCTGGTGTTCGGCTTTGAAACTGATCTCACCAATAATTTGGAACTGAATGTTGAAGGCTATTATAAATATTATCCCCAACTTACTACGATGAACAGGAATAAACTTTATGATGATATTCCGGAGAATGCCGATAAATCAGATTACCTTAAAAAAGATTTTGTCATCGAATCGGGAGATGCAGAGGGTGTCGACGTTTCACTTCGCTATGATTACAAACGCCTGCATTTCTGGGGAGTCTATTCCCTGTGTTTTATTCACCTGTTTGACGGGCAGAATTGGTATGTGCCTGTGTATGACCGTACGCATAACATAAATCTCACAGCTTCTTATGTTTTCGGCAAACACCAGGGCTGGGAAGCAGATGTGCGTTGGAATTATGGTTCCGGGTTTCCTTTTACACAAACTGCCGGTTTCTATGAGCAAATCAATTTCAATAATATCGGAACCAGCGTTATAAACCAGAACGGAACCCTCGGGATCATATATGGAGATTACGATAAAGGCCGGTTACCTTATTACAGCAGGCTGGACCTTAACCTTAAGAAAACATTCGAACTTGGACGCTATACAAAATTCGAGATCAGCGCCAGCATTACCAATGCGTTAAACCAGGAGAATATTTTCTATTTCGACCGTGTAAGTTATAAGCGCGTTGACCAGTTACCGCTTATGCCCAGCATGGGGATCAGCTTAACATTCTGACATCACACAACGAACATGGATCCTTTACGCACCCTTTTATCATGCATTGACCTGACAACACTTGAAGGCAGTGATAATACCGCAAGAATCGTTGAATTATGTCGTAAAGCATGTTCGTTCGGTGAATCCGGACTGCCATTACCTGCTGCAGTCTGTGTTTATCCTCCGTTTGTCAAGTTGGCAAAAAATCAACTAAAAGGAACGGATATACGGGTTGCAGCCGTAGCAGGAGCATTTCCGAGCGGGCAATCGCCGTTGGCTGTCAGACTTGAAGAAGTCAGATACACCGTAAACGAGGGAGCCGATGAGATCGACATGGTGATTTCAAGGGGCCGCCTTCTGGAAGGTGATGAAAGATATGTTTTCGATGAGATAGCAGCCATCCGGGAAGTTTGTAAAGAGGTTCACCTGAAAGTGATCCTTGAAACCGGTG
>Ga0187861_10004630_pt1 | contig 11420 bp, 8 predicted proteins | sample June2016WEW_10_1_3_FD_132986 | JGI IMG/M metagenome (GOLD analysis project Ga0187861, IMG submission 132986) | Peatland microbial communities from SPRUCE experiment site at the Marcell Experimental Forest, Minnesota, USA - June2016WEW_10_100 | ecosystem: Environmental > Terrestrial > Soil >...
ATCAGTTACTACGGCCGCACCTATGAGGAGGGAAAGAAGATCGGCTGGCGCGACGGCTTCCGCGCGCTCTACGCCATCGTGAAATACAACGTTTTTCGGTGAGATCCACCCGGGCATTCACCCTCCATGCCCATCCTGAACCTCCTCTGGTGTCTGGCCCTGTTTATCGGGCTCATCTTTGGACTTGGAGTGCCACTCGTCGCCAGCCTGTCGCTGCGCGCCGATGAAAAGCTCTGCGCCGGGGCCGCGCTGGCGCTCATCGCGATATATCTTTTCGCCCTGGTGGTCTATTGGCTGGGCCTGCCGCTGCTCGTATTTCAACTTCTACCGCTGACTGCCCTCGCGGGTTGCGCCCTTCGCTGGCGCCCCTGTCTCGCGGTCCTGCGCGCCCCCGACGCCCGCAGTCTGCTCGCCAGCTACCTGCTGGCCGCCGGCTGGTGTCTCGGCTTCCTCGCCTTGGTCCGCTGCTACTCCGGCGGTGCTTGGACCGGCGATTGGGAGGAACACTGGCAACGAACGCTCTTCTTTCTCCAGCACTGGGAAAAACGCTTTTTATTCATCGAAAAGTTTTCCCTGCCCGCCCGCCCGCCGTTGGCGAACATCGTGACGGGGGGCTTTCTCGCCCTCACCCGCGTGGAGTTCCCCCGGTTTCAGATCTTCATGACCTTGCTGAACACGCTGGCCTTTCTGCCGGGGTGGTTGTTCGCGAAACGTTTCGGGCGCGGTTCGCCGCGGGCGGCGGCGTTCTTCACCGTGCTCTTCATGTTGAGCCCTTCGGTGATGGAAAACAGCACCTTTGCCTGGACCAAACTCATGACCGTCTTTTTCATCCTCGCCGGCCTCTACTTCCTGCTTCAAGGCATGGAAGTCCCCAGCCGCGGCCGGCTGGTGCTCGGTTTCCTGCTTCTGGCCGCCGCCTTTCTGGCCCATTACTCCGCCGGACCCTACCTGGTCGCCCTGATCCCCGCCTACTTCTGGTGGCGACGTCATCAGTGGTGTACGCGGACGCTCTGGATCGACACTGTCGTTGGCGCGCTCGCGGGGGCGGCACTGCTGGCCACCTGGTTCTCCTGGACCATCGCCACCTACGGCCTGCGGGATACTTTTATCAACAACAGTTCGTTTCATGACACCCGGGCCCACAATCTGACGAGTTTCCTGACTGAAAAGGGCACCAATCTTTTCAATACCCTGATCCCACATCCGTTCCGGGCGGTGGATTACGGCTTTTTTGCGCAACTGGATCGTCTCGGTTTCGTTCGCGATTACTGCTTCCAGCTCTACCAGGTGAATCTGCCCCTCATGTTTGGCAGCGCCGGTTGCGTGGTGCTGGCCTGGTTGTTGTGGCGGCAATGGCATGCCGCAGGATCTGCGTCGGCGTTTGCCTCCCCGCCGCGTGTCTTCTGGGCGTGGTTGGCTGGTGCAGCGCTGGTGCTCGGAACGGCGGTCTATGGCGGCGTCGACCATTGGGGAATCTCCCATCTTTGTCTCCAGAGCCTGCTGGTGCTCGGGCTCGCTTTCATGGCCGCCAACACGGACATCATCCCGCGTATGCTTCGGGCCGTTTATCTCCTGGGCCTGGGGGTGGACTTCGCCTTGGGCGTGGGCATCCAGTTCTATCTGGAAAACCGCCGGTATTCAGTGGCGGAAATTCTCCAGAACCATGAAACGTTCTTTCGAATGGTCTATGGCAAGTTTAGCTGGATGAATCTCTGCACGAAAATCGCCGGCGGGTACGTTTACGTCGGAGACTGGCCCATCGCCCGGCCATTATTGGTGACTTTCCTGGCCTGTTTGCTGGGGCTGGCTTTGGTGCAGATGTGCCGTAACAAGCGGGGGGCACCATCATGACACTCCGGCTGCTGCTGTGCCTGGGCAGATTGGCCGGCCAGATCCTGCGCTTGGGATCGCCCATGGGGGCGAATCTGCAATTGGCGGCACTTTTCTTCGCCGGCACACGGTTCCGGCGCGGCGTCAGCCGGATGCGCGCCCCTTCCGTCAGCCGGATGCGTGGCTGGTGGCTGATTGCGGCAGTCTGTTTGCGCTCGCCCTGTTAGGGTTCTTGCGTGGAAACTCAGCGTCGCCACCTTTTGTCAGCGGATGAATCCATCCAGCCAGCCCCCACAGTCTTCCGTCACTCTGGTGATTCCCGTTTTCAACGAAGAGGCGGTGCTGCCCGAATTGTTCGCCCGGCTCACGGCGCTGTTCGACGGCCTGTCCGGCTACGCCTGGCAGGCCGTGCTAGTCAACGATGGCAGCCGTGACCGCACTGCGGCGCTTATCGCTGACCAGGCGCGGCGTGACCCGCGTTTCCAATTTGTGGAGCTCTCGCGCAACTTCGGTTTTCAGAACGCGCTGGCCGCCGGCCTGACGGCCGCGGCCAATGCCGATGCGGTGGTGACCATGGACGCCGACCTGCAGGATCCGCCCGAGTTGATTCCCCAACTTGTCGCCGCCTGGAAGGAGGGGGCCGAAGTCGTGCTTGCGGTGCGTCGTTCCCGGCAGGAACGGGGTTTGCGCCGCCTGGCCTTTGACCTGTTTCACCGTTTTTTCGGCACCCTCGTGGATACGCCCATCCCGGCCAACACCGGCACCTTCAGCCTGCTCAACCGCGATGCCGTGGCCGTGCTGAATGTGCTCTCCGAGAAACATCGTTTTTTCCCGGGGCTGCGTGCCTGGGTGGGTTTCCGGCAGGCTGAAGTCGTTTACGACCGGCAGGAGCGCGCCGCCGGCCGACCCCAGCAGACCTTGCGGCGTTTGATCAACTACGCCTTTGATGGTCTGTTCAGTTTTTCATACCTGCCGCTTCGGCTTCTGACCTATGCGGGGATGTTCATCAGCGGGTGCGGTTTTGCGCTCGGCCTTTACTTCGTCGTCAAACGGCTGCTGGGCATCGAGACCGCCCTGACCGGTTTCACCACCCTCGTATCGCTGGTGGTGGTGCTCGGTGGAGTGCAACTGATCGGCATCGGCCTCCTGGGTGAATATCTTGGTCGTGTCTATGACGAAGTGAAACGGCGGCCGCTCTACATCATCAAACGCCCGCCACCCCAATAGGGAATTGCCCGGCGAAGCGCGCACCGTGAACCTCGTGTTGTTCCCGCCTATCATGCGCATCGTGGTGACACTGGAATCTTTTCACGGGTCCACCCGCCCGTCCGGGCCGGCCTCCGTCTTCCCCTCATGACGTCACCGCCCGTTCTGGCATTCCTTTTCCTGTTGATGGCCGCCGGGCTCGGCCTGGTGGCGGCCCATCGTCATCCGGAAGAAAACTGGGAGGAGCGGGTCGCCCGCGGACTGCGTCCGCCGGTCATGGCGCTGCTGGTTTTGATCCTCTGGTCGGGCCTCTGTGGAATCCCCTCTATTGATTGGAATGCGGCCCGGGTGGCGCCGTCGGTCGCGCTGCTGTATGGCATTAATTTCTACGGCACGATCACTCACGGCCCGTATCTCGGCTGGACGTATGGGCCGGTCATGCCACTCCTGCTGCTGCCTGCCGCCCTGCTGCCCGGCATCACCTTCAAACTGGTGGTAGCAGGCCTGCTGGCGCAGGCATTCACCCTGCTGCCATTGATCCTGACCCAAGACTGGTCGCTCGCGGCCGCACGAAAGATCTCCGTGCTGGGTGGCCTGCTGGCGGTCTTTGCCTGCCTGTGCAACTGGCCGACTTTGGAGTTATTAAGCCTGGTGCATGTTGACGCGTTTGCGCTTGGGCTCGGGGTCGGGTCGTGCCTCGTGCTGACTTCGCGGAACAACTCGCCGCCGGGTCAAAGACGCCTGGCTGTCGCCGCCCTGCTGGCCGCGCTGTGCGTGTGGACGAAGCAGATCGATGTGCCTGTCGTCGTGGCCCAGTTTCTTTTTCTCGGCGCCGCCTGGGGCTGGCGAAACGCCTGGCGCTACGCGCTCTGGTTTCTCGGTCTGGCCACAGGACTCACCGCGATCTTTACCGGGATTTTTGGCGGTGAGGAAATTGTTTTCAATCTCTTCTGGGTGTCCGCCCATCAAGCTTGGACCAGCTCGTTGGCACGCCACATCTACTGGCAGATTCTCATGGGCGCACCCTTCATTCTGCTGTTGCTGGTCGCGGCCGGCCGGCCGGAGGGCGGCAGCGCGATTCACGTCCCTGGTTCAAGCACCCCCCCGCTTCGCGCGCACCCCTGCTTGCTGGTGGCGCTCGCCGGCTTGTGTTTGATTCCCACCAGTGCCATGGCGGCGGCCAAGTTCAATGGCGGCATCAACTCCTATCATTCGCTCTACTTCTTCATCGCGGCCTCGGCCATGGCCGTAGGACGACGCGCCCAGGATGCCATTGGAAAAAACACCGAGCGGATGTGGCAGCGCCTGCTCCTCGGTTCCCTCGCCATCGTTGCCACGATTGGGATATTTAATGTCGTCACGCTCCACCCGCTGCGCTTGACGCCGGATCTGCGCGCCGAGCAGACGCTCGCACTCGCCCGCAGCCAGCCCGGGACCCTCTATCTGCCGTGGTATCCCTTGGCCGGCCTGTTAACGGAAAAGAAACTCTACGCGTTCGACGACGCCGTGCTTAACTTGCTCGCCGCCGGTGCCGCCCCCGACTCCATGGCAATCCGCGCGACGGTGCCGACGCACATGCGCCTGCTCGCCTATCAGACTGACGTCATCGAATCCCCCGCTATGCCGGCCTATTTTCCTGAATTCCGGCGCACGTCCAGCCGCGATGGGTGGACCATCTACGCCCCGGGTCCGTCTGCCGCCAAGACCGATCCAACGACGCCGAATTTTCCCCCCTCGCGATGAGGCTGCCGCCCAGATGGCTCCGCCCAGAACTGTCACGGCTGCGTTGGACCGGATTAGCCGTCGCAACCCTGCTGGCGCTTCATTGGTGGATGGCGACGAGTGCCTCATCGCAGCACTGCACGACCAATGACGAGATCGCGCACCTGACGGCCGGCGCCAGCTACTGGCTGACGGATGACTACCGGCTGCAACCGGAAAACGGCAACCTGCCGCAGCGCTGGGCGGCGCAGCCACTGCTCGCCATGCCCCGGGTCAAATTCCCCCCGCTCGACCAGCTTTCCTGGCGGATCTCTGATGTATGGGACCTCGGCTTCCAGTTTTTCTACAAGCTGGACAATCCGCTGGGCACCATGTTGTGGGCCGGCCGCGCCATGATCGCGCTGTTCAGCGTGGCCACGGGGTGGCTGGTGTTCTGGTGGGCACGCCGGCTGCATGGCGTTGCGGGCGCACTCCTGGCCGCGGCACTCTTCGTCTTCAGTCCAGAGATGCTGGCCCATGGCGCGTTGATCACTTCCGACATGCCAGCCTGCTTCTGCTTTCTCGCCGCGGTCACCGCCTTCTGGGTGATGCTCCACCGGCTGTGCGCCGGCACCTGGATGACCTTCGGACTCGCCCTGGGCGCCCTCGCCCTCGCCAAGTTTTCCGCGCCGCTTATCCTGCCGATGCTCGTCGTTCTTCTGGCCGTTCGCCTCGCCGCCGGCGGCGGGCTGGCCGTGGCGTGGCCGTGGCACAGCACCGTGATTGGCCGCTGGCGGCAGGCGGCTGCGCTGGGCGGAGCCACGCTAACAGCGGCAGCCCTCGCTATCCTGCTGGTCTGGGCAGGCTATGGCTTCCGCTATCAGATGTACCAACATTACGAGCCCGGCCATGTTCGCTCGCTCGTCGGCTGGGACGTTCTCATCCAAGAGGGGGGACCGGTGGTGGCGGCATTCCAGTTTGCCCGCTCACATGAACTGCTGCCGGAGTCCTATCTCTACGGCTTCGCACACACATTTCATTATTCCCGCTATCGGCGCGCCTTCCTCAACGGCGATTATCGCAGCCGCGGCTGGTGGTGGTTTTTCCCCTACGCCTTCGCGATCAAAACTCCCCTGGCGCTTGGGGGTCTGCTGGGGCTGGCCGGTCTGGTCGCGTGGCAGACCCGCGGCACGGCGCCGAATGCCGCGGCCCTGCCGGCGGGTGCCGTTGCGCCGCCTCGAGGGACACGGCTTTATGCGTGGTCCCCGCTGCTCACGCTGGTCGTCGTGTATGGCGCATCGGCACTTACCAGCCATCTGGACATCGGGCATCGTCATATCCTCCCGATGTATCCGGTATTGTTCATCATGGCCGGCGGGGCGGCGGCCTTGGGCCGGCCCCGGTGGCGCTGGCCTGCTGTGATCGTCTTATGGCTGGTGGTTTGGTTCACGGGTGAATCCATCTGGATCCGGCCGAGTTATCTTGCCTACTTCAACGAGCTGATCGGCGGGCCCGCCAACGGCTACCGGCATCTCGCGGACAGTTCCATTGACTGGGGCCAAGACTTACCCGGTCTGAAAACCTGGTTGGATGAGCACGCGCAGGGCCGTCCGGTTTTCCTGTCCTATTTTGGTTCCGGCGACCCGGTTTACTACGGCATCCATGCGACGCGTGTGGCTGACGACAATTTTGATCTGCGCCTCCCGCGCCGTTTTCCGGCGCTGCTCACCGCCGGCCTCTACTGCATCAGCGCGACCCAATTCGATCAGGTCTACTCGCGGGCGCGCGGCCGCTGGGATGAGGAAAAGGAAGGCGACTATCAGCGTCAGCTTCACACCATCATGCAACGGGCCCGATCGCCCGAACCTCACCCGCCGCTCGACGTCCTCCAGCGGTTCGAAGACTTCCAGTTTGCACGTCTCTGTTATTTCCTCCAGAACCGGCAGCCAATCGCCGAGATTGGCTATTCCATCCTCGTCTTCGACCTCGATGATAAGGACGTGGCCGCCGCGCTCTACGGCCCTTTATCCACATCATGAAGCCGCCGCGTTTTGCCAGTGCTCCGTTTCCCTGGATTACCCTGCTGGCGGCGTTGCTGCTCGCGCTGCACGCCTGGCTGGCTGTCTCCGCCACCACTCATTTCTGCACCACCAGTGATGAGATCGCACATATCACCGCAGGCTACAGTTATTGGAAGTTCAATGATTATCGGTTCCAGCCGGAAAACGGGAATCTGCCCCAGCGTTGGCCCGCCCTGCCCCTGCTCGCCCAATCCCTGTACTTTCCCAATCTGCAATCGGACGGATGGGTGTCGTCCAACGTCTGGCGCACCGGCTTTGAGTTCTTTTATCGCGAAGGAAACCCCGTGGACTATATGCTCCTGTGTGCGCGGGCCGCGATGGTGGTCTGGAGCGTGGCCACCGGATTGCTGGTCTTCCTGTGGGCCAAAAGCATCTGGGGCGATGCCGGGGGTCTGTTTTCACTCTGCCTCTCCGCCCTCTGCCCCAACTTTCTCGCCCACGGCCCTCTCGCCACTTCTGATGTCATCATGGTGTTCTTTCTGCTCGCCGCCGCGGGCGCTTGGTGGCGGCACAGCCGGCGGCTTTCGTGGCGATCATGGCTGCTTAGCGGCGCGGTTCTCGGCCTGGCCTGTGTGGCCAAATTCTCCGCCGTTTTGCTGCTGCCTGTTTTCACCCTGCTAGGGCTTGTACGGACCGTCGATCGACAGCCGATCACCTTTGTCTTGGGCCGCCACAACTACACCCTGAAATCCTGGGCCGCCAAGCTCGTCGCCCTCGCCGCCTCTTCCATGACCCAGGCTTGCCTCGCCTGGATCATCATTTGGGCGTTCTACGATTTCCGTTACAGCGCCGCCAATTCCGCCCTGCCAGAACAGCTGGATTTTTACCCGCCGTGGGCCGCAGTCATTGCAGACCATCCTCCCCTGTCTGGCGTCGTGCAGGTTTTCCTCGGGTGGCATTTGCTGCCCCAAGCTTTCCTTTTTGGATTCGATCATGTCATGCACTTCGCGCAAGGGCGCGGCGCGTTTCTGAACGGCGCCTACAGCAACACCGGCTGGTGGTATTTTTTTCCCTACGCTTTCTTGGTCAAAACGCCGCCCGCCACGCTGCTGGCCTTCGCCCTGGCGCTCGTCCTGGCGGTGCGGCGCTGGTGGCCGCAGCAAGGACGCTTCGATGCCAGCCTGCAGCATGTCCGCCGCGACCTTTATCGTATCACGCCATTATTGGTCCTATTTTTTGTTTACTGGGCCTTCTCTCTGGCCAGCCATCTCAACATCGGGCACCGCCACATTCTGCCGGTCTATCCCCCGCTCTTCATTGCCGCCGGCTTGATCGCCCGGCCCGGCGCGGGCTGGCGCTGGCGCGCCCCGCTCGCGCTGCTGCTCGCCCTGGGTCTGGCTGCCTCCTCCTTTGGCATTCGTCCCACTTACCTGGCTTATTTCAACGGCCTGGCTGGTGGTCCCGACCAAGGTTATCAACACCTCGTCGACAGTTCCCTCGATTGGGGCCAGGATCTGCCGGCCTTGTCCGCCTGGCTTCACACCCACCACCGCTCCGACGAACCCTTCTATCTCGCCTACTTTGGCAACGGGGACCCCGCCTACTACGGCATCAGTGCCTACCGGTTGGCCCCCTATTCCATGCAAGAGCAATGGAAGCACTGGCAGGTGCTTTCCCCGGGGCTGTATTGCGTCAGCGCGACCATGCTGCAGGATGTCTACAGTGAATGGCGTGGACCGTGGAATCTGGCCCGCGAATGGCGTTACCACCAATTGCTGCTCAAGTACGGCGCCCAAGCTCCGCCTCAGCTTAGTATCGAGAGCAACCAGATGAAGGAAATCGATCGCTTGGTCTTTGCCCGCCTCTGCCTCTACCTGCGTGTGCGCCGTCCCGATGCGTTGATCAACCACACGTTCTTTGTCTTCCACCTCTCCGCCGACGAATTAAAACCAGTGCTCACCGGCACCATTCACGAGCTGGAAGCTGCGATCGAGCGCGCTTATCTCGCCCGGCATGCCTCCGACCCATGATTCCCTGCTGCGGTCGATGGTTTCTCGGCTGAGCTGGCGGATGCGATGGAGCGCGCCCTGCAGGCACGTTGACTGCTCAGGGTAATTGGCGCAGCCACTCCACCAGTTGCTCGGCATTCACCGTGATCGGCACCGTGGTGATCTGCTTTGCTTCCGTGAGCTTCTTCCGTTCCTTGGCCCAGGCCAGAAACTTCGCTTCATCGACCCCCGCCACCCGGCTGATGCGCACCAGATAGGCCGGAGCGAACGCCTTCTCCTCAATCAACTCCAGCTGGATGCCGGGGCCGAGGTCGTCCTCCGCCGAAACCAACCGTTGATTGGCCGCAAGATCGAGTCCCACCCGCTGAACGACAATGATCTCGTCGAAGCTATGCCGCCGGTAATGGTAGAGAAACGCCGCCGGACGCTGGGAGAGCAGCGTGGGGTTGATGCTGGATTTGTGGTACAGAAACCACTGCAGGCCGGTGTTGTTGTCGATGGCCAGCACGGACTTTGATCCAAGCGCCCGAACGTGACCGCCCATCCAATTGGTCGTGCGCGCCGCGAAGTTTTCCTGGGTGAAGCGGTGCATGGCCGAAACCGGCACCGTCACCGCCACAAGATAGGCCAGTACGGTGCCGATCACCACCGGCCAGCGCCGGCGGTGGCTGGTCAGCTGCGGCAGCACAAAAATGAAGGCGAAAATCAGCAACACGTGCGCCGGCAGGCTGAGCCGGCGGATGATGGGATCGTCCCATCTGCCCCAAAAGTAGCATAGCATGAGGCCCGTGTGGGCGAGCAGTCCGATGATGAAGATGCAGAATACCGCGTTGGCTGGCTCGCGGGCGAAGATCTCGCGATGGTTTTTGTAAAGCGTGAGCACAAAGAATCCGACGCCCAGGATGCCCAGCCCGGCGACCAGCCAGGAACTCGGCTGAGTACCGTCAAAACTGAGAAAGAAGTTCATCGCATGACCCACGTTTTCGTAGAAATACTGCAGGCCGAACGGCTGCGTTGCTCCCGCCACGTCGTTCAGCTGCCAGCTGGTTTGGGAGAGATTGAAGACATTGTGCTGCAGCGGCACCAGCAACAGCAGTAATGGCGTAAGGATCAGCGGCCACGGCAGATCAACGCGTCGCTCACGCCGCCATACGTAGAAAACCGTGGCGCCCACCGGCAGGATGAAAAGTGCCGACTCGTAGCGGATCTGGGCGAGCAGCACGCCGGCGAGCACAAAGGCGCACAACCGGATGGTTTCCGGCCGCTCCGCATAACGCTGGCCAAGCCATAGGGTGAGAGCGATCATCACCATGTTCAGCAGCTCAAATCCTCCGCCGGTGGCGTTCTGCGCCACCAGCGGGACGGAGCAAAGCAGCAGTACCGCGGCCGCGCCCGCCGGCGGCCCGCCCAGCCGGCGGCCGAGCAGATAGAAAAGTGCCGTGAGGGCGAGACTGAGCAGCCCGTTGAGCGCAAAAACATTGGTCACCCGGTAACCGGTGAGGTCGTGAACCAGTGAAAGCAGAAAGGGAAAGACGAGCGGCCGTTTGTCCACATAGACGTTGAACGGCGTGAAGTTGCCGGCGTAATCATAGCCGCGCACGATCACCGCAGCCTGGCGCTCGAAGTGCATCTGCATCGCCGTCGAACTGAGCACGACTTCATCGGCCACGATCTTGAATTCATGTTGCTCGTGAAGATGAAGAAAGACCGTCGCGCCCAGCACCAGCAAGCCGGCAGGCCACCAGCCGCGCACGGTGCGCAGTTCCGGCCAAACATCGCGAAGGCTGCGGAAAAAGTACCACGCGAACAGTGCAACGGCGAGCAGCACCACCCAGTAGCCGCCATGCCGGACAACGTTGACCGCCTGGGCCGGGGTGAAGGTTACGAAACCCAACACCAGCGAAAGCAGGATGATGAGCGCCAGCAGGATAAATCGTTTGGGCATGAATAAAAAAGCCGCCCGCATTATCTGCGGGCGGCTTCGCAATTGAAAACCAAAAACTTACTGGGCGTAAGTCAACGTCCGGACACCCGCAATGCCGGTCACCGTGATCGTGATACCTTGGGTGTACGTTTGCGGATAGGACTCGTTGGCCACCGTGTTCAGCGCCTTGATGTAGTTCGAGGAGCCGACGAGCGCGCCAATAGCCGCCGTGGACGTGCCGTTCTCCAGGAAGTACTGGTCAGCCGCAGCACCAAGTTGGCGCATGTTGTTCAACACGGCCTTGTCCTGCGAGCTGGCGCGCACCTTCTGGAACGCGGGAATGGCCATCGCGGCCAGCAGGCCGATGATGACCACGACAATCATGATTTCGACAAGGGTGAAGCCCTTGTTGGAGCGAATGAGTTTATTCATGCGTTATTGGATGATAATATATTGATGATAAGAACTACTCCCCGGAATGAGGATTAGCACCTAGATCACATTCCAATCGGAAAAGTTCTTCAAGGGTATTTGTTGCAAAACGGCGTAAAAGGAGGTCTTGGGATTAAACTAAAATGCCGGGGCCTGCTTAGTTTAAGTTATCTGAAAACCAACAACTTAATCCGCCTTAAAGCGTTTCAACCAGCTCTTTTCTTACCGGTTTTCTTTATCAATTGCTGGAGTGCTGCTCCCGGGCTTCGGGACCTCCTTCGGGCGGTAGATTTCCCC
>Ga0187861_10004631_pt1 | contig 11419 bp, 10 predicted proteins | sample June2016WEW_10_1_3_FD_132986 | JGI IMG/M metagenome (GOLD analysis project Ga0187861, IMG submission 132986) | Peatland microbial communities from SPRUCE experiment site at the Marcell Experimental Forest, Minnesota, USA - June2016WEW_10_100 | ecosystem: Environmental > Terrestrial > Soil >...
GATCTGAAGAGGAAGCTCTTGCGATACATTCGCCAGTACAACAAATCGCCCCGTATCGTGAAGTGGAAATATGCCGATCCATCGCGCCACATCAGTACACAATCAGTTGGTACAGGCCACTAGCCCATCCGTACCTATCTTTACAAATCGTGCGTACTATTGTACAATCATGCGCACGATTGTTAAAGTATCCGCAGAGAACCTTAGGAGGGTTCCCATATGACTATTGAACGGAATGAACCAATTCGCTTTCATGAGAAGGGTACTTTGGAGGCCGTGACGCGCTGGATCGCCACGCACCATGACGGCATCGCCGAGTTGTTGAAGAACGTCCGGCGTGAGTATCAAGTTGACCGCGCCAATGTGGCAGAGAACCATCGTGTGGCTGCCTTGCTGCTGCAAGACGCACGGGACGGCAAGCCGGCCCGGATTGGCGTGCTCGATGTGGGCGGTGCAACCCTTGAGGACGTAACCGCTTGGAGCACTTGGCAGGATACGGCCGCCTCACATCGCGGGTCTGGACTCCTGGAAGAGGAGACGCAAGGCAACGGGGGGAAGGCCTATATGTATCGCCTCTTTGCCGGACCGGCGCGTATCCTTGGCATCCGGGATCGCCGCCGCAATTGCAAGGGATTTGACGGCGAACTCGGAACCGTTGATCGCGGAACCCCGGGGTGGATTCCAAATCTGGCCGCAGGCCGTGATGTGGAGATCAGTTCCTTCGAAGCCGAGCTTCGCCAGGCTCTCGAACCTTATGGTCTTTCCATCGCTGGTCTGCCCGGCCCGTTGCGGAAGGCGATTGCGGCTCGCAAGAGCTTCACTCTGGTTGAGGGCGAATGCCCGCTCGCGCTCTACAAGGGTCAGATCGACGCGGACGAGTTCCTTGCAAAAGTCGTCAGGCACGAACAATCGACACTCTGCCTTGAACAAGTCGACGTGTTCGCGATTCACAATGACCGCGTGCTCAATGAAGGCAAGAAGCTGGAACTGCCGCCGATCATCCCGTATCCAGGAATTGATTCGCCGGTGGTGCACGAGATTCCCGATCAGTTGCAACTCGACAACGGCCAGGCAGTCTCAATGACAGAGGGAGGAACAAAGCCGAAAGGACGGTTGATTCTGCACACCTCATTGGAAAATATGCCGAATGCGTACAGGAATCTGCGTCCCCGGTGGCAAATCATCTATCGCACGCGGCATCAAATGATCGGCTCGAAGACTGTGTCTGAGCTCGCTCCCGCGACACCAGGTGCTGCCTTCGTGTATGGCAGTGTCGAACTTCCGGCTCTCGAGCCGGCCTATGTCGAACATGGCCGGCGTCGGCCCAAAGACGGCCCGCTGGTCGAAGCCCTCGACCGTTTCATCACGGAAAAGATCCGTTTGCTTGCACATGAGATCAACGCTCGGCGCCGCCAGGAGCTCGACGACAAGGCCCTCGACGAAGTACACGAGGAGAGCCGCAAGCTCGATGAGTTCAAGAACCGGTTTCTGCCCAGTTTTGGTGATGGCAATGGAGGCGATGGGGATGGCAAAGGAGCGGGGCCCCGTAAGCCTGTGCGCAAGGGGCCGCGGCCGGTAAATTGGGGCACGGAACCCGATGTGCTGGATTACCAGGTTCCCGAGCACGGTCTCAATCTCGGCAAAGGCATTACCGTCGGCCTCAGTGCGATCCTGAATCCGAGCGTTCGCGACCGCAAGGGCCGCCCTGTTCGCGCAGCCGTCGAGTGGCTGACGAGCGATTCGCAAGTAGCTGGTTTCTCGAAGGGCAACACACTTGTTGCGCAGGCGAAAGGAACCTGCGAGGTCTGGGCGCGGATCAAGGGTACGAAAATCGAGGGCCCGCGCGTGCCCACTCGCGTTTGGGCAGTTGATCACGTTTTGCTCACGCCGCGTACTCTCAACGTTTCACTTGGCTGCCGGGAGGAAATCGTGGCAGAAGTAACCGATGATGAGGGGCAACGCTCAACGGATGTACTGCTCGATTGGCTCCACGATGCCGAGGACCAGTTGATCGTGCGCATCGACCGCTATGGTGTGGTGACCGGAAACCGGCTTGGGCGCACCGCGATCAGTGCCGGCGCCGGAGGCGTGTGGGCTCGCATTCCAGTCGAAGTGACCGTCGTCGCCAACGCGGAACAGCCAGGGCGGGCAAGCGGCTTCCCACAGCTGTTGGTAACCGGGCGCAATGAGGACCCGGCCACCGGTCAAATTCGCGAGGGCGACCCGGACCAGCCCGCATTGTGGCAAGAGCCTTCCGACTACGTCCACAATGTATGGTGGCTTAATTTGCAAAGCCCCGAGGCAGCATTCGTGTTTCAGCAGCGCGGGGCTCAACCGACGCTCTGGCGCACGTATCACGCGGAGAGGGTAATCGAGATGGTGGTCCAGGTTTGGATGACCGAAGAATTCTCGCGCAAGGGCGAGAGCCAGCGTCCCGAATTCTGGGCCGCACACCTCGCTGCCATGGATCGCCATCGCGTCCGCATCGTCGGCCAAATGTGGAAGGCGATGGAAGCCTACGTTACTAGCGGCGCGATCTGGGACGAGGAAACCGAACCGAAGGTCAAGGCGAGGGCGGCATGATGAGCGCAGAAAAGAAGAAGGAGACACCGCGCCGGGCGAGCCTGCGTGAGCAAGTGCTGCTTGCGGCCTTGGATTGTTCCGGCGGCGATCTCGAAAAGACGTTCACGTCCGAGGATTTGCTTGTAGCCGCGTGGAAAAGGAACAGGCTCGCATGGGGCCTACGGGGGTACGAGCGGGAGTATCCCGATAACGACAAGATCCACAAGGAGCTCGATGGAAGAGGTGCGCGAGAAGGAAGCGCATCGACGGGACTTGTCTCGTCGGGGCTACTTTTGCGGGTTCGTCAACGCATTTATCGACTCACGCCCGCTGGGCTCGCGGCGGCAGCCGAAGTTGTGGGCGCCGAACCCGACACGCGCGGCAAGGCCGAACGGGTACTCGCCGATGCCGTCGACGTGATCCTGTCTCATTCTGTTTTTCGTGGGTGGCTGAAAGATCCGAGTTCTCCAAAGCACTTCCGCGATGCCGGCCATTTCTGGGGCGTTGCACCAGGAACGCCCCCCAAGGTCATTCAAGCTCGCATCATGGACGTGGACCGATCTCTGGAAAAAGCGCTCAGCTTACTTGACGCCGGTGGCGTCGACGAGATTGCGGCCCACCGCGGCAAATCTCTCTTCGACCGAACCGACATCGAGCGAGCAATAGACTTCCAGAGGACGCTGAAGGAACGCTTCGCGAAGGATCTCGCAACGCTGCAGGTCAGGTTGAGGTAATGCCACGGGGCATGCATCGGGGCTCATGTGAAGTCTGGCAAGCATGATCGGAGAAGTCATCATCGTGCGAATTCCGCTGCTCGATGCTGACGGCATGACGCTAGTGAAACTCCACGGCATCGAGGCTCATGGCATTGGGGTTGAGAGCCAGGATTTCACGAATCAGCTCATGGAGAATTTTCACTTTTCCAGCTCGCGTACAGCGCCGCTACTATTTGTCCCCTTCGACAAGGTCGATTTCATCATCGCTTCTCCCGACTTGCTTTCGCTATCGGAACCGGCGCTTGGGCTTTGAATAAAAGGCGGGCCACGGTTGGCACACATTTACAAAAAACGGAGCACGTAATCAATGAAAACGAAAACAAAACGACCTGATGACCGGAAACCCGGTCAGGGAATGTCCCGCGGTTCGCGAGAGGAGGCGCGAATTGAAATTCCCTGCGGCGAACCTGATGTCTCTGCCTTGCGATCAATCATGCGGGATTGGCTGATACCGCGTCTTGTCGAGGACTTCCTGCGTGAGCGGGGCATTGAACTCAAGTACTCGCGGGTTCACGTTCCTAAGAATCCGACATTCAAGATCTAGGTAGAAACAGGTTCGCATAATCTACGATCGCTAATGTTAACAGGAAAAACAAATACGGACCTAATTAATAGAAGGGGGCTGCGGCGGTCGCCGCGGGTGCTGTCACGAAAAGCCCGTTAACCAATCCGAATGCCCAATGTGGGCAGTCGTCCGTTGCTCGGTGCGGCGTTTACACACGCTACTCCTCTGACCTTCAGCGCCCCGCTTCCACTGAAGACCAGATCCGCCAATGCCAAAATGCCGCTGACCGTGAGGGCTGGACGGTTTTGGTCAAGTTCATTCGTTCGGATTCCGAGATCACGGGACAGAGCCTCGTCGGAAGAGATGGACTGGACGAATTGATTCGCCTAGCCAAAACCACCCCACGACCATTTGACGGAATCATCATTGATGACACTTCACGCTTGGGTCGCTATGTACCCGACGTGTTGAAGGTAGTGGATATTCTTGAAGGCTACGGAGTGTTTGTCTACTTCGCTGCGCAACGATTGGATTCTCGTGCCCCGGGTTTTCGTCAGATTTTCACAATTTTCGCAATGATGGACGAGCAGCATGTGGCTCAGCTCACATATAAGGTGCACCGAGGGCAGCACGGACGAGTGCTCAAGGGCTACGTGCCAGGTGGAAAGTGCTACGGGTACCAGAACAAGCCTATCGAAGACCCGACTCGGCGAGGTGAGTACGGTCGACCTGCAGTAATTGGTGTTGAGCAGAGGGTATTACCCGAGCAAGCAGCCGTTGTTCTCCGTATTTTTAAAATGTACGCAGCGGGGCTCAGCTACTCACGAATCGCCAAAACTCTCAACCGAGAAGGCGTGCTGTCTCCGAAACCACCTCGCAAGGGAAAAGTACGGGGCTGGTGTCCGTCTGCCATCCGTGAGCTCCTGTTGAACGAGAAGTATCGGGGCGTGTTGGTGTGGAATCGTACGAAGACGGTCCGCAATCGTGAAACTGGACGTAGCGAGCAACGTCCACGACCAGAATCGGAATGGGTACGAGTCGAAGTGCCTGAAATGCGGATTGTTCCCGATGAGCTCTGGAGCGCAGTTAGGGAACAGAATCGGCGTGTACGGGAGAAGCACGGACCTAGGACGCTGGGCGGAATGAATCGGACAGAGGCGAGCCGCTGTTATTTGTTCAGCGGTTTAATGGAATGCGGGTTGTGTGGCAGAAACGTCACCATCACCAGCGGCAAGACTCCGTACTGCCGCTACGGCTGTCCGAACCACCGTTCCCGGGGGCTTTGCGACAATCAGGTAACGATCCTCCAGACGAAGCTGGAAAACCAGTTGATCTCTGCACTCGTCGAAAGCCTGCTTTGCCAGGAGCTGCAGGATGAACTATTGCAGATGTTTCAGGAATCTCTAACCAGAACTCTGGAAAACGAGGCGAGGCTCGCCGAGGAGGCGGCGAACAAGAATTCAGAACTCCGTCACGAGCAGGCGAAACTGTTGAACGAAGCTCAAAACCTTGCTGAAGCCATCGCCCACCAGCGTATTTCTCCAACGTTGTCCAAGCGCTTAGCGATGACGGAAGCACGCATTAGCGAAATACAGGATTTGCTCGATGCGCCGAAGCAAATCAGCGTACCGAGCTTCTCGTCGGAAGAGATTCGGAACGCTCTTCGCCAACAGACGCAGCGACTCGCTGAGATTCTCACGGGCGATAGGGTCGTCGCCAGGCAAGAGCTGCAGAAGCGGATCGATAAGCTGATACTTACTCCCAGAGCGACGTCAACAGGTTGGGTCTTGGATGTATCTGGCAGCGTTGGGCTTTTTACAGGCACGAGCGATGCAATGCTCACCAATTCCTTGGAGGGAATTGCTCAGCATTACACGTTGCCTCGGATCACGATTTCGAACGTTGTGCTCGATCCAAACCTGCCTCTCGCTGCCTGACCTGACAGACGAACTTATGCTCACCCAGGAAGACAAGATCCGTCTAATTCACGAGTTTCGCAACGCTCTACTCAATCACATGTTCGATGAGCTGTATCGTAGATCGAAGATTTCTTCCACTCAACAGGCCTCGGATGACATAGTCGCGACTGCCGAACTTATCCACCACGTCATCGCGGACTCTAACGAAATCCGCCGTCCGACACGCGGTCTATTCGTTCTTGCGCTGCAACAGGTCGTTGATTTCTTCATTGCTGGTCTGCTTACTGACGAGGCTTTTGAATGGATGGCAGACGAACAACGGCGAATGGATCAGATTCTGTTTGAAGGCCTCGATCCAATCGGTGGTGTGCAGTAACACGAGCTGCGGCAAAGTCGTCCAGTCGTACAGTATCGTAGAGACCGCTTGACCCGAAGTTGACATGGTCGGAGAGGCAGAGAATTCAGCGGGGCAGGTTCTGGAACTGCTAGAACAACTCCTCCCTCTGGATTGCCAGGTTCAGTCCGCAGCCGCCGGAACACCTCTGCGATTCTGACTGCACTGTCCAATAGAGGCTCGAGTTGGACAACGTCCGTGAGCGGTTCGAAAGCTGCCAGCATCCGTTGCTTTATCTCGAACAAGTTGCAGTCAGGATACAAGTAAACAATTGGGATTTCCCTCTATCGAAGGTTACTCCCTTGACGGAGCGAGTCATTCTCAATTTCGGGGCGGAATTCTTCAACCTTTTTAATCGAGTGCAGTTCGGCCCGCCAAAAACGGCGGTTGGAGGGGCTTCTTTTTGCAAGATAACAAGCCTGGTCAACAATCCCCGACAAATCCAATTCTCCTTGAAGTCGTCGTTCTGAACCAGGTGAGCTGCGAGTCCTTTGGAGTCAATTCGGCGCCGGTGAATCTGAATGTGTACCTGTCGGAAAGCGGGGCGAGAGAAGATTCTCTCGCCTCGAATGAATTTTGAGTTAATCGAAAGCCAAGCTGATCGAAGGCGGACTACTCGGGACGCAGGCGGCCCGCTCCGGCTCTCAATGTTTCTAATTGTTTAGGCGATGTTTACACGCTGTTTTGCCTCGCGAATTTTTCTTATTGTTCCCAAGTTGCACCACAATGCAGCAGTGCCAAAATCCAGCCCCTGTAACTGGCTGATCAGGCAGAATTTGGTCGGGGCGTCGAGATTTGAACTCCAGACCTCCTGCGCCCAAGACAGGCGCAGAAACGCTAAGTAGTTGGTTCGTCTAGCATTTTCCTATGTCATGCATCATGGTTTTGCACGCTATTTGGCAATGTTTGTTCCCGAGTTGTTCCTACGTTCTTGGCCAGGATCCATTTGTTGAGGTGCGCTCGAAACAACAAATCTCCCTGATCGTGTGCGTGTCCTGATTTCAGGCACAGTGCAGGAGAGAATCGTATGCCCTGCGTTGAACTTGAGCTAGATCAGCCACGACGTCGACATCCCGGGTGCTCATCACGGGTTGGCCAATCTACCGAAGGCCTACTGATTACCTTCCAGCGTGTTCCGGATGGTCGTGAGCGCGTCTTGGAGATCTGAGACGGAGCGGCCCACCACGACTTTACGAACGATCGATCCCTCGAAACCAGTCAGGCCCGCCTGCTCGGAGCCCATGGCCAAGATCAGATAGAAGCCGGGGTGCTTCGGGTCGTCACTCCCGCGGACACAAAAGGAAAGGTCCAGCGCAGTCTCGAAATAGTGGCTCGAATAGAGTTGTTTTTCGGCGATGGCGTAGGCTATGTGGTCGGCAGGTTTGCCGCGCAGGGTCACCACCTGCACGACACGCAGCGTCGGCTTTAATCCGAATTTCACTCGCGCCCAGTAGAATGTGTTTTCGACATTCGCGGGCTTCGCATGAGGATAGGCGAGAAGGTAGTGGTAGAAATCCGGCAGGTACACTGGCAAGGCCTTGTCATAGCTGACCATGTAGGCGAACTGCTGAGGCACCTCGGTTGCGGTAGGCTTATCGTTATAGACTCCCAGGGCCTGATTACCTTGGTGCTGGTAAACGAGCAGGCGCTGCAAGACCGTCTTCTGCAGGAGTTGATTCACTTGTTCGTTCACGTCGGCGGCAGACCAATTGATGGCCTGCTGCAGATCTTCGATGGAGCTCGTGGGCATCTGAATCAGACAGTCACCGGGCTTACAACTCTTCAAGGTCCTGATGTCATCATTCTCGAACGAAAAACCCTTTAAGTCAGAAAGCCGCGGAGGATTGCTGAACACGCCGAGCGCCAGATACTCGGGAAGCCTGCGGAGACGGTCAAAATCACGCGCAAACTTGAGGTAGCTCTCCGGAGCAGCGTGAATGTAGACCGCGCCAAACAAGAAGACTTCGGCTGGCGTGCGGGATGGAAGGGTTTTCGTGACCGGCTGTCCGCCTCGGATGGCGGCGATCTGAGCCTGAGTCAACCCGATGTCTTGTTGAAAGAATGTTTGCAGATCAGGATTCGACTGACAAAAAGCAGGCAGCGCGGCCGCGGCAATCAAGAAAAGCAATACAGCAGCGAGGCGAACAATTCGGATCATGGCGACTTTACTCCGGGCGCCGTCCACTTCAGAACCGACGTAGTTATGGATGCGCGCTCATTTCATTTGTTCGATATCAAACATCTTCTCGGCAGACTATCTTGTTGGTATCGATGTGGCCATTGTTCTTTTTCGGTGCCGCGATAGCCCGCAACATCAGCGGGTGGCCACACGATGGGACATCTTGCCAGAGTGTACAATTTTGAACAGACACGCGTTCATTGGTTGCTTAATTTTCGTGAGCATAGCTAGGCCCTAATGGAGGGGCGGTTTCAACTCGCATGGCATGGGTCACCAAGTCATGACGGGTTTTTTGTGTGTTGGCTGTTACACACGCCGTGCAACGGCGAGCCAAATTCAGCTTGTAAAGATCCAGAGGATGATGTGGCGATGGACTCACCCACCGCGTTGTGCATTGATGACCGTCCACAAATGCTGGAGCTGATGAACCAGGTGCTCGCTGTGGGCCTGGAGAAACCAACAACCAATAAGGATCTGGCTGAGGTCCTTCTGGGCAGGATGATCTCGAACAACGAAGCTGCGTGATAATGAAGCGAAGGATTTGGAGTTGAAAAAGGAGATCCCGATTGACAGCTGACATGAACGAGCATTCAGCCGTTGGACCTGACCAGCAGCTCCCGGCTTCTGCTCCGGCACGTCCCCGACATGAGGTTAGGCGAATCGTTTTGTGGAGTCTGTTGCTCCTGGCCCTTGCGGTTGTCTTCGTGCTGGTCTTATGCCACCACGAGGAGGCCCAAAAAGCGGCGGCCGCGGCTGCGGCGCGCGTTAAGACGGGGATCACCGTTACGAGTGCGACAGCTCAAAAGGGTGACATCGGGGTTTACCTGAACTCAATCGGCACGGTCACCCCGGTCTATACCGCTTCGATTACCAGCCAGGTGAATGGCATAGTTCTCGCGGTGAGTTTCAAGGAGGGTCAACGGGTAGAGAAGGGGGACTCGCTCATCGAGATCGATTCGCGTCCGTACCGCGCCATGCTTTTGCAGGCGCAAGGGGCGCTGCAGCGAGACGAGAATCTGCTGGCCCAAGCTCAGATGGACCTGGAACGCTATCGCGACGCGTGGGGGCGCAAAGCGATTGCCAAGCAAATCCTAGATGACCAGGAAAAGCTTGTGCTCCAGGACGAGGGCACGGTAAAGAACGACCAAGGAACGGTGCAATTCGACCAGGTACAGGTGGACTTCTGCCACATCTCCGCGCCAATCGCCGGACAGGTGGGCTTACGTCTGGTGGATCCGGGCAACGTGGTGCAGTCTGCTGGAACCGCAGCCCTGGCGGTCATTACGCAGTTGGAACCCATCACCGTAATTTTCACAATTCCGGAAGACAGTCTCGGCCAGGTTGTAGCTCGCCTGCACAAGAACGCCAAGCTCACTGTCGATGCCTTCGATCGCACTGCACAGACCAAGATTGCAAGCGGGGAGCTGTTGACGCTTGACAACCAGATAGACACTACAACCGGCACTGTGAAAGGGCGAGCACTCTTCGACAACAAGAACGATGCACTCTTCCCGAACCAGTTTGTAAACACGCGCCTGCTGGTGAATACCTTGCAGGGAGTGACGCTGATTCCGTCATCGGCCATCCAACAAAATGGTCAAGCATCGTTCGTCTACGTGATTCAGAACAATATCGCCCATATGCGCAGCATAAAGCCCGGGGTTACAAACGGCGGTGTGACACAGGTTGATGACATCAATCCGGGAGACGTTGTCGCCAACAGCAGCTTCGATAAGTTGCAGGACAACGCCGCGGTGGTCATTTCCAACAAGCCTGTCTCGCCTAACACAAGCGGGAGCAAAGCGCAGTGAGTCCATCCCGCCCGTTTATCTTGCGGCCCGTAGCCACTTCTTTGCTGATGGCTGCAATCCTCCTGGTCGGCATTGTTGGCTACACACAACTGCCCGTCTCCGCATTGCCGGAAGTCGATTATCCGACCATCCAGGTGCTCACGTTTTATCCCGGCGCAAGCCCGACTGTGATGGCCACGACGGTGACGGCGCCACTAGAGCGGCAATTCGGCGAACTGCAGGGCTTGAGCCAAATGACCTCCACCAGTTCCGGAGGCACTTCCGTCATCGTGCTGCAGTTTAATCTCACTCTGGCTATAGATGTAGCCGAGGAAGAGGTACAGTCCGCCATAAACGCGTCGCAGAGTTTGCTGCCATCCGTCCTGCCCTCGCCGCCTATCTATAGTAAGACGAATCCCGCCGATGCCCCTGTGCTCACCCTGGCCATCACCTCAAATTCCATGCCGCTTTCTCAGGTCGAGGACCTTGTGGATACGCGCCTTGCGCCAAAGATTTCACAGCTCAACGGTGTCGGCCTTGTAACCATCAGCGGCGGCCAAAAGCCCGCGGTCCGCATTCAAGCCAACCCGACGGCTCTGTCATCCTACGGCATCAACCTGGAAGACCTGCGTACTGCGCTGACACAAACCAGTGTGAACGCCGCCAAAGGGAACTTCGATGGCCCGCGCCAGAATTACCAGATCGACGCCAACGATCAGTTGGTCACCAGCGACGACTATCGGAACGTAGTAGTTGCCTACCGTAACGGTGCGCCGGTGATGCTGACTGAAGTAGCACACATCGTGAATGGCGTGGAGAACAATAATCAGGCTGCGTGGATGAATCAGACCCCTGCGGTCATCCTCAATGTGCAACGCCAGCCCGGGGCCAACACCATCAGCGTCGTCAAGAGCATCAAGCAACTGATGCCCCAACTGGAGGCCAACCTGCCCGCGGGGATTCAGGTGACCACGCTGACCGATCTGACGACCTCCATCGAAGCGTCGGTCTCCGACGTGGAGTTCGAATTACTGCTGACGGTGGGACTCGTCGTGCTGGTCATCTTCCTCTTCTTGCGGAGCCTGTATGCCACGATTATCCCGAGCGTGGCTGTGCCTTTGTCACTCGTTGGCACCTTTGCGGCGATGTACATCCTGGGTTACAGCCTGGACAACTTATCGCTAATGGCGCTGACCATCTCCACCGGTTTCGTTGTGGACGATGCCATCGTGATGATCGAGAACATCTCGCGGTACATCGAAGCGGGCGATCCACCCATGGAAGCAGCGCTCAA
>Ga0187861_10004632_pt1 | contig 11419 bp, 9 predicted proteins | sample June2016WEW_10_1_3_FD_132986 | JGI IMG/M metagenome (GOLD analysis project Ga0187861, IMG submission 132986) | Peatland microbial communities from SPRUCE experiment site at the Marcell Experimental Forest, Minnesota, USA - June2016WEW_10_100 | ecosystem: Environmental > Terrestrial > Soil >...
CATGCAAGCTGGCCATCTCGCCCACTTCGGCCAGGCCGCTTACGCCGCCCACCTTCAGGCGCACCGAATAAAACTCATTGTGAACCTGTTTGAAGACTCCGTTGCTGCCGACCAGATAACACAGCGCATCCTGGGGAAGCGCCGGTTTCTGGTTAGGCTGCGACGGCTTCGGGACGTGATGTATTGGCACCATCGGGCGCTTCCCTCCTGACTTGGGGATTGGTCTTGGCGCGCTTGCGCACAGGCGGCAGGCGCATGATTATCTCGCCCAACCTCTGGGCCTGAGCACTATCCCTGCGGCGGCACTCGGCCAATACCACAGAACTGCGGACGTAATGGGTGAACTGCGCGGCCATGACCTGGCCTGGTGTGCCGGGCATCTGGGCCAGTGTTTCCAGGCCCTCGTCGAGAAAGCTGTCCAGGAACTCTTCCAAGGACTTGGTTTCCAGAGCCGGACAGCGGGACAGTGCGGCGGTAATGCTCTCCTGTGGCGTCATCGGTGGTTCCTTTATTCAGGGTTCTCCAGCAGCCAGGCCAGCATGCCGCCAACCGTTTGGCGCCGGTGTTCAGGAAATGCGATCTGGGTGTGGAATTCTGAGTTTACGGCGCTGTGCTCCGCCCAGTTCTCCAGGCCAGAGATGCCACTGCCTTCAAAGGACGGCATCAGGTCTGAGTTCCACAACGACTCCAGTGTCTCGCGCATCAGATCCTCAATGCGCCTGGCCAGAGGCAGCCCGTCCTTCACAATGAGATTTCCGAGGCACACCTGACCCTGCCCGTGGTCGTGCTGGTTGGGCATGAGCAGACAATGGAGCGCGGCATCGCGGCCATCCTCGGCGACGGGAGCCTTAATACAGGCCAAGTATAAATCCTGGATCGCCTCGCCCATACAGCGCACAAACCACAGCGTCATGGGCCAGGATAGGGCCAGGTCCTTGATTACCTCTTCGTCCGCAGTTGCTGCGGAAGTCTTGAGGCGGATCTTCTGCATCCCGGCGGGCCGCTCGATCACGTAAACACTGACGATCTTATTCCTCTCTGCTTCCCTTCGGCAGTGCCAGACGCAGCTATGCGGAAGCGGCCCTGTGTCCAGCGGTTGCGTTCTGGCAATCTCGGCAATGAAGTCGCTGGTCTTGACCTCTCGCTCGATAATCGTCCTCTGGACGCGGAGGAGGTCGCCTTCAATGGTCAGTACGCGGGTTTCCTTGGTTGCGGTCATGCCGATGGTTCTCCTGTGAAAATGGCACACGCCGCCAACGAGGGCATTTGGGCGGGGCGTGCCAGGAGTTGTTTGAGGTAAAGAGTGCCAGCCACGATGGCTGGACACGAGAGACAGTCCCATCCACGGCCATCAGCGGATGTGGAATGTGACGTTGATGCCCTCTTTAGTGAACTGGATGGATTCGACGGCCACGGTGAAATTGCCAAGCCGTGCTTCAGCCTTCAACTGCGGCTGGTCGAGGATGACCGTAATCCTCTTGCTGGGCGCCGCCATGTGCAGGCGCCCGTCCTGCATGCCGACCTCGGTGAAACCGAACTGGGTCAGCAGCCCTCGTAAACAGTTGAGTTCAACAGACAGTGCGGACATTGTTTGGTTACTCCTTCAAGGTGAACGTGAGTGAACATGCGGCGCCGCCATCGGGAACACGAAACTCGGTGATCTGGACGACTCCGGTAAGGGCTTGAGGGCCGATTTGCACGCGGTCCAGAAAAATGTGGATCTTGCCGTGCCCCAGGTGGACGACCGGATGTTTTATGTGGCGGGCGATCCAATCCACCAGCCCGCCAATGAGCCAGCCGGGCAGGCGGGCAACGCGAACGATTCGGTACTGCAGCACCAACTCCCCAGAACCTTGCACGTGACCAGGCCCAAGTGCTATCTCAACGCTGATGCGAAGGCCGAAGATGCCGACCGGGATGTGGGAGAGGTGGATCATGACATTCCCATCGTTCACGCTACAGTGGGTGGAGTATTCCGTGACGGCGGCAATCAGCCGCTGAAGACACGAGCATTCGAGAGTTGCACGCGGCATGGGGTCTCCAGGAAAATGGCGCGCCAGGCACCGTGCAGACACCTGGCGCACCGGGGACAAAGCTTGACACGTGCTCAGTTGCGGTTGCTGGCGCCTTTCTCACCAGCAACCTTGACGAACTCGACAGTAGAGTTCTCTCCGACCACGTCCTCTTCGCTGGCCGGGGCCCCATTGACGCGCACCTGGGCGGATTCGGGGATGTTGAGCAGTTCGGACACCTGCTCGCGGACTTCACCGACAGTCTTGCCTGCCAGTGAGTCCAGGGTGGTGGTGTTGACGCCGTGACGGATCGTTGTGGCCATGTTTGGCCTCCTTGTGAAATGGGGTGAAACAAAAGGGCTGGCCACATGGCCAAGCCCGTGAAAGCAAAGAAAGACAGCCGGGAGTAACCGGCGTGCGGGTGGCAGCGCTTCCGGTCTTATTTCGGCCGCTTGCGGGAACTGACGCGGCCGGACATCGAGGCGCTCATCAAGTAAAACCCCGAACTGGCTGCCGCAGGCCTGGCACAAGCGCACTTTACGCTCGAATTCCGCACCTGCATGAACCTGCTCGGTGGCCTCGACCGTGCGGTGACGGCCGGCATCCTGGAAAAGCTCAAGCAGTGCGGCAACACGGACCTGGCCAAGTTTGCGGTGGTGCGGGCGGAGATAAAATGAAGGCGCTTGTCCGCCACAAAGACGCAGAACCCACAGAGAACAACGGTTGAAGCCTTGAGTATCTCCGCGCGCTGCGCAGGCAGGCCTGGCAAAAAACGATTTCCGGGCGTCGCGGAGTTCCGGCCGCTTCAGGTTTCACTTTGCGGACATGGAGAAGACAGCGGACTTGACTTCGCCCACATCGAGTGCGAGCTGCTGAGGCGGCGCGTCGCCGAGCGCGGGATTGAGGCGCACCGTCAAATTCAGCGGCTGGTCGCCGACATTGTTCAACGCCGCCCGGACTGTAGATTGCCCGTCTGAGCACACGGTGATGCGGACTTCGGGACTGCTTGCGAGCACTGGATGGCCCGCGAAGAGACGGTGCGGGCCCAGGCGCGTGTCGAGCGTGAAATAGCCTTGCCGGATCAGCGGGTCTACCGCGCTGGGGAACCACTGTTTGCGGCCCAGGTCGAACCACGCGAACGTCCAGTTTGGATTCATGCCGGCCACACGCACGGGCAGGCGGATCGGCAGATCGGCCTGCGTCACCGTCCCCACGAACCCGTTGTCGGCCGGGAGAAGTTCCAGCAAGAACCGCGTGCTCTTCACCTCCCCGGCCTTGATGTCCTTGACTTCGTAGGTCGGTTTCCCGCGCAAACCCATGGTCTGGCAGAACCTGTCCCAGTCAGCGGTGTTAGGCAGTTCCTGCCCACGGCCGCGCACGACCACGTAGCGATAAGAGATCGTTTCTCCCGCCTGCACGTTTCGCGGCAGGCCGGCAAGCGTGACGGACAGCGAGTTGGTCGGCGCCTTGGACCAAATCTGCGCCTGGTAGCCGTCGTCCAGGGCAACGATGCCCCCTGAACCCCAAAGCGAAGGAAACACGCAAGCGTAACTGCCCGGCGCCATCCGTCCCGCGGCATTGAAAGGCTCCGCCGCGGCCAGGCCGGTTACACATGTCTCGGGCGTCGAGAGCGCATAATGATCGCAATAGCCGGGGGCGCTGGTGGCCCAGATCGTGAATACCGTGAGCGAATTGATTTGCAGCGGGCGGTCAAAAGTCAACGCGCCCTCGACCAGGTTGGCGCCTGCGTCGTGCGGGCGGGCGGTGATAGCCAGGTTGCGGACCCGAACGCGGACGCCCTGAATGTCCTGCGGCGCCAATTTGGGAGACCACGAGTTGGTGGTGCCGGCGAAATAGCCCACCAGGGTCTCATCTTGCAACAGGCCGTCGCGGGAACAGACGGGCACTTCCATGCGCGTTTCGAGCGTGGTCTTCGGCGGAGCGAGCGTGTAGCCGGTGGCTGCGAAGTTTGGTGTTGCCTGGCAGGGCACCGGCCGCATGCCGCCGTCAAAGTCGGGCGGGAGGGTGTTGAAGCTGCGGTCGCTGTATCCAGCCATCACACCCCAGGGCGTCATCTTGCGCTGGTATGAGGCGGTTGGGCCGCTGAGGTAAGGGCCGGCTTCATCGGTAAATACGCCGTCTGTAATCGAATTGCCGCGGTCGGAACACATGAAGCGGAAGTTGAGCCAGTCGCGAATCTGGATGCTCCCCGTGACCGCGCGTTTGCCGTCGGCGTCCACGATCTCGGCCGTCAGATTGCGCTGCTGATCATGCGGCAACTCGAGGGTAAGCGAGACCTTGTCCTGGCGCGGACAGAAACGCCGGAACAGCCGCGGGCCGTCGTAGATGCAAACTTCGGTGATGGCGCTGCGGGAGTGAACCGAAAGCCGCACGCGATATTGTTCCGTGCCCGCCAGCCACCACTTGCCCCCGCTGATGCGGGTGCCGTTGACGGCCCGCCAGTCCGTCACGAGCGGGCCATCGCTCGCAAAGCCGCGGCTGGAGGCGAGATAGCAATGATCCATGAAGAACTTGGTCAGGTCGCCGGGCGCATCCTGTGTGATGAAGTTGCACATCCGGCCCGCGGCGGCCGCGAGCTGCGTTTCGTCGGCTACCATCTCGACCGCCATGGGGAACGGATCGTCCGCGATCCCCTGCGTGTGACGGAAGGCTTCGGGGTCCTCGTCAATCCGCGTGCCGTAGAGCGTGCTGCGAACCGGCAGGAAGTCGTACATGGAAAGGTCCCAATGCCGCAACGGGCTGTGCGCCAGGTCGTACGGGCCGTTGGGCGCACAGTTGATGTTGAACCACCATTGCGGCTGCACGATCCGCTGCTTGTCCGCGGAAAAGACTTTCTCGGGCGGCCAGGCGAAGTCGCCGAAAGCGACAAAACGCGCGCCGGCGTTGTCCTGGTAATCCAGCCCCGGCAGCGCGGCAAACTGCGGCGTGGAGGCGCTCTTGCAAATCTTGCGGAGTTGCTCCCATTTCTCTGGCGAAAACTCTTCGAGCCGTTCCGTGAAAGCGAGCCATTGCAGACCCAGCGCTTTGGCCTTCTCGATCAGCGCCTCGGGCGCGGCCTTGCCGTCGGAGAACGTCGAATGCGCCCCAATGACGCCGCGCGCGGGGTTCGTGCACAGACCGTTGCCGAAGGCGTCTGTGTTCCAGTCGTGCACTTCGGCCTGGGCCCAGGAGTTTTCGGCCGGCTGCAATGCGCCTTGGCCCAGTTCCTGAGACTTCACCGCGTGCGCCGCCAGCCAGCGCAGCGCGTTGGCATAAAGCCGCCCCAGCCCGCTGGGGCGCAGCCCGTCCCCTTTTTCCAGGACGATGTCCTGGTAGGCCGGCAAGCCCTGGCCGTAAAACATCTCCATCGGATTGATGCCGATGAGTACGATGGCCCCCGCGCCCACTTCGCGCGCCGCGATGAGCGGGGGAGCGCTGGCGAAGGCGCCCGGTTTTTTCAAATGTTCCTCGTGCAGGCCGCCAACCCATATCGCGCTGGCCTCCTTTTCGCCGGTCACCAGCGTCTGCCATTCTGCGGACACCTTCAGCGGACTGGTGTGCAGCAGGATCTCGCTGCCGGCGGAGTACCATAGGGCCTTGACGCCTTCGGTGACGGGATGATTCGGCGCGACCTGCTCCGTGTATGCGTAAACCAGATTGAACCCGCTTGGGCAACGATACGTGTGCGTCGGGTCCTGGACCAACTCCCAGGGGATGGAAGCGCCAAACGGGGCGAGGTACTCGTCGGCCTTCTCGCTGTAGTAATGCTGGCGAAAGAAGAGCAGGCCGCCGCCAGCCCGCACGAAGCGGTCGAGGACCTTGGCCACAGCCTGGCCCGCCTCGGCGTTGGGCGGAGATTGGCCAATCGCGATGATGAGGTTGAATGGTTTCACGGTTTCCCACGTCAGGCCGGCGAGATTTCCGCCGCGCACTTCCGAGCCCGCAGCCTTGAGGCGCTGCACAGTCGGGAGGTTGAGCAGGTCGTTGTAGCCGCTGCACACCAGGATGCGCGCGCCCTTCAAATCCAGCGCCGGCGGCGCGTCGCCGGCGGCGAGGAGCCGCCCCGCGCCGAGGAGCATCGTCCAGACTATGAGTGTGAGAACCGGTTTATGGAATTCTCTGCTCATGGTGTGTTTCCCCTATCTGCTTTCCGCCCGCAGGTCAAAACATTGCCGCGTGCTCTTGCAGTCTGCCAGCAGTCGCTCGTCTGCAATCGCCATGGTGGACCAAGTGTTGGCGCCTTCAATGATCAGGTCGCCGCGGCCGCGAACATCAGCCCGGCTAACGCCAGCAGCTTTGTCATTAGCATAACTTCCCTTCGCGTGGCTGCGCCGCAAGAACACTTGATTTCGGCATCCCTTTGGAGGCTGTTCCCTTTCGGAAGCAATTGGCAGAGGCCCCTTGTACGAAGCCGTGCCCACGACCGCGCCGCTTTGCGTCATCCCGCTGTCTTCCTCGACGCGCTTCGCCAGGCCGAAATCCATCACGTAAGGATTGAGATCGTTGTCGAGCAGCACGTTCGCCGGTTTCAGATCCCGGTGCAGGATGCCGCGCTGGTGAGCGAAGTGGACGGCACGCGCAACAGCCTCCAGCACCCGCGCCGCGCTCTTGGGGTCATGCACGAACTGTGGGATGCGCTGCGACAGGCTGCCGCCCTCGATCAGCTTCATCGAAAAGAACTGGTGGCCTTTGTGCTCGCCCACCTCATAGATGGGGATGATGTTGGGATGGTCGAGGGCCGCGGCTGCCCGCGCCTCCATCTGGAAGCGCTGCACCTCCCGCCCGCTGGCCAGTTGCCCGGACAGGATCATCTTGAGAGCGACGGTGCGGTTGAGGCCGGTCTGCCGCGCTTTGTAGACGACGCCCATGCCGCCGCGACCGAGTTCTTCGAGGATTTCGTAGCCGGAGATGGTTGGTCTGGGCGTGGCCGGTCGAGTCGCAGGCCGCTCCGTTTTCAGAAGCGTTGACGCCAGTTCTGGCTGTGGTGACTGAACGGTTGGCGCGAGCACCATCGTGGGGATGGCGTTGTTGGCTGCCTGTGAGCCCGCCACCGTGGTCTTCTTGCAGTTAGGACATTCAGTGTCAGCACCACTAACCGTCGTTCCGCACTGCGGACAGATATATGTGGACTCGTTGGGCATGCACGTCAAAGCTCCGATCAGCGCCGCCTTCAGCACCCAGATAGAACACCAAAGTGTAACCGGGCAGCAGCCTTCCGCAAGACCACTGGGCGTGCCGACAACCGGTAAGAGCCAGGAATAGGCGGGCCTGACCAGAATGGAAAGCCAGGCCCGCCATGCAGGAGGAGCCGGCGGCCAGAAGGCTGCGGGCCCCTTGCTATCTCGTTGGTTCAACACAAGCAGCGTTGCGATACCAGCCGCTGAAGAACAGGGGAATTATCGGGAATAGACTGTGAGCCATGATTGTCAGATAACGTGTTGAAGAGCGTACCGGCTCAGGCGGCACACCATGTGGGTAGCAGCTCAGGGGTGAAGAACGTCGTGATCTCCTGCGCCAACACGTCGAGTAATTGCGATAACCTGCCGTTGCTGATGCCCAACCGGCGGGCAATCAGCCCCTTGCTGTCACCAACCACCAGACCGCGCAGAATCCGGCGCAGGCGGTTTGGCAGTGTGTGCATAAATGCCGCCCAGTCCAATCGTGTTGCCGCTCGAATACAGGGCTGCTCCCGTTCATCGGTGGTCAAGGCAGTGACGATGTGTTCCACCGTCGAGTCGCTGATGACCTGCCGCCGCTTTGAGGACGACAACAGGGATAGATGAAACAACCGTGCACGTCCCAGCGCCTGTGCTGCCGGCGCGTGTACGTCTTGGACCGAACTCCCGGCCATCAACCTGCCGGCGCGCAGGCGTACACAGGAGACCCACGCCAGCAGACCTGGGTGGATGAATACACCTCGCCGTCTGGCCACGGACCGGAAGTTGACCCAGGCCGAGGCCATCATTTCGCCTCCGGCCTCTTCTTGGTCAGGGAAGCGCCTGGCCAAAACAGCTATGCGGCTGGCCAGTTCGGAATAGATCATCTCGAATGCGGCGCGCATTCGCCGCGCTGTAATGAACGGTCTTCTGGTACTCGACATCGTGACCTCCTTGGGGAAGGCCGGTGCCGGTTGTGCCAACGAAGAAGGGATGAACGTGGATTGCTGGGGTGAACTTCAGAGACAACAAAGGCAGGTCGCCGGGCCGATTTCCTGCCTGGCGATGCAAAGCGACATCGTTGGCACAAAACCGGTGACCGGCGGTGAATGAACTGGCCGCCAGGACAATCCTGACGGTGGAAAGGCTGGTTGAACGCAAATGGCAGCTACCACTATATGATAGTGCATCCAGGCCAAAAATTTAGCTGGTGCGGATGGGCCGGAACCTCAGCGCAACAATGCGCTCAGGTTCGGGAGACTGCCAGTGATTGGGCGCCGCCTCGAACGCCGTCAGGCTCAAGAAGATGGAGGTCCTGGCGCGGCGAGGCCCGAACCTTTGCTGAGAGAGCCTTCGCCCTACGTTGTCATCCTCTGCCTCGACAGCCGCCTTTCGGCCACAGCCTGCCTTCGGAATAGCTGCCCGCCACCTGCAACCCGCACCAAGGCGGGACTCTCACCCGCTGGATCATCGCGCTACCATCGCGCACCAACAACACAAAGTACATAGGGTCAAAAGTCCAGCGCACACCGAAAACCGTTATTGATATCCCGGTAGGCAGGAATGCACCTGCGGCGGTGCGCCGCGCGGCAAAAGTCAGGGTTATCATCCCAGCAACCGCCGCGCAGAACACGGTCTCCTCCGATGGCCGAACCTTTGGGATCAACGGATAGCAACTCCGCGTAGTATTTGCCATCGAAGTAATCCTGAACCCATTGCCAGACATTACCGTGCATGTCGTACAGGCCCCAGGCGTTCGGTTTCTTCTGCCCTACGGGATTGATATGCTGCCCTGAATTCTTGTTGAACCAGCCTGCCTGTTCCAAATCCGAATCCTTATCGCCGGTGTTGTACCGGGTTGTCGTCCCCGCCCGGCAAGCGTATTCCCATTGCGCTTCCGTAGGAAGGCAAACATTCGAGCCCATCTTCTTGGCCGCCCATTTGCAGAACTCCTGAGCATCGTACCACGTGATCACGCACGCCGGGAAGTTGTCTGCCTGGAGAAACCCCGGCGTCCGCCAACTCGCGCCCTTCACACCCTGGCAATTGCCGTCCTTCCAGCTCCACGCTTCGCCCGCCTTCTCCGCTTCGGTCCAGAACTTCGCGGCATCCACGAACGCCCGAAACTGCGCAACCGTGACATGATACTTCCCCATGTAGAACGGCTTGCTGATCTTGACCTTGTGGACGGGCTTCTCCTCCGGTGGACCGTCTTCCGACCCCATCATGAACTCGCCCGCCGGGATCAGCACCATGTCCATCTTCACGCCGCCGCCGAGGTCCAAAGACAGCGTGGGCTCCAAGCCGTTGGCTTTGGCATACGCCGCCACGTCGGCGGGCGGTGGGGCGGTCGGAGTTTCTGGCTTCCGGATGGTGGTTTCAGGTAGCGCGGCGACGGGTGCGCCGCCGCCCGGTAGCTCCAGTGCGACGCGGAACCCGAGATCAGCGCTCCCGTAAAAAGGACCATGCCTGCCGCGGAGGGCCGCGCGGCAACCGCCCGGAGTAGAAAACCAGCAACCGCCGCGCAACACACGTTCCTTGCCCGACCCCGGACCTTTCGGGTCAACCCATGGCGAATGCGCGTAGTATGTGTCATTGAAGTTGAAGTAGTCTTGGCACCACTGCCACACATTCCCTGCCATGTCGAAGGCGCCGCACCAACTGGCGTTTTTGTATGCGCCGCACGGCGACGTGAAGGGGTAGCCGTCGTCCTCCTTGAAGTCCCCCCACCTCATGTTGAAGCCCGTTCGGCGCAGCGAAGCATCCGCAACATTCGCCATGATACCTTCCCACTTGTCCCCCCATGGATACTTCGGAATCTTCGGCCCCCGCGCCGCGTACTCCCATTCCGCTTCCATCGGCAAGCGCACCGCGCGGCCCGCCAGTTTCGTCGCCCATCTACAGAAAGCCTGAGCATCGTTCCACGTTACGACCACGACGGGATGATTGTCCTCTTGTTTGAAGCCGGGGTTGCGCCAGTTGATCCCGTCCTGCTCCTCCCAACCGTTGCCCTTGATTGAAAAACCCTTCTTGCATTTCTCCGCTTCGGTCTGGAATTGTGTCGCGTCCGCGAACGCACGGAACTGCTCCACGGTCACGTCGTACTTGCCGATGTAGTACGGTTGGCTGATCTTCACTTTGTGGACGGGCTTTTCTTCCGGCCCGCCGTCGTCTGACCCCATCATGAATTCGCCCGCCGGAACCAGCACGAACTCCATTTTCACCCCGCCGCCCAGATCCAGCGACATTTCCTTGGGCAAGGCTTCCGCCTTCGCAACAGCAGGTTCAACTTTGGCCGTGCCGCCATCGGGTATCTGGGTTCGGGCATCGGGTCTCGTCGTTTCAGTGCTTGCGCCTGTTTCGGATTTCGAGTTTGGGGTTTCGGTTTTGCCGCTCATTGCGAGCGCGGCGATGAGCACCAGCAAGCCGAATGCGGCCGCGCCTATGGTGATGTACTTCACTGTAGGGCGAGCCGGTGGCTTGCCTGGCGACCCGCTGGGCCGCCCTACATGCTGGCGCGTGCCGGGTGGTGATTCCGAGCCGCGCGCGTCAGCAAGCGGTCCGCTCCCTAACGGTCGCGGCTCGGATCGTCGCGGCTCAGATTTTCCACGGCCTGCGTCCTTGCGCAAAAGAGTTGCATCGAGCGGCGCAAGCGGCTCCAGAGGCCCCGGTTCGGCCTTTTTCCGGACGACCGCGGGGCCAGGCCGGGCTGCTCTGGGCCTGCCAGCCCCCTTGGCCTGCGCGCCCCTCTGCCGTAGGGCAATCGTCGTCAGCGCCGGATCCAGGTCCACGCTGGAGGGCTGTTTTCCCTGACTGGCCAGTTCCAGGTCCGCGAGCAGTTCGGCGCAGTTCGCGTAGCGGTCGCCAGCCTCCTTGGCCATCATCTTCTGGATGATCTGCACGACCCCATCGGGAAGGTCGTCGCGGATGTCCTGCGGGTTGGGCAACTGCTCCGACAGGTGTTTTGCAATTACCACGCCCGCAGTTGTCCCGCTGAACGGGGTCTGGCCCGTAACCAAGTGATACAGCGTTGCGCCGAGAGAGTAGATGTCCGTTCGCCCGTCTATGCGTTTGTCGCCACGGGCCTGCTCAGGCGAAATGTAATGCGGCGTCCCCAACGCGGTGCCGGTCTGGGTCAGATAGGACTGCTCGCTGCTGCCGATGTTCTTGGACAATCCCAGGTCAAGAATTTTGGCGACGAAGCCCTCCGCGAACATGTCCCCTTCACCCCCATCCCCGCCGGGGGCGAGG
>Ga0187861_10004638_pt1 | contig 11407 bp, 7 predicted proteins | sample June2016WEW_10_1_3_FD_132986 | JGI IMG/M metagenome (GOLD analysis project Ga0187861, IMG submission 132986) | Peatland microbial communities from SPRUCE experiment site at the Marcell Experimental Forest, Minnesota, USA - June2016WEW_10_100 | ecosystem: Environmental > Terrestrial > Soil >...
CTGCCGGTGGTGGTGGCCATCAATCATTTCTCCTTCGACACCGATGAGGAAATCCAGTTCATCAAGGATAAGTGCGCTTACCTGACGGTCAAAATCATTACCGCCGACCATTGGGCACGCGGCGGCGCGGGCGCGGAGGACCTTGCCCGGGCCGTGGTCGACGTCGTGGAAAATACCAAGACCGATTTCTCTCTGCTTTATCCCGACACCTGCACGCTGTGGCAGAAAGTGGGCATTATTTGTCGGGAAATGTACGGCGCAACCGACGTGCTGGCCGACAAAAAACTCCGCGAAAAATTCCACGCCCTGCAAGAGGCCGGCTATGGGCATCTGCCCGTGTGCATGGCAAAGACCCAATTCTCGCTCTCAACCGATCCGCTTTTGACGGGCCGGCCTAAGACCTTCGACGTGCCGCTTCGAGACGTGATGGTCGCCGCCGGGGCGGGCTTTGTCGTGGTCCTGACCGGCGAGATCATGACCATGCCCGGGTTGCCCAAAAATCCGGTCGCCGAAATGATCGACATCGATGAAAAAGGCGAAATCGTCGGACTATTTTAGTGGACAGTGAGCAGTTTGTTTATTGAGTCTCAGAAAAAGAATGTCGCATGAAAAGTCAGAGCCGGGGCGTGTCGCCCCGGTAATTCCGGGCCGACACGGCCCGGTTCTCAGGCTAAAACGCGACATTTATTACCTGACACTCAATAGCCGCGACCGGGCACTATGCGCAGCATAGTCGGCGAGCGTGGACTCGTCAATCATTATCGAATAATTCCATCAGCCATTCGGGCGGGCGGATGGGTTTGCCTGTATTGTCGGTGATGGCGTGAATGGTGTAGCCTCGGCAGACGGGCTGGGCGGATTCGGCTTGTTCGATGGTCACGTCAAAGCGCATTCGCACCCGGCCGGCCATTTCCGCAGTGACGGTAATTTTTAAGAGATCGTCGTATTGGGCCTTGCCGAGATATTCCACGTGCGCCTCAATAAGCGGCAGCGAAACTCCGTCGGCCTCCCATTGCGTATAAGGCCTGCCCGTGGCCCGGCACAATTCCGTGCGCCCGCATTCGAACCATTCCAGCGCCCGCGAGTTGTAATAGGTCCCCATGGCGTCGGTTTCGCTGTAGCGAACGCGGATGTAATGTATGTGCTGCATGAATGAATAAGGGATTGGGGATTAGGGATTAGAGATTGGGGATTGGGGATTAGGCTTTACGTTTAGCCCTGGCGCTTGCGCCGGGAGTTATTTTATCGACCCAAAAGATTTCGCACTCCCAGCGAGAAGATAATTCCCAGCGCGCTAAGCGCCTCGCGCTTATTGATTTTCGACTGGCCGCGCCGACGATCTGGAAAAACGAAAGGCGTTTCGCCGAATCGAGCGCCAAGGCGTTTGAGATGCCAAAGGATTTCCTCTTGAAACGAATACCCGCGGCTGTGCACGGCGTCGAAATCCATTTTCGCCAATAGTGAAGTGCGATAACAGCGAAAAGCGCCGCTGCAATCGGTGACTTTCAGGCCTAAAAGCCAGCGGGAGTAGAGATTCACGCCGCGGCTCATCAGATGTCGTTTAAGCCCCCAGCCTTCCACGCCGCCGCCGGGAATATACCTGGAGCCGACCATCACGTCCACGGCCGGGCCGCCCGGCGGGTCCATGCCGGCGATAAAGTTCGGCAGACACTCGGGCGGATGGCTGAAATCGGCGTCCATGTTCATCATGTATCGATAGCCGTGTTCGATGGCATACTTCATTGCCGCTATCGTGGCCGTACCCAAGCCGAGTAAGCCCGGCCGGTGCAGGCAATGCACCCGCGGATCTTCGGCGCCTTTTTTATCGCACCACGCTCCGGTGCCGTCCGGCGAATTGTCGTCGATCACCAACAAATCGGCGTCGGGCAGATACTTGAAAATCGCGTCGACCAGCAATGCGATATTTTCCATCTCGTTGTAAGTCGGCACGGTGACTAAAGTTTTTTCGGCGTTGAACATAAATATTTTCTGAATAAGGAAGAATCGTTTAAACTTAAGGATCATCAATAGTATCAGATAAATCCACAGAATTCAATTTTAACTACATTCCATCAGATAGGAAACCCTAAGGCGGGCAGTTCGACACTTTCTCCAATCCCCGGCGGCTGAAACTCCTTGAATTTACCCTCCTCCCAGTACACCCATTTCAGTGACGGATCTTCCAAGGGGACGTGGAAGCGAAAAAGGACTTTTGCCGGCCGGCCGTCTTCGGTCAACTCCAAAACAGTGATGCTGACATTGGACAGTTCAATGGTTTCGCCCCGTGCCAGTGGATGTTCAGAATTGTATAAGAATCCGGATAACGGAGTGCTGAAATAGCCCGATTTTGGACACAAAATGAGCGAGCGTTCATCCAAACGTTGGACGGTCAATACGGTTGACGCCGGCGCCAATACCCGCAGGCTCCTTGGCAACGGCTGCCCATCGACGGCCCAGGCGTATAGCATTACCGCAAGGGGCGGCATAGGATGGTTTACGATAATCAAGTCGCGATCGCTATCCGCTGCCGACATGCCGGGAGCCACATTCAGGCTGGCGAAAAAGAGGTTAGGCCCCAATGGATTCTTGGCTATCACCAACATTTCCAATGGCGCGTATATAACGTGTATAAGAACTAAAACCCCGATCAGCGCGGCCTGAGGCAAGCGGCGCACCAGCGACTTGCCTTGCCATAGCTCCCCGCTCAGCGCCAAGGCCAGATATTGTCCCAGAAGTCCCATAGCTCCAATCCCGACAAATAATAGTTGTCTGTTCATGGGCATGATCGAACAGATCGGTACTGTGGCAAGCAACATACCTAGCGCCCAAAAGCGCGCTTCGGCGCTGCGGCGCAGCAGCGGCAACAAGACAACGGCTAGAATCGATAAAAATGCCACACCAATCAGACAGAGCAACAGAACGTGATAAGGACTGAGCAAAACGTGAACTTCCGATGGCGGAAAGGCCCATTGGCCAAGCAGCAGGATGGGCGCCCGCAAAAAGATCATTTCCATAAAACGGAAGGGGTGCGCCATGGGATCCAGATACATGGCGATCAAATCGTCTGAAACTCCGTAACCCTGCGAGGACCACATAATCCGCCAAATAACGACCACGATGATATATGGTAAAACAGCGGCAAGCCTGCCTTTCCAAGTGCCGTGATCCAATGTAACCGCATAAGCCACCAGATACGCCACGGCGCCAATGCCTGCCTCCGCGGATAACAGACACATCATCAGCAGGACCGGTGCGAGGACAATTCCTAAACGAGAGCCGTGCCGTCGCCACTGGTGGTGAGCATAGATTGCCAGAATGCCGAAAAAAGCAGCCAAAACTGCGTTACGATTAGCCAACCAAGCGGCCGGTGTGGCATGAGAGTAGTCGATGGCAAAAAGGACTATGGCCAGTCCGGCAGCCACGGTATAGCCGGATATTTGGCGATACAACAGCGATGCGCTGAGGAGTAATAATCCGAACCAGAAAAGGTTGTGGGCGTGCATTATGTCGGGCCTGTCAGGCCAGAATTTGTAATCCACAATGTGTGTCAAAGTTGTTATCGGTTTCCAAAATTCTATTCGGAGTCCAGTAGATATCCACCACGGCAGCAAGCCGATTTCCTTCATGCGCTGGTTGCGATGAGGATCTCCGTCAAAGAAACAAAACATATCGCTTTGGGCGGGGCGAACCTCGGAATAGATCGGCGATTGGACTAAAATCCAGCGGTGGTAATAATCATCGATAAACAATCCAATGTTCAAGGACGGCGAAACCAGAAGCACTCCCACAAGAGCGGCAACCGGTCCCAGCCAACGAGAAACCAGAATCCTTTCCACAAACTTGCGCAACATCTTTAACCTACAGAATGTTTTTTAATCAAAAATGTGAATATTGAGATCTCTCCACTCACTACTACCCACCCACGTGCAATACTCCACAATCAACTGACGTTATTTAGGTCCACTTTTGGAACGTCAGTCCGTCAAAGAAACGACTTAAATGCCGGAATTTCGATACTTTCTCCAATCCCCGGCGGCTGAAACTCCTTGAATTTACCCTCCTCCCAGTACACCCATTTCAGTGACGGATCTTCCAAGGCAACATGGAAGCGAAAAAGGACTTTTGCCGGCCGGCCGTCTTCGGTCAACTCCAAAACAGTGATGCTGACATTGGAAAGTTCGATGGTCTCGCCCTGCTTTAGCGGATGTTCCATGTCGTAAAAGATTCGAGACGCCATATTGCAGAAGTAGCCCGATTTTGGACACAAAATGAGCGAGCGTTCATCCAAACGTTGCACGCCAAGCGCACTCGACGACCCCGCCAATACCCGCAAGCTCCTTGGCAACGACTGTCCATCGAACGTCAAGGGGCCGAATACAGAAACCGGTGGCACAGGATGGTTTACGATAATCAAGTCGCGATCGCAATCCGCCGCCGACATGCCGGGAATCGCTTTCAGGCTGGCGATGGTGTGCCCGGGAGCCGATGCACGCTTGGCAACCACCAACATTCCCAATGGCGCGAATATAATGTGTATAAGAACTAAAACACCGATTAGCGCGGCTTGGGGCAAGCGGCGAACGAGCGACTTGCCTTGCCACAATTCACCACTAAGCGCCAGGGCTAGATATTGTCCCAGGAGTCCCATTGCTCCAATCCCGACAAACAATAGTTGTCTGTTTATAGGTAATGTCGAACAGATCGGTATTGTGGCAAGCAACATACCTAGCGCCCAAAACCTCGCTTCAGCGCTGCGCCGCAGCAGGGGCAACAAGACGATGGCTAGAATCGATAAAAATGCCACGCCAATCAGGCAGTGCAATAAAACGCCATAAGGACCGAACAAACCGTGAACTTCCGCCGGCGGAAAGGCCAATTGGCCAAGCAGCAGGATGGGGGCCCGCAAAAAGATCATTTCGATAAAACGCAACGGGTGCGCCATGGGATCCAAATAGAAGTCGATCATATCGTCCGAAACTCCGTAACCCTGCCAGGACCACATGATCCGCCAAATAAGGACTACGATGATATATGGCAAAACAGCGGCAAGCCTGCGCCACCAAGTGCCGCGATCCAAAACGAGCGTGTAGGCCAGTATGTAACCCATAGCGCCTATGCCCGCCTCCGCCGACAATAGACACATCATCAGCAAAACGGGGCCAAGGGCAATTCCCATGCGAGAGCCGTGTCGTCGCCACTGGTGGTGAGCATAGATAGCCAGGATACCGAAAAAGGCAGCCATAACCGCGTTACGATTAGCCAACCAAATGGCCGGAAAGGTATGCGAGTAGTCGATGGCGAACAAAACAATGGATATGCCTGCGGCCACGCTGCCGCCCATAATCCGGCGATACAACAGCGATGCACCCAGTAGTAATAATCCGAACCAGAGAAGGTTTTGGGCGTGCATTATGTCCGGCCGCTCGGGCCAAAACTTGTAATCTATAATGTGCGTCAAAGTTGTCAGCGGCTTCCAGAAAGATATTTTAAATCCAGTAGATACCCACCACGGCAGCATGCCGATGTCCTTCATGCGCTGGTTGCGATGAGGATCTCCGTCAAAGAAACGAAATATATCGCTTTGAGCAGGGCGAACATCAGAGTACGCCGGCGATTGAGTGAGGATCCAGCGAGTGTAAAAATCGTCGGCAAACCATCCAAGGTTCAAGGACGGCGAAACCAGAAGCACTCCCACAAGAGCGGCAACCGGGCCCAGCCAACGAGAAACCAGAATTTTTTCAATAAACTTACGAAACATCCTTAAGCTCCCAAGATACTTTTCTTTGAAGCTACGAATCTTGAAACTTCTCGTCTACTTTTCCTATTGCCGATAGTAGTCGATCGAGCGGCGCAGGCCTTCCTCAAAATCCACTTTCGGTTCGTAGCCGAGCCATTGGTGGGCTTGGGCGATGTCGGCTCGACTCTCGCGTACATCGCCTGGGCGGGGTGGTTCATGGCGGGGTTTCACATTCGTACCCAATAGTCTATTGAGAGCGCCAAGTAATGTCAATAAATCGGTTGATTTTCCGCTGGCGATGTTGAAAACTCGCCCGGCTACTTTGGGTGCGTCGGCAGCCAATAGATTCGCCTGCACTACGTTTGAAACAAAACAAAAATCGCGCGATTGCAATCCATCGCCGTAGATCACCGGTTGATCGCCCTTCAGCATGGCAGATATGAAAAGCGGAATCACCGCCGAGTATGGACTGTTGGGATCCTGGCGCGGTCCGAAGATGTTGAAATACCGCAGGGCCACGGTTTCCAAATCGTATGTGGCGGTGAATGCCTGGCAATACATTTCGCCCGTCAATTTAGCGGCTGCATAAGGCGACAACGGAGCGGGCAGATCGGTTTCACTCTTGACCGCAGCGGGCTGGTTTCCGTAAGCGCTGCTGGAAGCGGCATAAACCACGCGCCGAACTCCTGCGCGGCGGGATTCGTCCAGGAGAATCAGCGTTCCGGTCGCACACGCGGCGTGAACGTCCAAAGGCCGTTCCACGCTAAGCGGCACCGAGGCCAGAGCGGCATGGTGAAAAATGCAATCCACTCCTCGCACGGCTTGTGCAACGGATGACGCGGCCAATAAATCGGCCTGAATGAATTCGATCCGCTCCCGAAAACCCGCCATGTTCTTAAGATGTCCGGTGCTTAAATTATCCAGCACCCGGACCCGATCGCCTCGGGCGACCAACGCCTCGGCAATGTGTGAGCCGATAAAACCCGCTCCGCCGGTAACTAAAAAAGTACGCATAGCTAGTGGTCAGTGGTCAGTTGGAAAGTTTAGCCGCAATCGGGCATCATGCGGAGCATTGTCGGGGAGCGGGCATTACACATATTTTGTCGATCGATCATTATCACGGTTTAGATAAATTATTTAAAAATCCAAAATAAGAAAACGCCAGGCGGAAAATCATTGCGATTATTATCGCCGCAATTATCATCCACACCAAAAATGCGGCCACGGTATTTAAAGTTTTCATAGCGAACTGGGCTTGCTCATTGTACTGGCGAAACAAGCCGGCCATCGATTCTTCCAGTTTTCCGCTCTGCTCGCCCACGGCCAGGGCATCCAAAAAATCGGCGGGAAAACAGCCGGCTTGAAAAAATGCCTCGAAAATGGAATTCCCCTGCTCGATTTCCTTGTCGATGGTCTCGATTTTGTCGGTGTACTTGGCGTTGTTCGTGCTGGCCAAACTCAGCTTCAATGCGCGGCGTATCTCCATGCCCGACTGCACAGTGATGCTTAACGACCATGCCAGGCGGGCAAGGGCCAGAGTTTCTAGGGCCTTTCCCAACATGGGAATTTTCATCACGGCGCGTTGGATCGGACGCGTCCAGGCCAAACCCCGGCCGATGGCTTGAATCGTCAGCCACACAAGCGCCGCCACGGTAAAAACGAAAGCCAGGTAGATCGCCAGCCCCCTGTTTCCGTAAAGACCGAGTCCCAGCGGATCGAAATCACCCTGGTTCTGATTCATCCCGCGTATGACGCCCATGATCCAAATCAGAAAACCTATGGCTCCTATAGCCGCCGTTAGTTCAATCAAGGGCCAGGTAATGACGGCCAGAAATTGTCGACGCAGTTTAAGCCGCTCTTGGCAGTGGTCGGCCAGTTGGGCAAAAATGGCATCGAGTTTGCCTGTTTGTTCGCCTACCTCGACCATTTCGCGGAACAACACTGGAAAGAACTCGCCGGTGCCGGTCAAGGCCTCGCGCAGACTTTCTCCCTGGTTGATCGACCGGCTGATAATCACTAACCGGCTCTGAAGCGGCCCGATTGCCCTTTGAGCCTCTTTAGCCCACATGGTTCTGGCGTCGATCCCGGCATCAACCGAAATAGCCAATCGCCGGCAAAGATAGGCAAGATCGCGCGTGGAAATGCGGGGGGAAAATAACATACTATCCATTATAGCGAATTTAGGGGGGAAGAAAAAGAGGGGAAAAACAATTTGCTAGCATGCCAATATCCAAAAATATTTTGAAATTTTTATTATCTTTAAAATTATAATATGCGAGGAAAGTTATTTTCGCACGGTTGACCCGTTTTGCCCATCGGGCTATAATCTGTTCGCCGTCGAAAATAGCGGATAAGACAAACGGAGTTGTCTGTTTGTGGTTTTGAATGCGAAATGGATTTCGCCCCTATGGCCACTCAGGAGATAACGGTGTCAGGCGGCTTATCGTTCGACACCAAGCAGCGCGTTAAACAGGCGGTCGACATCGTCGAACTCGTCGGCGGCCATATTCAATTGCGCCGTCAAGGGCGCAACTACGTCGGCCTCTGCCCCTGGCACGACGATACCCGGCCCAGTCTGCAAATAAATCCCGAGCGCCAATCGTTCAAATGCTGGGTTTGCGACATCGGCGGCGACGTCTTCACTTGGATAATGAAGACCGAAGGCGTGGAATTCCGCGAAGCCTTGCAAATGCTGGCCGATCGGGCTGGAATCACGCTGCAGCGGCCTAAAGTTCGCCAGGAAGGGCCTTCGAGCGATGCTTTCGATAAACGGGCCCTTTACCGGGCAATGGTCTGGTCCGAAAAACAGTACCATCAATGCCTTATCCATTCGCCCGAGGCCGAACCTGCCCGGCGTTACCTGCAAGAACGAGGGATCACGCCCGAGAGCATCGAAAAATTCCACCTCGGTTTTTCGCCCGTTGAAAAAGATTGGATTCTGCATCAAGCGGGCAAGAATGAGAATAGCGACAAAATCGCCGGACGGACGAAAATTCTCGAGGCCATAGGCATTCTGGCCAGATCGTCCGAGGGCGGGAGTTTTTACGACCGGTTCAAGGGCCGATTGCTGTTTTCCATCCGCGATGCCCAAGCCCGGCCAGTGGGGTTTGGAGGGCGAGTGCTGCCCGAGGTGGCCACAATCACCCCGGCCAAATACGTCAACTCGCCCGAAACGCCGCTTTTTACCAAAAGCAAATTGCTCTACGGCCTGGATTTGGCTAGGCAGCCGATCCGCAAAAACGGCGCCGCCTTAGTGATGGAAGGATACACCGACGTGATCGTGGCCCATCAATACGGGTTCGACAACGCCGTGGCGGTGTTGGGCACCGCCCTGGGCGCGGAGCACATCAAAATACTCAGGCATTATACCGATCGGATAATCCTGGTTCTTGACGGCGACGAGGCCGGTCAGCGGCGCACGAACGAGGTGCTGGAACTGTTCGTGGCCGAGCAAGTCGATCTGCGGATTTTGACCCTGCCCGAGGGGCTCGATCCATGCGATTTTCTGCATCAGAAAGGCGCGGCCGCTTTCGCCGAACTATTGGCCAATTCGGCGGTCGACGCCCTGGAACACGCCTTTTCCACCGTCACCCGCGGCGTAGACGTGGATCGCGACGTGCACGGAGCCAGCCGGGCGTTGGAACGGCTGGTGTCGATCGTGGCCAAGGCGCCGCGGCTTCGCGCAGACACGACCGGCGAGGACCGTTTCCGCGAAGAGAAAATCCTCCAGCGCCTGGCGGCATGGTTCCGCGTGGACGAAAAAGAAGTGCGGCGGCGATTGACGGCGCTCCGGCGGCGGAGCCAAGGCCGAGGCGCGAATATCCCGCCGGCAACGGAGGCGCTCTCCTCGGCTGAATCCGGCGAACCGCCTGAAATAATCGATTCCACTCAGCGGGAGTTTTTGGAACTGCTTCTGGCCCATCCCGAGTGCCTGCCGTCGGTACGTGAGCAACTCTCCATGGAATACATTGGCACGGGAATGTGCCGGAAAATATACGATATTTGTTGCCGGTTGGCCGACGCGGGCGTCGAGGCGTCGTTCGGCCGGCTGATGCTGGAATTCGACGAGCCGGCAGTAAAAAATTTGCTCGTTGAGCTGGACGAAATCAGTCAATCCAAGGGGCGGCGCGCGACCGATCCCCAGGATTTGCTCGGCGAATTGATCAACACCTTTAAACGAAAGGAGACCGAAAAGCAGCGGCCGCGGCAGATCACGGCCCTGCGCGAAGGCGGACTGGACGAAAACCGGCAAATCGACATGCTGGAGGAAATCCTCCGCCAAGAACGCGACCGGCAAGGTATTACCAAGCCCACGGACGGGTAAGGGCCTTTCGACCGGCATTTGCCCCCGAGCACGCTCCCGCGCTGCCCGGGACAAAATAATAATCCTTTTCCACCCAGCGCGTCGCATGGACGCGAAAGGAGCTGTACGAAATGGATCTCTTCGATAAAGATTTGCAGGAACTCGTTACCAAAGGGAAAATGCAAGGCTATCTGACTTACGACGAGGTGAACGACTATCTGCCCGACGAAGAAGTCAATCCTGAACGCCTTGATAATCTGCTTATCGCCCTGGAAGAAGAGGGCATCGATCTGGTCAACCAACGGCCGGAACCTACGTTTTACGATCCCACGGAACAAGAGGAAGGAGTGATTCCCGGGGGCCGGGTAATTGAAGAAGACTTTTCCGCCCCGGCGCCAGAAATTTCGGCCTTGCCCGGCGAACAGACCAAGTTCAGCAGCGATCCGATTCGCATGTATCTCAGCCAGATGGCGGAGATCCCGCTTTTGGCCCGAGCGGAGGAAATCTCGCTGGCCAAAAAGATCGAAGTCACGCGAAAGCGGTTCCGCCGCACGGTGCTTGGCTGCAATCTGGCCATGAAATCGACCATTGCCACGCTGGCCAAGGTCCACAAAGGCGCGTTGCCCTTTGATCGGACGATCAAGGTCTCGCTCACCGAGCGATTGACCAAGGAACAGATTATCGCCCGAATGCCGCTTAATTTGAACACTTTGAATCACCTGGAGGCGGAGAATCGCCGCGACTTCTCCAAGTTGCTGAACAAACGCACGCCGCCGGATGAACGCCTTGCGGCGCGAAAGCGGTTCATCCGCCGTCGGCGCAAAATGCTCACGCTGGTGGAAGAACTAAGCCTGCGTACACGGCGCATACAGTCCATGATTCGGCACATGGAAGAGGCCGTGGCCCGCATGGACGAAATCCGCCGGCGCCTGCGACACATGCTCGACAATCCCGCCACACGCGACAAACGCGCGAATCTTCGCAAGGAACTCCGCGACCTGATGCTCCTGACTCAGGAAACGCCCAAAAGCCTACGCAAACGCTGCGAGGTTATGCGGAGCCAATATCAGGATTACGAACAAGTGAAGCGCCAGCTTTCGGGCGGGAATTTGCGATTGGTGGTGTCGATTGCCAAAAAATACCGCAATCGGGGTATGAGCTTCCTGGACCTCATTCAGGAGGGGAATACGGGCCTCATGCGGGCGGTCGATAAGTACGAATACCGCCGCGGATACAAGTTTTCCACGTATGCCACATGGTGGATTCGCCAGGCAATTACTCGGGCAATTGCCGATCAGGCCCGCACAATCCGCATCCCCGTGCACATGATCGACGTGCTTAGTAAACTGCGGAATGTATCCAAAAGA